>Ga0209541_10000098_pt1 | contig 149581 bp, 173 predicted proteins | sample RifCSPlowO2_01_FD_184027 | JGI IMG/M metagenome (GOLD analysis project Ga0209541, IMG submission 184027) | Groundwater microbial communities from Rifle, Colorado - Rifle CSP2_plank lowO2_0.1 (SPAdes) (version 2) | ecosystem: Environmental > Aquatic > Deep subsurface > Groundwater | place... | reverse complement strand
TCTATTGTGCGATTCGGCGAGTAACCTGTTCGGATGCGCCGGTCTCAAGAAGCATGAGTACTGTATTCTCAACAAGCAATACTCGAAGGAAGAGTACGAAAAACTTCGAGCGCAGATCATCGCAAGCATGAAACAAGACGGGACATATGGGGAATTCTATCCCATCGCAACGAGTCCGTTCGGATACAACGAGACAACCGCGCAAGAATTGTTTCCACTGACGAAAGAACAGGCGCTTGCGAAGGGGTACAACTGGCGGGATCCGGAAACGAGGAATTATGAAATCAAAGATGATATCCTCGCGTGTGAACATGGAGGGAAGTGCGCAGATGCTTGCGCGACCGCATTTCGTATACATTCATTTGAGGCGCAATTTTTGGAGCGGATGAATTTGCCGACACCACGCCTCTGTCCTCAATGCCGCCATCATCGGCGCATTCAGTATCGCAATCCCATGAAGCTCTGGAAACGCAAATGCGCGAAGTGCAGTGAAGATATCGAAACCAGCTATTCCCCAGAACGGCCGGAGATTGTCTATTGCGAGAGTTGTTATCAGCAGGAGGTGATATAGCATGAAAATCCAAGCCATTGTCATCAAAAAAGTGCCCGTGCGGGAGAGCGACGAACTTGTGATTTGCTATACGCGCGATGCGGGGAAGCAGGTGTATCATGCCAAAAATGTCGCGACGCACAAGTCCGTCCAGCGGAGCCACCTCGATATACTGAATCACGTGGAGTTCTCGACGGTTCAGGGCAACGGACATCCGATCATCGCGAGCGCATATTGTCTCGATGGGTTTCCGAGACTCAAGTCATCACTGCCGGCGCTCGGAGCGTCATTTTTCATGCTTGAATGCTTTGACAAGCTTATCTTCGAAGGCGAAGAGGATAGTGCGTTGTGGGATTGTCTGGTGACGACGCTTGAGCGATATGATCGATATGCCGGCCTTGCCGCAGTGAAATGGGCAGATGAGTTTCGCACGACGTATGAGTATCTCATGCGGACGTTGGGGCACCACGCGGAGAGCAATGCGGAAGAACTTGCTCATGCATATCTGAACTCGTTACAATTTTTCAGAACCGTGGTACGATAATATAACACATATGTTCACTATTGAGCCGCTCCCAAAGAAAAACGAACAAGACGAGGAGCTTTTCAAGTCCAAGTTGACTGCTACGGAGATTCCCACCACTCCGTCAGTTGTTCCACCACTCTCAACCGTGGTGGAGCCGGTGCGCTCTGTATTTCGCAGACGATTCATATGGCTGGGTGCTATCGTTATCCTTCTTGCTGTCGGGGCGTACTTCCTATTGAATGGCAACTCATTTGTGGAAGCGCGCGTTTCGACGAAGGTTTCCGCGTCGGCAGAGGTTACCTCGGGCGACCTTGTCACGTATACGGTTGTCTACAAAAACGACAATAAGGTTGACCTCAATGATGCGAAGTTGCTGTTTGTGTATCCCACCGATGCTCAGGCGACGAAGGACGGCGTACCGACCGGCGCCCGAAGCGATACCGTGGATCTTGGGATACTGAAGGCGAATACATCAGGCCAGCAGACGTTCACTGCGTATGTCGTAGGGGATACGGGCAATATCAAGAATGCTACGGCGACACTAACATTTACGCCCGCAGGACTTCGGTCAGAAATTAAAAACGAGGCGACGCATGCGGCAACGATTACCAGATTGCCGGTGCACATGAGTCTTGTTGCGCCGCCGACTGCCGTCAACGGGCAAGCGATTACATACCTGATTGACTATCGCAATGACGGTTCAACGGATTTCTCCAATCTCCGGCTCATACTGACATACCCGCAGGGATTTACGCCGACAAAGGCGACACCGAGCGCGACAAGAGCCACTAGTAATCAAAATATCTGGGACATACCAACGTTGCCCGTCGGTTCTGCACAGCGCATTACGATTACGGGGACTCTGCGAGGAATAGAACGCGAGGGCAAACAAATTTCGCTCGTACTTCAAAAGAGCATCGATATTCCGGGCGGGAGCCAATATATCGCTATTGAGAAGCAAGACTCCTCGACTGCAATTGCGACGCCGTATCTATCGGCGTTCTTGAAGCTCAACGGTGTGCAAGACTACACGGCCCACCTCGGAGATCATCTGCAATATATTGCGACTATACGCAACAATACCAATGTCGATCTGACCGGACTTGCTCCGCAGATTACGCTCAATGGAGCGATGTTTGATTATGCATCGGTGTACTCTGCGGGATTTTTTGACAGCCGTACGCGTGTTATCTCATGGAATCCTGCGGCATTGTCGGAACTGGCTACGTTGCGCGCCAACCAGAGCATAGATATTCCCTTTGATGTTCGGCTGAAGCCGTCATTTCCCACGGGCTCGCATGGCGCGAGTGATTCGCTCGTGAAGGCAAGTTTTCATGTCGAGACTCCCAATGTTCCACCGGCGATTGATCTTGCAACGCTTTCCGCCGATGACGAGCTTATCACGCGTATCTCGACTGCACCATCATTCAGCCAAGTGGTTTTCCTCAAAGACGGTCAGCTCGGTGCCAGCGGTCCGTATCCGCCCAAAGTTGATCAGAAAACTATATTCACCGTACGTTGGTCCATTGTCAATCCGTCCAATGCGCTTGATGGAGTCAAAGTAACCGCAACGCTCCAGCCGGGTGTCATTTGGGAAAACAAAACACGAACAAGCAGTGCTCTTCCCGCACCGGTTATCAATCAACAGCTTGGCACCATAACATGGACTGTCGGTACGGTATCGGGCGGAACGGGTGTCGCGATGCCGGCGGCGGAAGCCTACTTCCAGGTTTCCATCACGCCATCAGTCAATCAAGTCGGGCAGCTCGCACCGCTTATCAAAAATATACAATTCTCCGGCGTCGATTCGTTGACGAAGGAACAAATCAGCCGGACCGCTAATGACACCACTACGGGCGATGTCAGCGACGCAACCGGCGGGGGAACAGTGGGGCAGTAGGGTATTCATCCATCATTAATCATGATGGATGATCAATGATCCATGACAAGTGATTCAAGGCAGTGTCAGAATTGCAAACAAGACTTCGTCATTGAGCCGGATGATTTTGCGTTTTACGAAAAAATCAGCGTCCCGCCGCCGACGTTTTGCTGGCAGTGTAGATTCCAGCGGCGTTGCGCGTACCGCAACGAGCGGTCGCTGAAGAAGCAAAAGAGCGCAAAGTCGGGCGAAGATATTTTCACGCTCTATCCTCCACAAGCGGGATTGACACTCTATGCCCAAGAGGAATGGTACGCCGATGATTGGGATCAAATGGCGACGGGACGGGATTATGATTTTTCCCGGCCATTCTTCGATCAGGTCTTTGAACTTTTCAAGCAAGCGCCTATCTTTTGTCGCAACGTAGTTCAGGTCGCCAATTCCGACTATTGCGCCAATGCCTCATATCTCAAGAATTGCTATCTCTTGTTTCAGGTCAGTGGCGCGGAAGACTCGGCTTATGGCAATGCAGTTGATTATTCGAAAAACTGTTATGACAACTCACATCTCATGAAATGCGAGCGGTGCTATCAGGGATTCTGGCTCACGAATTGCTATCAGACGTTTTTTTCATCACAATGCATCGATTCCCACGGGCTTTGGTTCAGCAAAAACTGCCGCGGATGCAGTAATTGCGTGGGATGTGCGAACCTGACTGGCAAGCAGTATTGCATTTTTAATGAACAATACACCAAGGGGGAATATGAGAAGATGGTTGCCGAGATGCGGCTTAACACACACAGCGGTTTGCAAAAACTCCAACAACAGGCGCGAGAATTTTGGCTCAAGTTTCCGAATAAATTCATGCAAGGGATCAAGAATGAGAACGTGACGGGGGAATATGTGACCAATTCCAAAAATGTGCAGTATGGATATCTCGTCAGGGAAGGAAAGGATCTGAAGTACTGCCAATACCAGCAGATTCCGAAAAACGAAGACTGTTATGACATCACCATCTGGGGCGAGAACAACCAGCTCTGCTATGAAAACATGGGCGCGGGTATGGCATCCGGGTTGAAATTCAGCGTGGAATGTTATGAAAACATCCGTGATGTCGAGTATTCGCTTTCCTGCGTATCGTGCCAGGATTGTTTCGGATGCGTCGGGCTTCGAAAAAAACAGTATTGTATTCTCAATAAGCAATATTCGAAGGAAGATTATGAGGCACTTCGGGCAAAGATCATTGCCCACATGAACGACATGCCGTACACAGACAAAGGGGGGAGAGTCTATAGGTATGGCGAGTTTTTTCCGATCGAGAAATCTCCCTACGGATACAACTCGGATATGATGAACGACCATTTCCCGACGGAGAAAGAGCAGGCGATCGAACAGGGATACAGCTGGACTGATGCTGATAGCAAGGAATACGAAACCACAATGGACGCGAGCGCTTTGCCGGATGCGATCGAGGATACCACTGATGATATCTCGAGGGAGCTTATTGCCTGCATTCAGTGCAAGCGCGCATACCGGATCACCGCCAATGAGCTTGGATTTTTGCGCATCGAGAAAATCCCGTTGCCACGCACGTGCCTCAATTGTCGTCACAAATATCGCATTGCCCAGCGCAACAAGACACTTCTTTATCGCCGATCATGCATGTGCTCGCAAGCGCACCCACACCATAGTGGGCAGTGTCCCAATGAATTCGAAACCGCATACGCCCCCGACCGACCGGAGATCGTGTATTGCGAGCAGTGCTATCAATCCGAAGTTGTATAACGAGCAAGCCCTCATCGCGGTTGCTTAATGCGATGAGGGCTGAAGAACTAGTTGGTCTGGGACGGTGGGGGACTTATCAGTGAGGGGAGCGTGATGATCTGAAGTTTGCTTCCCTTGGGCCGTCCATTTCTCGCCGGATTTTCGATCCGGTTCTCCGTCTGCTGCCATCCGTCGAGGTCGGCGTAGAAGATAACCGGCATTCGTCCCACACCTTGAACACTGATGGCGGAACAGAACATCGACCACCCGTCTTCATCGTTGCCGAGGTAGACTCCGCACGGGAAATTCGATTCCATCATGCAGATTCCAAGATCGACAGTGATGATGATGCCCGGATTGAAGTAATACAGGATTCCTCGTCTCAGATTCATTTCTTCCTTCTCCTGAAAAGAACTGCGTTTACGAGAGCGCCAAAACAAAATCGCCCTGGCGTTATCTCGCCAAAGCGATCGAGTTGATGGAAGAGGTTGGTGTCATGAGGAAATCATTCTGTCCAGTGATGTCAATCGGCTTGGTGAAAAAGCGCCATAATATGACTCGCTGGATGAGGAAAGGATATAATTCTCTATTTTTTGTGCTTTTACGTTGGTCACAGTAGGAAGAGAATATCACGTGGGGTCATCGGTTGCAACTTAGTATCCACAGTATGCTTCGTCGCACTTTACCTTTTATCGTTTTACCCTTACTCTTAGTACATGCCCGAACAAGAAGACCTCATGCAGAAGATCACATCGCTCGCCAAACGGCGGGGGTTTATATTTCCCGGAAGCGAGATCTACGGGGGATTGGCCAACTCGTGGGACTACGGACCGCTCGGCGTGGAGCTGAAGAACAACATCAAACAAGAATGGTGGTGTATGTTCGTGCAATCGCGTTCCGATATGTACGGCATCGATCCGGCGATCATCATGAGTCCCAAAGTGTGGGAGGCAAGCGGGCATGTTGGCGAGTTCACTGATCCGCTCATCGAGTGCAAGATTTGCCACGAACGCATCCGCACTGATCAGGAGGACAAGATCGAAGAACACGAAGCGACGCACAAAGGCGAAAAAATAGCTTGGAGCGAACCCAAGAAATTCAATTTACTATTTAAAACCTTCATGGGAACAGTCGAAGATGCAAAGACGACCGTATACTTAAGAGGGGAGATCGCTCAGGCGATGTTTGTGGATTTTCAGGCGGTTGTACAAACTATGCGACCGGGTTTGCCGTTTGGTATCGCGGCTCAAGGACGAGCATTTCGAAACGAGATCACACCCGGGAATTTCACATTTCGCACTCGCGAGTTTGATTTAATGGAATTCGAGTATTTTATTCGTCCTGAAGAATGGGAACGGCACTTTGAATATTGGCAGAACAAAATGCGCGACTGGCTCAAACATCTTGGCGTCGGTTTGTCGCATATACACGAAATGGAAATTCCCGAGGAAGAGCGGGCTTTTTATTCAAAACGTACCATTGATTTCGAGTATGACTATCCGTTTGGCCAGAAAGAACTCTATGGCTTGGCGTATCGCACTGATTACGACTTGAAAAATCATCAGGAGAAGTCAGGCCAAGATATGCAATATACTGACCCCAAAACCGGAGAAAAATTCCTACCCCATGTTATTGAGCCTTCATTCGGATTGGACCGTTCAATTCTGGCAGCGATGCTCGAAGCATATCATGAGGAAAAGGCACCGACAGCCGAAGAAGGGGAGACAGATACACGTGTTGTTATGAAGTTTCCGCACTGGATGGCGCCAATCAAGGTGGCGGTCTTGCCATTGTCTAAGAAAGAGGAGCTATCCTCTGTTGCAAAGAAGATCGCAGGCGACCTCCAAAAGTACTTTGTTATCGAATATGATGAAACGCAATCCATCGGCAAGCGCTATCGCCGGCAAGACGAGATCGGTACGCCGTTTTGCGTGACGGTTGATTTTGAAACGCTCAACGACAATGCCGTCACCGTTCGCGACCGCGATTCTATGAAACAGGAGCGCGTTGCAATCGGCGAGTTAATCGGGTATCTTTCGAAGGCACTAAAACAATCATGACCACAAAACACAAGCACTACGACCTTCATACATACCAGAACAGCCTTCGGTTAATTACCGTTCCGATGCAGAGCACCGAGACGGTGACTGTCTTGGTATTGGTTGCAACGGGATCGCGCTATGAGACCAAGGATATCAATGGCATTTCGCATTTCCTTGAGCATATGATGTTTAAGGGAACGGAGAAGCGGCCGGGTGCGCTCGATATTTCCGAAGAACTTGATGCGATTGGTGCCGAATACAATGCGTTCACCGGACAGGAATATACCGGCTATTACGTCAAATGCGCGGCAGAAAAACTCGATGTCGCGCTTGATGTGATCTCCGATATTTTCCAGCACTCCAAGCTTGATCCCGCCGAGATCGACAAGGAGCGGGGAGCGATCAAGGAGGAGATCAATATGTACTACGACAACCCCGCACGCTATTGCGGGACGCTTTATGAGGCGCTCATGTTCGGCGATCAACCGCTGGGCTGGGATATCGCGGGACCTAAGGAGAATATTGATCGTATGACCCGTGATCAGTTCGTTGATTATTTCCAGACGCATTACTTTGCCAAGAACACTATTGTCAGTGTCGCGGGTAATATCGAAGCAAAAGGCGTGCAGGAGAAGGTCGAGAAATATTTCAATCATATTCGTGAACACGACGCGATCAGGCCGGCAGTGGCGATGGAAAGCCAAAAAGCTCCCGCATTCAAGATATTCCACAAGGCGACCGATCAGACGAACATCAACATCGGCTTCCGCATTCCGTACGGGCGCATCGATGATCGTTTTGATGCGCTTGAGGTCATGTCCGTTATCCTTGGTGGGGGAATGAGCTCGCGTCTATTCGTGGAGGTGCGCGAGAAGCGGGGATTGGCATACCGGATCAGTGCGGGTACGTCAGCGTATGATGAGACGGGAGACTTCACTACATCGGCGGGCATCACCAATACCAAGATCACCGATGCGCTCAAGATTATTCTTGAGCAGTATGCAGAGCTTCGTGACAAGCCTGTTCCCGCAAAAGAGCTCCTCAAGGCCAAGGACTATATCAAGGGCAAGTTTCTCATCGGGCTTGAGCCGTCGGATTCGCAAGCGTCATATTACGCCGATCAGGAATTGCTTGAGAAACGCATCCAGACTCCCGAAGAAAAAATCGCCAAGATCGAAGCGATCACGGCCGAGGACATCAGCCGTATCGCAGACGACCTATTCTGTCCCGAGCGGCTCAATCTTGCACTCGTGGGGCCTTTCAAGGAGGATGATACTGCGATCGCGGATATCCTGACGTCGTGGAAATAACCCCCCCCACCAAGCTTTTTGGTGCGGGGGTAAACGTGCTAATATATAGGCATGGCAAGTGATCAGGTACAATCGACCTACGTGAGTACAGCCACAATTATCAAAGTCGTGGTGGTTATTCTTGCAGTTTTCTTTCTCTATCTGCTCAAGGATGTTCTTTTTATTCTGTTTTTTGCAATCATGATCGCTTCTGCCGTTGGGCCGTTTGCAAATTGGATGGAGCATCGTCGCGTACCGCGTCTCCTGTCAGTGCTCGTACTGTATCTGGTATTCTTCGGCCTTTTGATATTTTTCCTTTCCCTTATCATTCCGCTCATATCATATCAGTTGAGCCAGCTGACGCAGGCGTTGCCACGATTCGTTTCCAACATATCAAGTGCCATTGAGAATGCGCAACAATCGGGTTCGGCGCAGTATGTTGGTTTTCTCGGCGAAATCCAGAACGTGCTTTCCAGCTTCTCGCAGTTTTTGCAGATTTCCGCCCAGTCCATCCTCAGTCTTGTTATCGGGATTTTCGGCGGGGCGCTCTCCTTCATCGCTATTGTTATCATTTCATTTTATTTCTCGGTCATGCCGCATGGTGTTTTGTCGTTTTTCAAATCAATCCTTCCCGAGCGCTATGATGCGTATATTGTAAGTCTTTGGAAGCGTTCCGAGTACAAAGTGGGGAAGTGGTTCCAGGGCCAGTTGCTTCTGGCGCTTTCCGTCGGGCTTCTTGTCTTTGTCGGACTTTCTCTTATGCACATCAAGTATGCCCTATTGCTGGCGATTCTCGCGACGATTCTCGAAATTGTTCCCATTGCGGGTCCGGTCATATCCGGATTTTTTGGCGTATTGCTTGCCTTTGTCCAAGAGCCATCCATGGGGTTGTGGGTCTTGATATTCTATATTGTCGTCCAGCAATTGGAGGCGCATGTCTTTGCACCGCTTATTCTTGGGAAAACGCTTGGGCTGCATCCAGTGACAGTCATCATCGCACTCTTGATTGGCGGCAAATTAGCAGGTATCCTTGGCGTGGTCGTCGCCGTGCCTGTAGCGGTCATCATCGTGGAGATATTGGACGATATGGCTGAGCAACGGGAGAGCAAGAGAATCGCTGCGACGTAAGACCATTCTTATATATGTATATTGGTCTGCGGTTTAGGTATACTGGGATGTATGTCGAATCCAAGAAAGCCGAGAAAAAATTGTCTAGTGTGCGGTAAAGAAACATTTCGCCCGGGATACAAGTATTGCGGCAATAAGCACCAGCAAGAATATCAATATCTGCAGTATATTAAGGAATGGAAGAGTGGCAAAGTGAAGGGACTGAATAGTATAGGCTTGGTTTCGCCGCACATCAAGAAGTATTTGCGGAGAAAATTCGAAGATAAATGTTGTTTGTGCGGATGGTCGCGTGTTAACATGAAAACGGGCAAGGTTCCCTTGGTTGCGGACCATATCGATGGCAACTGGCGGAATAATATTGAAGGTAACCTTCGTCTTATTTGTCCGAATTGTGATGCGTTAAATTCTACGTTTGCCGCTCTCAATAAGGGAAACGGGCGAGAGAATTGAGCGCCAAGCAAGAGAGCTCGGGAAGGTCGTTTATTAGCTATGAATAAGCCCGTGTAGCTTAGTGGCAAAGCAGCGGTTTCGTAAACCGTAGACGGAGGTTCGATTCCTCCCATGGGCTCCGCTTATCATGGATCATAAAAAAACAAGGACAGTCATCGTGGCATTCTTTACGGTCCTTACTATCGGGCTTGGTTCGACGTTTGTATATCAAGCCGTTAAGGTTAAGCTTTCGAATTCGCAAGCGGCATCGCGGACGTTCACGCCGACTCCGACACCGAGCGAGACTCCCAACTTTGACAATCTTGTTCCTCACGACGAATAAATAATATAATTAATAGCACTATGGATACACAAACAGAAAGTCCGCAGGTGATGGTGCCGGCAGCAATCGAGAATACATCAGGCCAAGGAGCGGCCGCAGTAGTACCGCTGGAGATCAAGGGTTGGAGCTGGGGTGGGTTTTTGCTGACTTGGATTTGGGGAATTTTCAACGGCACGTTCATTACCCTGCTGATGTTCATTCCGCTTGTGAATATTGTGATGTGGTTCATCATCGGCGCTAAAGGGCGGGAATGGGCATGGCGCAATAAGCGATGGGAGAGCGTAGAACATTTCAAGAAGGTTCAACGTCAATGGGGGATCGCAGGACTTGTCTTTGTAGTTGCTTTTGCTCCTGCCATCTTCGGAATCTTCGCCACAACCGTTTTGCTTCAACTCAATGTTGCACGATCCAAGGCGCGCGATGCAATGCGCATTACCGATGTCATGCAAATACAGACCGCCGTTGAACTTTACTATGATGATAACGGATCGTATCCGCCGGATATTTCCGACAAAACCATGGGCTTGTATTTCGAGGGCGGAAGCGTATTTAGGAATCGCTTTACCGATGAACCGTATGGGTATGGATTCAATGGCGCCACTCAGGAGTACCAGCTGTATGCCAATCTGGAAAATGAAAGCTCCGTACTCTATAAAGATGACGATATAGATGCTTCTCGATGGTCACCGACGCCGGGAGTCAATGGTGCCGATGGCTGTGCGGTATCGGCCCGGTGCACGAATCACATCTTCGATATCAGCAACATCGATATCAGCGAGTAGCAATTCTGTCTTTATTCTCCGCTCGCTTTGTACTATACTTTGACCATGCCATACCCGCGAGAAATGCTCGATGATATGCAAGAGAAGTTCCCGGCAATCCGGGAGCGTCTTTGACTTAGACGGCATCGAGGAGCGTATCGCGGATCTTGAATTGGAAATGCAGGCGCCTGATTTTTGGAAAGACCATATCACTGCCGGCAAGCGATCCAAGGAGCTGACAGATCTCAAAGAAGACGCCGAGTTCTGGGAGCATTACGAAGTGCGCCTTGGAGAGTTCACGATACTCGACGATTCGGGGCTTGCGTCGCGCGAGGCCGATGTACGCGAGCTCAAGAAGCAATTTGACAAACAGTACATACGGATTTTCTTGTCTGCGCCGTACGACAAGGGCAGTGCGCTCGTATCGATCCACTCCGGAGCGGGTGGCATCGATGCGCAAGACTGGGCGTCCATGCTCTTGCGGATGTATCAGCGCTACTGCGAGCGCGTCGGGTATGCGATGACGATTCTGCACAAGACTGAAGGCGAACAGAATGGCATCAAGAATGCCACTGTCGAAGTTTCCGGCCGCTATGCCTATGGGCGATTGAAAGGGGAGTCTGGTGTACATCGCTTGGTGCGCGTCTCGCCGTTTGACGCCAATGCTCGTCGGCATACGTCGTTTGCACTCGTCGAAATTCTGCCGGAGATTGAGGAGACGACGTTCACGATCAATCCAACCGATCTGCGCGTTGATACATTCAGATCATCGGGACCGGGTGGACAAAACGTCAATAAGCTGGAGACTGCCGTGCGCGTGACGCATATCCCGACCAACATCGCGGTGGCCGTGCAATCAGAACGATCTCAAGCGCAGAACAAGGAGAAGGCCATGCAGGTACTTCATTCGCGGCTTGCCGCTCTGATGGAAGAGAAGAAAGTAAAAGAATTATCCGAGCTTCGCGGCGATATCAAAGACCAATCTATCGAGTGGGGGAATCAAATCCGATCCTACGTCGTCAATCCCTACAAGCAAGTAAAAGATCATCGTACTGGTGTTGAATCTACCCAGCCAGAGCGTATACTGGAAGGAGAGCTTGATGAGTTTATTGAAGCTGAAGTTATAGCGATAAAGCCATAAAGCGATACAAGCTGTAGAGTCTAAACTTTACAGCTGTACGGCTCTATAGCTCTACGGCTTTCACGTGATTGAATTCCACAACGTACGCCAAATATACGGAACCGGGGAAGTCGTCTTGGACGGCGTTAATTTGGTTATCAAGAAAGGCGAGTTTGTGTCGCTCGTCGGACTTTCCGGCGCAGGCAAGTCCACGCTGTTGCGGATACTGACGCGCGAGCTGCGTCCGACATCGGGCAAAGTAATTGTGGACGACACTGATCTTGATACCATCGAAGAAAAGGACGTGCCATATTTTCGCCGCAAGTTCGGAACGATCTATCAGGACTTCAAATTGCTCGCACAGAAGACTGCGTACGAGAATGTTGCATTCGCGATGGAGGTTTCTGATTCCGCACTGGATGAAATCCAGCGCGATGTGCCGCAAATATTGTCCATTGTCGGTCTTGGCGAGAAGTCCAATAGCTTCCCCAACCAATTGTCCGGTGGGGAACAACAGCGTCTTGCCATCGCGCGCGCGATGATCCACCGTCCCAAGATTCTCCTTGCCGATGAGCCGACCGGCAATCTCGATATCGTCAACAGCCATGATGTGGTAGAATTATTGATGAAGATCAACCAATTCGGCACGACGGTTGTTCTTGCGACGCATGACACCAATATCGTCAATACCATCGGCAAGCGCGTGATCTCCATGGACAAGGGGAGAGTGGTCAGAGACCAACAGGAAGGTGGTCGTTATATATTGTAAGATCAGCCCCGACGCTTCGGTCGGGGCCCCGACTGTAACGTCGGGGCAAGAAGGGGGAAGATACATACTATAATTTTAAATTACCAATTTTAAATTTTAATTGAATTTTAAATGAACGCCCAAATCAACGCATATATTTCCGGTGAGCGAGCGAAAGGCACTCCCATTGATACAATCAAGCAAAACTTGAAGGTGGCGGGCTGGAATGACCAGCAAATCAACGAGGCGTTTGGAGCATTGGCGTCCCCGCCGATTTCTTCTTCGGTTCCTTTCGTGTCACCCCGCAAATCCGGTAGCGCGTTTAAGGTCATTTTGATCATTATTCTTATTTTGCTACTTGTTGGTGCAGGTATATGGTTTTTCTATTTCCGCACAAAGAGTTCTCCGGCATTGCCCCAGAACACGCCCGACAATACTTCACAATCGCAGGCAACAGTATCGCCGTCATCCTCCGCGGAGCCGAGCAAGCCCGCAGTTTCGGATCCCACTGTGGGCGTAACATGGAAACCCGTCGCAACCTACACCAATAAAAGTCCCGAATTAATCAAAGGCCCGTCATATTCAAACGAATATCAGACCCCCCCTTTTTCAATAACCGGCCAATGGGTGCGGATTCGCTGGCAGGCGAAGCAGGATCCCAACGGTTCCGGCGAATGGTTTGGATTCGGTATTGATAAGGGACGTTCAATCATTGACTTCGATCATTGTTATGAGGAGGGGGACATTCACCACAATTTGACGAATTTGGATATTGGCAGAAATTCCATTCTGGATGGAGCGTCTGGTGTTTGGAGTTGTCCTCTTGTTGCCAATCCCAGTTCAAGAACCTTGACGGTGAAAGTGGGGTTTCAAGGATTAGCTGATGATCCCGGGGACAGCTTCTCGTTTACCATTGAGGATGGCAGTAATCCATAACATATGAAACACTCTTTGGGTAGAATTTTCAAAGTGGGGTGGACGAACTTCAAGCGCAATAGCTATCTTAGCATTGCGGTTACGGGTGTTATGGCACTTGCATTATTGTTGCTGTTGGGACTGTTTGCGTTTCAATTTCTCACCGGTCGCATCGTAACGACGCTTGAGGGAAAGGTGGACATCAGCGCGTATTTCAAGCAGGATGCCAACGAAGACCACATTCTCACAGTCAAATCGGATCTTGAAAAGCGAGAAGATGTCGTGACTGTCCAGTATATCTCGCGCGCCCAAGCACTGACTGCATTCAAGGAGCTCCATAAGAATGACCAGCTTATTCAGGAGTCCCTCAACCAACTCGAAGACAATCCGTTGACGGCATCGTTGAACATCAAGGCAGATACCCCGTCGCACTATGCCGACATCGCCAAGTTCCTTGATGCGCACCAGTATAAAAACGAACTTAATAAGGTTAACTTCTACGAGAATCAGGAAGTTATCAGCCGCATTGAGCGGTTCTCAAGCACGCTTCGTTCGTGGGGCTTAATCACGACGCTCCTCATTGCGCTCATTGCGGTACTCATCACGTTCAATACGATTCGACTGACGATCTACAACCAACGGCAGGAGATCGAGATCATGCGGCTTGTTGGAGCTTCCAACTGGCACATCCGCGGACCATATCTCGCCGAAGGCGCGTTTTACGGCTGGATCTCTGCGCTCATCGCACTTATCATTTTCTATCCTATTGTTTATCTTGTGTCTGGCAAGCTCATGTCCTTCGCCCCCGACGTCGATCTTTTTCATTATTTCTTGGTAAACAGCATTGAGATTGTTCTTCTCGTCGTTCTGGTTGGAACCTTGATTGGGGTACTGTCGAGTGTGATAGCGATTCGCAAACATCTCAAGATATAGAACGCTCGGTTTTGGCGCATTTCTTTGTCGTCGCCTCCGCCCACCGTTCCGACATCGCGCAAGCTTAGATGTCTCACGGCTGATGCTCGGCTCCTCCTCAAACTGCATCCAAACCCGAACGCTCTAAAAATCCCGGCTTGCAGGATTGCTTTTTTATTGGCTGTTCGCTAGTCTTTTGGCATGATCCGGCCGCTCTGGCGCGGGTCGAACACATTTCAGACTTAGGGAGGTGGGACAATGTCCCCAAGCAAGACAGCGCTTTTCTCGGTGCATCCGAACGACTTCAACGGACCTGCGCGAGCGAGCATCCTAGGCCTCGCGCGCTACCTGAAGTTCAAGGGCTGGCATCTTCTCGGTTCGGCTGGGTCGGCCAAGACACTGAACGGAGCGGAGATCCCAACACAGTCCGTTTCCGACTTCGTTGGCGGCGGTCCGATCCTCGACGGCCGTGTGAACACGCTTTCCCGTGAGGTTCACGCGATGCTCCTGGCTCGCTACCTCAAGGACGACGATAATGAGCTTGAGCGTCTCGGGCTTCCACGCGTCGAGCTCGTCGTCAGCACGCTCTACCCGCTCAAGGAGGCGATAGCTGAACAGGGTGCGACTATCGAGTCGGTCATCAAGAACACCGATGTCGGCGGCCCGGGTCTGCGGCTTTCATCTGCCAAGGGTGGGCGCATCATCATCTGCGACCCCGCAGATATCGAGAGTGTGATCGCCTGGCTGGAGGATGGCCGTCCCGATAACGACGTCTTCATCCAGAGGCTCCGTGCCAAGGCGTACTTCCTCGTCTCGCAGTACGTCATGGCCAGCGCCACGTTCCACAGCGAGGGCCTCTACGCCGCATTCTTCGGAACTCTCATCGGCGAGGGCGAGTATGGCGAGAACCCGTCGCAGAACCCAGCGCGTTTTTACGCCCTGGACACCGAGGACCCGCTCGCTCTGCACAAGTTCAAGCTGGTCACCGGCCGGGAGCTCAGCTGGAATGGTCGCATCGACGCTAACCGGCTCCTGCAGACCGTCACCCACATCGCGGCGGCGTGGGATGTCAACATCCATGCCATCCCGTATATCGCTGTCGCGGTCAAGCACGGCAACCCATGCGGTGCGGGAGTTTCCACGGACAGTGCGGAAGACGCAGTCCGGAAGATGATCGACGGCAACCTGCTCGAGATCCACGGCGCTTCCGTAATGACGAACTTCCCGATCGCTCCCGAGATCGCGGAGCTCCTGCTCAGTTACCACCAGGAAGGAGAGGATTCGCGCAAGCTTGACGGCATCTTCGCGCCCCTCTTCTCCGAGGGTGTCGAGTCGACCCTCGAGCGCAAGAAGGGCAAGTGCCGGATGATGGCGAACTCTGCTCTCCATGATCTCACGCACAAGAGCCTCGACACGGGACTCCATTTCGTTCCCGTTCGCGGTGGCTTCCAGACCCAACCGAACTTCACCTACATCATCGACCTCGGTGACCCCGCACTCAAGCGCTACGGTGACTTCACGGCCCAGCAGGAAACTGACGTGCTCCTGGCGTGGGCGATCGGGGCTACAAGCGACAGCAACACCGTCGATGTCGTTCGCAACGGCATGCTCCTGGCCAACGGCACCGGCCAGCGTGCCCGAGTAAACGCATCCAACACCGGTGTCGACATCGCCCATAGCGTCGGTCACGATCTCACCGGTGGCGTTGCTTTCAGCGACAGCTTCTTCATCAACGTCGACGCAATCCAAGTCCTGCTCGACGCGGGAGTAACCGCGATCTACTCCTGCTCGGGCTCTAAGCTCCACGATCCGACCATCGTCGAGTTCTGCAAAGACAAGGTCGCACTCTGGCTCATTCCCGTCGAGATCGGGCGTGCCTTCTTCGGCCACGCCTAGTCTTCGACCTCAACCCTCGGCTCCGGCTGGCTGTGCGCCCTGCGCATCGCCAGTCGGAGCTTCCTGCTTTTATTGAGAATACGGTTGAAAAATGATAAAATTATTCCATGCACCCGTGGCTTCTCCCGAAAAACAACCCGCGATATATCGCTTGGCATAAAAGTCTTTTGAAGCGGCCAGCCCCTTGGAACAAAGGGAAGACAAAACTGACCGATGCGGGTGTTAAGAAGATTTCTGAAACGTTCAAAGAGAGTGGAATTGATAATTTTGCCGAGTGGAGAGCCCAACATAAGAAAGAGTATGCGGCCATTTCTCATGACGCTGATCTTGCCGAGTTGACCGGCGTGGTGTTGGGCGACGGACATATTGAGAAGTTTCCGCGAACCGAACGACTTATCATTGTCAGTAATTCTGCCAATTACGGTTTTATTAATCGATATCGGAGGATCGTTGAACGGCTTTTTCATAAAAAACCGGTTTGCTTGAAAGTTACAAGCGCGAATGCCGTCCGTATCAGTATCTACGAAAAGGGGATCAGTAAAAGACTGCAAATACCGACCGGCAGCAGGAAGAAATTGGAGTATAAAATTCCATCTTGGATTTGGCAAAATGACCAATTCTTGCTACGATTCCTGCGCGGATTGTATGAAGCTGAAGGGTGTTTCTGCGTGCATCTTCCCACGAGTACCTACAAGATGATCTTCACGAATATGAACCCCTTTCTTTTAGACGCCGTCTTTCAGGGTCTTGTTCGTTTCGGTTTCCATCCGCATACCGGTTGGAATAAGATTCAGGTTTCAAGAAAGCAAGAAGTAATGGATTTGAAAAAACTTCTTCAGTTTCGCGACTACAATTTGAACGCATATCTTGGCGGGTAGTGTAATTGGTAACACGTTTGGCTCTGAACCAAAAGACTCCAGGTTCGATTCCTGGCCCGCCAGCAACGTCTGAAAATCAGCATCTTTGGGAACCCTAGCGATGATCGAATAGGGAGTTTTGTATTGGATTTCCTTGATTTCTTTATCCTGAAACCATACGTTCCAAAGTAGCGTATTTAAAATACTTTGCTTTTTCTCATCTCTGGCATTTACAAACTCATTCTTGGCTCTGTTGGCTTCTAAAAAGACATTTTTGGTCCGTTCCAAAGTAGAAATTTCTGATCCCGACTTAGTTTTTAACTCAGAGAGCTGTCTTTCCAATTCAACCCTCTGATTGTTCAGCTCGGCCATCTTCGTATCGTATAGGTCATTTCTGACGCTTCCAGACGCAAAGCCATCGGTGAGTCTTGATTCTCTTTCTGAAACTAAATTAAGCTCGTCATTGAGATTTTTGAGAGCTTTGCCGATCCTATCAGCATTAAAGCCGATTTTCTCTTTCGCGGCCTCATACATCAAATCTATCAATTCCTCATCAAAATGTAGTTGATCGAACATCACGGCTAATTTTTCGCTTAAATACTCCTCTCGCATATATGATTTTCCCTGTTCGCAAACACCTTTCCCATTCGTGCAGTAATAATACCTATGTCCCTTCTTGAGAGAAGCGGTAAGCATACAATCACACTTTCTGCACCGCATGGAACCCCGCAAAGGAAAGAAATGTATCTTCGGTCTAGGGCGTGAGTTCTGGTTCAGTATTCCCTGGGCGTTATCAAATAGCTCTTTGGATATAATTGGCTTATGGTTTCCCTGATAGTGGACCCCTTCGCGCGACATCACGCCGTAGTAAAAAGGGTTTTTAACAACTCTCTCAACTACCGAATGATAAACTTTAGTTCCGCGACCAGTTCTAAGACCTTCTTCGTAAAGAATACAGGCAATATTTTTTAAACTTCGTGTACCAGAAGCATATAATTCAAACATTCTTTGTATCCAGTGAGCTTTAGCAGGATCAACAACGACAGTCTTGGTGGCCCTATCATTCACGTATCCATACGGCGCATGATTCGGCCATTCGCCCCGACGCATTTTTTCTCTATTTCCACGCTTCACATTTTCAGAAAGATCACGCACATATTGATTCGACATCCCAAATTCAACACTCATCATCAGCACATTGTCAGAGGAGAGATAGTCCCTATCCGCAGTCTTGATATGCTTAATCCGTGAGGTTTGGAGTAACCAGCTGATACTCCCACCGTCTATCGGATTACGAGCCAGTCTATCCAATTTCCAGCAAATAATCCCATCAGCCTTCCCCGAAGAAAGAAGATTAATCATCTGAGCAAACAGAGGTCGCCCGGGAGCTTTGGCCGACATACTTTCACGAAATGTCTTAATAATTTGCAAACCACTAGATTCAGCAATTTTAATAAGCTCCTTCTCTTGGGCATCTAAAGACATCACTTGATGATCTTCGGATTCAGATGATTTTCGGCAATAGATAATATATTTCATTTCTTAATATAAACTTTCTTATTTATGGTACCTAAAAACGGGTTTTCGTGAGTCCATTCGGTCGTCGGTTTATGAATTCGAGCATACCCATAAGCTAATAATTCTGCAAGTACGCCACGATAAATTTTTTCTTTTGGAAATCCATGCGATATTCTCAACATCCGCATAGCATTAAACATAATCTCACCTCCACCCTTGGTTATATACTTACTGATATAAAATGCCAACTTTCTAGAGCCATCAGTCTTTGTTGCGTCAACATAACCTTCACCCCAGAGTTTTGCAAGAATCCTTGTTTTTCGTTCCTCTCCGTGCGAAACGATCCGTCGACCTCTGCACGTATCTCCAAGATGCAACGGCACGTTAAATAAAAGCCCGTGAAAATGGATTCGTCCCCTGGGTGATAATTCAGGAACAAAGAGGGATTGCGCATTATTAAATTCATTTCGCAACCGCACTTGGAAACGGCGAAGGGAGTCATTTGCATATGAGGCATCTGAAGCATCCCCACGAAAGGTGAGCGTAACCAAAAGCGGACATCCAAATTCCTTAAGAGCAATAAGCAAGCGCCGCACACATATTTGTTTTGTACGCCTAATATTATCGGATCTCCTAGGACCGTATATGGTACGCTTTTTTCTGGCACGATATATGCGTACTTTAGTCTGATCTTTTTCAATTTTTGTGATTTCCGCAACATCTCCATATTGTTTAACAATAAATCTCATAATTAATTCCTTGGTTTACAATTATGAGGGGATATCAAGTCAGGGAAATCAGGCTCGGCTTCGCGTGCTTCCTTTGAAGCCGAGCCTGCCTCCTCCAAACTAGGAATATCAGCGAAATGCAAAAACAGATCAGCCAAAGACGACAAAAAAACCTCAGCTTGTTCTGAGGTTAATCTAATGTCGTATTTTTTATCAAAGTACGTCTTTAAACGCCCTTGCAGTTCCCCACTAAATACAGCCATCAAAAAACCTTTTCAAGTTTTCAATGACAAGCCATATTAGTTACCGTAACTTAATGCCGTTTTGAGTCGGTGGCGTTATTTCAGCTCTTAAACCTTTTTGGTTGGCGTACTCGTTCGAAATAGTTCTTGTCTACTAAACTTTGATTATTAATGAACGAACTGATTATATGCGCTTTAAACTTAATGTCAAATCTGGTATCCTTAAGCAAAATTGAATAAGCCTAAACTGGATAGTTTTCTATACGGCATGGCTTACAAACCCAACAGCATACTGAACCGGTCGTTCAGGCTCCATGCTGTTGGTCCATGTTCGAAAGGATATGGGAGGCGCAAGCCTCGGCCTAACGGCCGGCTCTGTGTATGGAAAACAATAGATGGCTCCATGTTCTTCTCTGGATTCTCTTTTTGTTGATCGCAGGAGTTATAGTGCTGTACTTTATTAGTACGCCGAGTTCCTTCGCTAATCTCATAGGGGCATTATCACTAACAAACCTCCTATCGAATGGCGTAATAGTTGCAATTCTTCTTGGCATCGTTTTCCTTGTTTTTTATTTCATCCCTGCCCTTGTCGCATCTCACCGCCATAAGAAAAACAAAACTGCGATTGCCATATTCAATCTTTTCCTAGGTTGGACATTCGTTGGTTGGGTTGCCGCGTTAGTTTGGGCTTTTACGGTGGATGAATAAAAAAATAAAAAAATTGAAATCCGATATGCAAAGTCAAAAAGAAATCTAGTCTAAGACTCGAGAAATCGTTAAATTGTTGTATAATTCGAATAAGATAGCATTATTTTCGTTCCAACTTCACCCCACGCAGTCAGCCACATGCCCGCACAACGACAAAGGTTTAGCATCGGAACGCTTATTTTTCTCCTTCTTTTTGGCGGAGTGTTTGCGTACGCCGGCATTCTCGTTGTGAACACAGGCAAGATAGACGCGAGTTGGCAGCGGGTGTCCGGTACGATCGTTGATGTCTCAAGTTATATCAGCAAAGGTTCCACTATATATACGGCGATCGTGGAATACCATGTGGGCGATCAGGCATACAAGGTAACCTCCAATTTTGGGTCATCCATGTATCCCGCCAAGGGGGGAACACGAGAGGTTGCATACAATCCGGCACAGCCACAGGAGGCAAAAGTTGTGGAGAGCGGAGCCGCGGGCTTCCTGCCGTATATCTTTCCTATTGTGGGTATTGCGGTTGCTTTGTTTGCCATTATTTTTTTTATAAAATCCCTCAAACGTGAAAGTGAAATTAAGCGTCTCATGCAAAGCGGTCAGAAGGTGCAGGGCGTATTGGTGGACGTGCAGGTTGCAAACAGCTCTAACAGTCGGCGAAGCTCGTACAAGCTCGTTGTGGCCGCCACGGATTTTAGCGGTACGGTTCGAAATTACGTGAGTGACTCTATTAGCGGCATCGCCGCCATAGCAATGGAAGATTTCCGTACCACGCCCATCCCCATGGACGTATATATCGATTCCGCCAATCCCAATAGCTACTATGTTGACGCGTCTGGCGTTCCCGAGCTCACTGCTGGCGGTATTGTCGATCTCCTTAAAAAAGCCGCCGCATCCAAGTCAGTCAATGGTTAGGGAGCGGGGTAGCATTATGGTTTCAGTATCCTTACAACTGGCAAAACAATATTTGAGTAAGGAGGTGGAAGTTGTCATGGATCGTCCGCTTGGAACCAAACATCCCAAGCATGATTTTGTATATGAAGCGAATTATGGTTACATTGAGGGAGCGAAGGCGCCTGATGGAGAAAACCTGGATGCGTACTATCTCGGAGTAGGGGAGCCGCTCAAGCGAGCCAAAGGAACGTGTATCGCGATAGCCCACCGCAAAGACAACGATGACGATAAGTTGATTGTCGTTCCGTCAGGAATGGAGATGACCGATGAGCGAATCATGTCCGCCATTCGTTTCCAGGAGCAGTGGTTTGATACCGAAATAATCCGGTGAACATGCAAGAAATCCTCAACAAGATCGCATTCCTGTTTGAACATTATTCGCTGGAACGACGCGCGACGACGCAGCCGTATTTACTTTCGGTAGCCCGTCAAAAAATAAAGGACTACCGATACGAGCCTACGGACAATCTTGTTCGCGAGACTCTCATGGAGCATGTCGGCTCATTGCCGGTAGTGGCCACCGCTCTATTTCCATATATCAACGATCCGAACGTCAACTTGGGTGATGCGCTCGTACGGTTGGCGATACACGACATAGGCGAGCTGGTAACGGGGGATGAGATAACGTTTACTAAAGAGGACAAAATAAAGGGATCTGAATATGAAGCGGCACTCAAGTTGCTCGATCCGATGTATCACGACGCGTATGAAGACATTGAAACGAAAACGAGTCCCTCCGCAAAATTTGCAAAATCAATCGACAAAATCACACCTGACATCCTCGACTACCTAACGCCGGTGGATATAACGATCGCCCGCTTCAAGCACTTCGTCGGCATTGAAAAAAATCAGATCGTTGAGACCATCGTGAAACACAAGCGTCCATATATGCTTTGGAATCCTTTTATGACAGAATTCCATATATATCTTGTTGATAATCTCCAAGCCAGATTAAAGGCATAAGCGGATAAGGACATCATGACTGAACCAGGAGTAAAATTATTTAGTCAGCAACCAGCAGAGCAAAAGCAGGATCCTTTGCGCAAACCAGCCAGACGAGACTCAAAGAGGTCAGCATACAGAGGACCGGAAACAGTGATAAGTAAACAGGAAATAGAAGAGATATTGACTGACTACGGGGTTGGAGAAATTAGCTCGATAGAAGACATCTCTACGATGTTCTGTCCAAATAGAATTGTATTGGCATTTAAGCCGGATGGAGACCTTGTTAACTTGAAGGGGCTGCCGAACCAAGAAGGAGACATCGTTGGTTACGAGACCGACATCATAGCACTTCTCAACCAAGAAGGAGTTGGTGTGCAGCAACTTATAACAACAAAGACAGGAGATTATTCTGTTGAAAAGGATGGAACGCTCTATTTAGCCTACCGAAAACTTGAAGGCGATCAGATCAAAGATATTGACCAAGAAGTCTGTCGTGAATTTGGTGTCCATATGGCCAGGCTCCATAAAGTGTTACAGAAGTATGCGGGACATGAACCTGTGCCCAGAGTAGACGAGACATTTCGTCATGCGGATGATACGCCAGAACAAATAGGTTCATTCCCACTTCGCACCGAATACGAAAGATTGTTTGCGGAATTTGGGAGTCAAATTAATACGGAGCAACTAGAGAGACAGGTTATACATGGAGGAGTGTCCACTACGCACAGTTTCTTCGTGGGCAAAAAATTCAATGCATTTATCGATTGGGACTATGCTCACGTTGGCTATAGGGCATATGATGTTGCTTTGTTTATGGCTGATATGCTGGTGTCCAAACCAGAACTTTTCGCGGACTATCTGAACGCATACACACAGGAAAATCCTCTCAACGATCAAGAAAAGAAATCTTTATATTATTTCATCAAGTACAGATTGCTTTTCAATATAAAGAAGTACAACTTCTATGCTCGTACAGACAGTGAGCAAGTAAAGGGCAGAAGTGTTGCTCAAGAAATGATTAAGGCCTATACGCTGATGGACGGCATGGGTCTTGATGGATTCTTGGCGCTTACCAACCGCGACACTAGACCTGACGTAGCTCTAATAGTCACTGATGCTGATTTAGAAAGAACGGGATTCAAAGGCGTGCTTCATTCCCGTGCAGAATAGGTCCTTATAGAGCATAATCATCTATTTTTTTCATGCCAACCACACTCATTACCGGAGCGAGTAGGGGAATCGGAAAAGCTTTGGCGGAGAAGTTAAAGGGATAGGAATCGAAACCCCTAGCTCTAGCTTAGAAGGGTATTTCAGTATTTTCGACAAAACTTGCTTTCAATTTTTCGTAATACCTCTCACGTTGTTTGAATTGCCGTTCCAGAAACGGAATTTTGCGGTCCCGATAGTCGATGATCGTTTTCTGAGCTCCGCTATCGCGGAGCCGGCCAATGTATTGGATCAGCTTGCCTTCGAACGAAAAGGGGAACGCGAGGATAAGACATGTCATACCCCGCACATCAAGTCCCTCTCCAAAAAACTGTCCCGTGGACAGGATAGCTTGGTAATGACCAGTTTCAATTTGCTTGAGTTTTGATTTCCGCTTGGGAGCTGAATCGTCGCCCGAAATGACAATAGTTTCACATTTCCCCTTGAGATACAGATTGAGAATTTCAAGATGTTCTTTGCGTTCGCTCAAGACGAGGACTTTTTTGTTGTCGGAAGCCTGATTGATAATGTTCTGAACAATCATTTGATTGCGAGCTGTATCGAAACAAACTATTTTTGCCAGAAGCTCAAATTGATCGGTCTTGAACTTGAAGGGGATAGCAAGATTGGTTTCTTGGATTATGATGCGTGGAGGAAGGGGAGGACCTGAAGGTTGAGCCGTAGTTTCTTTCAGCTCCGCAATAATATCGCCGATATAAGCATAGATCAATTTTTCATCATTATTTTTGCGCTTGGGCGTCGCCGTAAGGCCATACAGATATTTTGAGTTAAGCTGGGCAACCACTTCTCGAAATGTCGAAGCGGGGATGTGATGGCATTCGTCAACAATGATAATGCCGAACTGGTTTTGCAATTCCGATAGATCTTTCTTGCGTGCCAGGCTTTGGAGAAGTCCGACCGTGATGTGTTTACCTGTCTTTTTCTTGGTTCCGGAAAATTGGCCGATATGTTTTTTGGGAATATCGAGAAACTGCTGGATTCGTTCGATCCATTGATCGAGTAGTTGCTTACGGTGAACCAAGATGAGGGCCGGCAGTTTCCGCCGGGCAATCAGCTCAAGTCCGATAATCGTTTTGCCACTTCCAGATGGTGCGACGATGACACCTTGATCGTGCTGGAGAGCTTTTTCTACGATATCCTTTTGTGTCGGAGTAAGTTCAATAGCGTTTGAAAATGAAATTTGATCCGGTATCAAAAATTCCTTCTGTACGATATAGAGGATATTGTGTTGAGTAAGAAATGAAACGAGCTGATTAAGAAATCCTCGTGGAATCAAAATGGCATCAGCCGTTTCGTCGATGAGCTTAAAGTATTTGTGTAGCTTATACGTTGGTTTTCCGAGTCGTTGTTTTGTGAGGTAATCACTGTTGAGAAAATTGAGTTCTTCTTTCAGAAAAGCAATCAATTCCGGCGCAAGTTGAGCCCGTTGGAGCATGAGCTGATGGCCGACGGCAATGGTAAGTATATCGCTTGTGCGTTGAGTATGCGGATTATTTTTATCAAGAAGTCTTTCCCGTATGATATCCAACTCTTCGGCCGCATGCCTTCGTACCCGCCCAATAAAACTCCATTGGTTGGGGTCTTGCGTGCCGGTAGCGGGATCAATAAAAACCGTATTGCCGCGAGATACCGACTGTCCTTGCAATGGCAATGCAATGAGATTACCAAAACCCAATTTGGTCAAGGTGTCTTGATTGGGAAAAAGCCGATCGAAGCTGACTTCTTTTTCAAATTCAGAAATACTAAATGTTCTGCGTATGAGTTCAAGTCCGATCTGTCTGCTTTTGTAGCATGGATATGCTTCGGCAAAGAATATCCATACATGTCCGCCGTTGCCGGAGCGAGAACGCTCAAGATATGCCGAGAGTCTCGCGTCAGTACATTCCCGCAGATACGCCCGTGCGTCTTCGATCCATGTTTCGCCATCAAAATCAGCGGCAAGAAAATATGATGTGTTATCGGGAAGAATTGGATAGATACCGATGACATGTTCACCCATGAGATGTTTTTTCACGGTATCATCGGTCAGTGGCATGAGTCGCTTGTTTTCGAAGTCCTTCATCGTCCCACCTTGGCGTTTATGCGCCATAAATTCGTTCCAATCAAATGCATACGCAGGACTGTAGCCGGAGCGGCCCTCTTTTTCCCAGCGTCGGGCGTAGACATCAGTTCTGCCTCGAAAAAGCATCATGAATACCTGCAATTGGTGTTCATCGAGCATAATCATCAATCCAGGCTACAGATTTTTAGTTTCAGTGGCAATACGTAACCCCTTCAGTCATTGTTCGTCTTATAATACGTACATGATGGCAGACTCCTTTACTGTTAGTATTATTGTGCTATACTCCCAATGTGCTTGCGGGGCGTCAGCCCTATTCGGCTAACACTTAAGCCGAAGGCAGGCATACTAAAAACACGGCTTTGGCCGTGTTTTTAGTATGTAACTTGAGTTAGTCGTTATCCGGATCACCCTTCATCTGAGAACGGAACTTCATATCTCGGTACTGACTGGTAACCCAGTTGGGAATAACACTCCAAAAGTGCCGTTGCCCATTATCGCCAATTTGTCGAATGATAACTTTGATCTTCCAACCGTTCATAATGGCGATCAGTCCCCAATATTTTACGATTTTTGATTCGCGTACTTTTTGTTTGAATTTTTTGACGGAGAATTCTTTGATGCTTTCCTCATATTCCTGATGCGTTGTCGCGATCCTGACCAATTCCACTGCTCGCCCTAAAAGTTTAAGCTTCGTGATTTGATCTTGCTTTGTTCGCTCAGTGCGATTGCCCTTGTAGATCAAATGGTTAAAACCTTCAGAGGTAAAATAGACCAGCTCATTCTTGAATGCCGGACAGGCGATTTTTCCTGTTTTCCGATAAAAGTTTTCGGAATCCTGTCGTATTTTTTCGTAATTTGATATGTCTTCCATAGAAAACGATCTTTCAAGTATACCAAGAATGTGCTATATTACCAGCAATCATTGATCAAATCTCTTTGAAAACAGCCCTCATTACCGGTGCGAGTAGAGGAATCGGGAATGCCCTCGCGGAGAAGTTTTTGGCCGAGGGATATTTTGTGATCGGGACGTCGACGAAGGGGACTGCGGATTTCTCGCATGAGAATCTGACTATTTTGCAACTGGATCTCGCGGATCCCAAGAGCATTGAGCGGTGCGCCAAGGACGTCCTCAATCTCAAGAAGCCAGTTGATATCTTAATTAACAATGCCGGTACATATATTTCGGAACACGATGGCATAAAAATCGATATCTTGCGAACCACATTGGAAACAAATCTGATTGGCCCGATTGATTTCACGCTCCGAATTCTTCCGGCCATCAACGTCGGCGGGCATATCGTCAATATATCTTCGCGGCAGGGCTCGATGAGCTATGTTCATCAAGACCTTAATCCATCGTATAAAATCTCGAAAGCCGCCGTGAATATGTTTACGCGAGCTCTCTCGTTGCGATTGAAGGATACGATCACCGTATCATCGGTCCATCCGGGTGCAGTGCTGACGGCATTGGCTATGCCGGACGCCGACCTGACACCGGAGGAAGCCGCGGGATATATCTATGATCTTGCCATTTCACGACCCAAGACCGGCCAATTCTGGTATAAAGGCGAACCATTTCCGTGGTAATTCACTTATGCTCACCCCCGATGAAGAAAAATATCTTGCAGGAATTCCGGAAAACAAGAAGATTTTTATTCAGGAATTTAATCCCGCTACTAAGGAAGTTACAAACAGAATTATTGCCAGAATACAGGCGGAGAAGCCGGGGATAGAGGTTTCGAATTTCGGATCAACCGCACTGGAGATCGCGGGACAGAACGATATTGATCTCAATGTGCTGTCTTCCCTCGATGCGTATACGGATGACCTGCCGATATTGGAGAAGCTATTTGGTCAACCGAAACAAAAAGAGCGTTTACCGATGAAGTGGGAGTTCATGGAAGACGGATTCGAAGTTGAGGTATATTTGTCAGACAAGAACTCGCCGACATTCCAGGATCATGTGCGAGTATATACAGCAATGAAAGAAAACCCGGCCTTGGCCAGGGAATACGAAGATCTGAAACGATCATTCGATGGCGGAAGCTTCCGAGAGTATATGAGGAAGAAATATGAACTGTTTCATAGGATTTTGGGGAAATGATTTATGTACTTCCTCTACATTCTTCTATGCAAAGACAGCTCGCTCTATACCGGCATCACGACTGATCTGAAGCGGAGATTCAAGGAGCACAAGAGCGGAAAAGGGAGCAGGTACGCGCGCTCGCGCGGAGCGAAGAAAATCGTCTATACAGAACGATTCAAGACTCGGAGCGCGGCGTTGAAAAGAGAGTTTAAAATCAAAAAGATGGATCGTGAACAAAAACTGGCACTCATACAATGACAAAGGTCATTCCCAATCATCGCCACGATCATTACAAGGGAGGGAAATATCTTGTGCTTTTTGTCGTCGATGACTCCACGAACAGGCGTGCCGGCAACAAAATTGTGATTTATATTTCATTGACCCATGGTATGATCAAGGGTCGAGATCTCAAGGAATTCCTTGCGCCCGTCACATGGCCGGATGGCAAAAAGCGGCCACGTTTCATACCGGAGAAATAGCTCCAATACTGTCAGCTCTTGCAATCGCCAGTATCTATGGTATAATTCGTTTAATAGGCTAATTATTACCCTCTATGAACAAATATATCGTAGGTTTTGCGGTTGTTAGTGCGGTTATCTTGGGTGCTGTTGCCACTCCACTTGTGGCGCATGCCATGACACCGACACTATCGCTTTCGGCGACAGGAAGCGGAGACAATGTCCAAGTTACCGTGCAGGGCGATGCCTCTTCAAGCGTCCTTTTGTACTACCAATCAAGCGGATACCAATATCAGACGCAGTCTATCGGAACGACCAATATGAGCGGTTCCTATTCGTATACGATCAGTACCGCCACCTATGGAATTATCGGTGGGAGCTTGGTACACGTCATCGTCAACAATCAGCAATCTCTCGACGTCGCATGGCCGTACGGGTCAGGGAGCAACACATTGTCTTTGAGTCAGACCAGCCTCTCCATGTCCACAGGGCAAACAGCGACCGTCACCGCGTACAATACCGGCTATTCGCTGTATATTTCAAACAATACAAACTCATCGGTTGCATCGGCGACTATCAGTGGGAACCAAATTACGATCACTGCAAACAACTATGGCTCGACGACGATGACTATCTGTGCACAAAGCAACACCTGCGCTACGATCATGGTCAATGTGCAGTATAGGTATAACAACAACTATGGCAGTGGAACAGTTTCTGTGAGCCAGTCCAGCGTAACACTCGCCGTCGGCCAGTCCGCTGACATCACCGTTTCCGGAGGCACGATGCCCTATACTATGTTTTCCGGCTCGACCAATATCTTCCAGTCGGCGATTGGCGGAAACACACTAACACTTACGGGACTTGCCAACGGTTCCGGTACGTTGAGTGTTTGCTCCTCGGCAGGCAACGGGAGCGGGTGCGCCTCTATCTATGTTACGATCAGCGGGAGCGGATATAACTACAACAATATATACAACAATACGCAGATCTCATTGAGCCAGTCCAGCATCTCGGTCAACAGCGGCAGCAGCACGACAGTTACAATCACCGGCAACGGCGGGTACTATATCTCCAACAACACCAACCCCAATATTGCTTCGGCGTATATCAGCGGGAACAGCGTCAGTGTCTCCGGTCTCGCGTATGGCAGCGACACGATCTCGATTTGCCAAAGCGGGGGACAGTGCGCGACGCTGTATGTGAGTGTCGGATATAACAACAATAATAACTACTACGGAACAGTGACGCCTATCACATTCAGTCAGCCGAGTCCGTCGCTCAATGTCGGACAGAGTACGACAGTTACGATCTATGGGGCACTAAATTACATTCAATGCTATGGATGCGGAGGAGGTGCGAACTACTATGTCGCGTATAACTCCAACACAAGCGCGGTCACGACGAGTATCAGTGGAAGCACGCTGACTCTCACCGGGGTATCCAATACCGCCGCGGGTATCGTTGTATGCTCATCAACGAACACGTGCGGCGCCCTCACAGTAACCGTTGGCGGTACCAACCAGAGCGGCTGGACCCACTGTGCCAATGAAGGACAGTGGTGCTCATTCTCCGGAACACGGCAGATACGTTATGGTGCCAACAACTCCTACTATTATCGCTCATTCACCGGCGGCGTCTCGTGCTCAAACGCGACCTTCGGCGATCCGGCCTACGATGTTGTGAAGCAGTGCAGTTACGCCAACTAGTGAACAAAAATGAGTTGCGCCGAGTCACGGCATGATATATGCTGGATTTGACCATGTTTGATCTCACCAACAAAGTAGCGCTCATCACGGGAGGACGGCAGGGGATGGGGAAGGCGCATGCGCTCGCACTGGCGGGCCAGGGTGCTCGAGTTGTCATTACGGACATCGATGAGGAAGATTGCAAGGTCGTTGTCGCCGAAATAGATGCAGAGGGCGGTGATGCGACGTGCCTCAAGCTCGATGTTTCCAAAAAAAAGGAAGTGGATGCTGTATTTGACGATATCATCCGTGTTTTTGGAAGACTGGACATTCTTGTCAATAATGCCGGCATCTATCAGCCCAAGCCAGCCCTGGAGCTTACAGAAGAAGAATGGGATCATACGATCGCCATCAATTTAAAAGGAGAGTTTTTGTGCGCACAGCGCGCCGCCAGGGAGATGGCAAAGAACAAGTGGGGACGGATCATCAATATAGCCTCGATCGCGTCTGGCGGGGTAGGGAAGGGTATAGCCGGTGGTGTACATTACACTGCATCGAAGGGTGGTATTATCGCGATGACTGAGACGCTGGCCATCGAGTTTGCTCCGCTGGGGATCAATGTGAACGCCATCGGGCCGGGTGCAATCGATACCCCCATGGCATCGCAAAAAGATATTCCGAAGGCCATGCTCGATACAATCCTTGCAGGTATCCCTCTCAAGCGCATGGGACGCCCGGATGAAGTCGCTTCTATGGTTGTTTTCCTTGCTTCTGAAGAGGCGAGCTATGTGACCGGCGCGACATTCTATGTTGACGGGGGATGGCTTGCCCAGTAAGATTTGCTGTATGGGAGACAAAGAACAACTCGATCTCTTCAAAAAACCAGAATCCACAGAAGCGGTGGATAGGCCGGTTTCGACGAGAAGTATTGAGGTAAAGCCGCCAAAATGCGAGAAATGCAATGATCTTGGCGATTGGTGCGATTGCCCAAGAGCAAAAGCTTTAAAACAAAAAGAAAATGAGAGAAGGTATCCCAACTAGCCTAGAGCGCTGATTGATCGAGAATTTTCCTAACACTCTTGAGACTTTCTTCGTCGTGAATGGAAGCCGTGACAATCGGCTTTCCCAGATCGCGGAGGGAGTCTTTTGTTTCGGCAAGCTGATCGGCGGATACCAGATCACTTCGGGTGATAATGATATATTCCGGCTTGTCTAAAAGAGTCTTATTGTACGCGCCCAGTTCAGCGCGGATGGTTTTGTAGTCATCATGCGGCGTGGGGGAGTCCGCGGCAATGCAATGGAACAAAACGCGCGTCCGCTCGATGTGGCGGAGAAACTTGATACCAAGACCCTTGCCCGATGACGCACCCTCTATGAGTCCCGGGATATCGGCAATAACTCGGCCGTAATAGGCGCCGAGATTCGGCTCAAGTGTGGTGAAGCGGTAATTAGCCACCTTGCTCTTGGCATTGGTGAGTTCGTTGAGAAGACTGGATTTGCCGACATTTGGGAGGCCGATAAAGCCGATATCGGCGATCAGCTTAAGCTCTAGACGCACGGTAAATGAATCACCAACCGTGCCCTTCTCGAATTCCTTTGGAGTTGTATTGGTTGGTCCGCGGAAGTGGAAGTTGCCTCTTCCTCCCTTCCCGCCCTGCGCGACACAGATTCGTTGGCCGGGAGAGATGATCTCTTCGATCGATTTCTTGGTAGTATTATGAATAACCGTGCCGACGGGCACCTTGAGCACCACATCATCGCCATCAGGACCATCGATAAACTGTCCACGGCCGTTTCCGCCGTCCTTTGCAACCCAGTCCTTCTTATTGCGGAATTGAGCAAGTGCGCTGAAGTCAGTGATGCCCTCCAAGTAAACACTGCCGCCATTTCCGCCGGAAGCTCCCGCCGGACCAAGCGACTTCATGTTCTTGTTGAACGCAACCTTACCATCGCCGCCTTTGCCGGCGCGAATTCGAATTGTTATATCATCTATGAGCATTTTTTTACCGAGAGGGGAGCGTGGGAGCTGTTTGTACGGTGGGTGGAGGAACGGCTCCGTTGAAATACATCATATTGCCCTGCTGGGGGTAATTGCTGAAAAGCTGATAGCGCATCATGCTGTGACCGCGGCTGAAATCATCTCCATTGAAGCCGAATCGCTCCTTGAACTCGCCAACCTTTACACCAACACAGAACACGATTCCAAGAATAATGAGACCGAGGATGACGCGAATCAAGAGAAAGCGATGATGTCCGCCTCCCCAGTGCGTGCAATTATTGCATACCATCGACGGATTCTTCGTTGCGTCTTCCATATATTCGTAAAGTTAGTACTCGCTTGTCCTTACTATACTACATAATATGGACATCCGCAATGCTGCGTCGCTTAGATAATTCGACTTAGTAGGGTGCGACCGAGCGCGAGCGATGACCGAGTGACGAACGAGGAAATACTGAAGCCAGCAGGCTGAATGTAGGAAGTACTGAGGTCACAAGACCGAAGTGCAACCAAAACGGCTCCGCACTCGTATTACTATATATGAAACACAAATACTTAGTCTACGCATTGGCGGCGTCAGTGATTGGATTTGGAGGGGTAGGGATTGCAGGAGTTGCGTCAGCGCACGGATTGGGAGGTTTTGGCGGGTTTGGGATGTTCGGTACGCAGACTCCCGACCAGATCGCAACACGCCAGCAGGCGATGTTTGATCAACAGGCGAAGATTCTCGGCATCAGCGTGGATGACGTAAAGACGGCTTGGGCAAAGGGCCAGAACATGCAGGACTTGATAAAGGAAAAGAAGATTGATCAAGCGCAGGTACAGGCTCGTATGAAGGACCTGCGCACGCAAGAGCTCAAAACACACCTCCAAACGCTCGTCAGTAAAGGTGTAATCACGCAGGCGCAGGCTGATGCCCGTCTCAAGGCAATGGAGAATATGTCCGCAAAAGCCAAAGCCGGCAAGGGCATGCGCGGTGGCATGATGAGAATGCATTTTTAAGAGCTAGTCATGGTAATCAAAACCCCCGCGACACGGCGGGGGTTTTGATTAATTGTGATTTCTATGCTACGCTTATGTCATGAGTTTGTTTGCACGGAAATTCAATAACAGCCAGCCGACCCCGCCCGCACCAACACATGTGGGCGATTTTCCTCGCGAGCAAATGAGCGACTAGACCTATTCAATTCGTTTTGATCTCTTGGAAAACAGCCCACACCCGCGGGGCTGTTTTATTTCACACAAGCGGGAGTAGAGGTGAAGCATGAAGCAGAACTTCAGTATCGGCATCGTCGGTTCGGGCAAAATGGGAGAAGTGATGATCAAGGGAATCGTCAGAGGGGAGGTGACATCCCCGGAACTCATCATCGCAACGGGACCGCGGGATGAGCGCGGCGTCGAGCTCAGAGACCGCTACAAGATCCATACCAGTACCAGCAACCTGGCGGTGGTGGAAGCGGACGTCGTCATTCTTGCAATTCGCCCGCTCCATCTGGCGGCCGTTCTCGAACAGTTGCGGGGGAAGATCCCGAAGTCATCGGCGATTCTCAGCATCGTGACCGCAAAACCGATTGCAATGATCGCTCGTTGGCTCCATAGCACGAACATCGTTCGAGCCGCCCTCAACACACCGTGTGCCATCGGGAAGGGTGTGATCGAGTGGACTTCGCAGTCCACGATCTCGGAACAAGCAATACGCCCCGTCGTATCGATCTTCAACGCGCTTGGGAAGCACTATCCGGTCAGCGATGAGGATTCTGTTGATCGAGGGACCGTGTGTGAGGGCACAGGTTCGGCGATGGTCTACTACGGTGCGGAGTGCCTCATCGACGGAGCGGTTCGCATCGGGGCTTCGCGGCATGCGGCGGAGCGTCGGACTCTCGAGATGATGCAGGGTACGATCGAGTACGCGCTCAGCCAGCTGGGCGAGAAGAGCGTGACTGATCTTCGCCACGAGGTCACTTCTCCGGGTGGAACCACGTGCGCGGCGGTCTACGAGCTTGATCGAGGTGGCAGTCGTGTTGCGGTCGCAGATGCCATGAAGGCGGCACATAAGTGCGTCAAAGAGCTTCGGAAGTAGTTCCTCAACCCGAGCCCACCCGAACGTTATTGCGTTCGGGTGGGCATGTTGTAAAACTGCCCGCAATTCTTTATGATCAAACCATGGAATATATGGAATTCGCCACCAATCTGGCACGTCAAGCGGGGGAGATTATTCGGAAGAATTTTACATCGGGAATGAAGAAGGAATGGAAAGACGGAAACGAGGCGCTTACGGAAACCGACCTTGCCATCAACAAGCTGGTTGTGGATGCGATTTCACAGGCATATCCGACACATACCATTCTCTCTGAAGAAGAAACGGTCACGCGAGAGAACAGCGAATATGCGTGGGTGTGCGATCCGGTAGACGGCACACTGCCATTTTCCCACGGAGTTCCGACGAATGTCTTTGCTATTGCGTTGGTAAAAGACGGGAAGGGACTGCTTGGTGTGGTCTATGATCCGTTCATGGATCGGCTCGCGACGGCGGAGAAGGGCAAGGGGGCATTTATGAACGGCAAGCCCATTCATGTGTCCAATGCTACATCGCTCAAGAATGTCGTTGTCGGCGTTTCTAATGGACATCCCGATGACATAGATCTGCTTCCTTTGCAGGTGGAGCTTCGTGCTCACGGGGCTAAGGTTATCAATCTTGGCTCGATCATCTATATGGGCATGCTGATTGCGACAGGAGATTTCGCCGCTACGATTTTCCACAAGGACACCCCGCACGATACCGCCGCGCTCAAAGTTATCGTCGAAGAAGCCGGCGGGAAGGTTACCGATCTTCTCGGCAACGACCCGCGCCTCGATCGTCCGCTGAAGGGGCACGTATGTTCCAATAGCGTCTTACATGATGAAATACTTGCGATGGTAAAGAAGACTGTAAAAGTACAATAAATGATCACCTACGAAAATTTTGAAAAAGTGGACATCCGGCTCGGGAAGGTGGTGGAGGCGCTGGACTTTCCCGAGGCACGCAATCCGGCGTATAAGCTGAAGATTGATTTTGGGGCGGAGATCGGGATCAAGAGCTCAAGCGTGCAGGCGGTCGGTGCGCATACGAAGGAGGAACTGCTCGGGAGTTTCGTCGTTTGCGTCGTGAACTTCCCGCCCAAGCAGATCGGTCCATTCACCTCCGAAGTCCTAACCCTCGGCTTCAAGAACACCACCGGCATCGGCTGGGTGCTCATTGAACCGAAGAGCGACGCAGTGCAGATAGGGGATAGATTGAAATGATTTTCCTACTCCATCTCATTCTGATACTTTGCATCTATCTTTCTCCCTTTATTCTTGATTGGAGAATCATTCTTGTTTTCGTTGCGCTCTACTATATCCAGCTTGTCGTATTCGGGAACTGCATTCTTACCATCTGGCAATTCCGCGAGGAAGCCCGGGATACAACCTTTTACTCGCACGTTTTTGAGTTGTTGGGATTTTCTCCTAATAAAAGAACAGTCCGTCTTGTTGTTGACTATGTTATTCCATGGGCGATAGTGATCATTGCGCTTCTGTGGCAAGTTTTTGGAAGGCATTCCGTATTTCTTGGATTCTGATACCATATTTCTATGAAAACCAAAATTGAAACCAACAAAGCGCCGTTGCCGGGGAATAGTCCGCATTCGCAGGGGATAGTCGCTGGGAATATGATCTTGACGCAGGGATCGATCTGTTTGACGCCGGAGGGGAAGATGCTCGAAGGTACGATTGAAGAGCAGATCCATCAGATCATGAAGAACTTGCAGGCGATTTTGGAAGCAGGCGGAGTCGGTTTTGCCAATGTCGTGAAAACGACAATCTATGTCACCGACATGTCGCTCTATAAGCAAGTCAACGAGGTTTATGGAAGCTACTTTTCTGATCCATTTCCTGCCCGCGAAACCGTCTGTGTCAAAGAACTTCCGCTCGGTGCCAAAGTCGAAATCAGTATGGTGGCGATGAAATCATGACATATTTCAAAAAAATCATTGGCATATTGCTTAGTATCGGTATGATCATGCTGGGCGTATGGCTTGGGTATCAAGGGATCTATTATCGTATTGCAGGCACAAGCGCTACGGCGACCGTGGTTGAATCGCGCAACTCTACAAACAGCGCGGATGATCTATATTATACATTCCAAGATGCCTCCGGAATGCTGCAGTTCGGAGAGGATCGAGTTATTGGTTTAGAAGTTCCGGCCATTGGAGACTCTATTCAAATTTATTATCTCAAGGATGGGCGCAGTACCTACGTGACCCCCATTGATGATTATATCTTGCCACTTCTTGCCATAGGTTTTGGTGCATTAGCTCTCAAGGGTTCTTTTATGTTAGAAAGTAATCGTGGAGCAGTAAATTAACATGTTCAAAACATCGCTGATCACATTAGCGATCGTCGGAGCTTTCCTGGTAGGGGCGATTTTTGCGATACGGACACGGCCGGCTGTTGTGGCTAATATGCCGGCACCGTCGACAAACCCCGTCGTTCTGACCGACGCTCCCACGTACTCGCCACAACCGCCATCAGTTTCGCCCTATCCCAGCGGATTACCGTTTGCGTATCCTGCGGGGTTGATGGGCTACGCGATCTCGTGGGCGCAGTGCGGAGGGAAATATCCTGATATGCCATATGACTTCGGGATTATGGATGTTAACGGCGGGAGATCAATGACGCACAATCCATGTCTTGCATCAGAATTTGCGTGGGCGAGCAAAGCTAAGTATCCGCCGACATTCTATGTCAACCTGACCTATCCGCCGATCGAGTATCGGCAGGGGATCGCGACTCCGCGTGACTATGGGTACGCGAGCGCTCGGGATGCCTATGACTATGCCAACTCGCAGGGCGCGTCTTCACCGATGTGGTGGCTTGATGTGCAGATCAAGAGCACCTGGTCCGATGGCAAGTCGATCAATGCGCAGGTCGTCCAGGGCGCAATTGATTTTTTCAATGAAAAGCACTTAAGCACAGGACTTTCAACAACGTCCTATCAGTGGAGCTCTGTGGTGGGTGCCATGCGAACCGGCCTGCCCAATTGGGTCCCGGGCATAGCCTTTTCTGACGACCAGCCAAATGCGCAATCATATTGCCTAAATGCCAAGAGCTACTCCAGCGGCTATGTCCAACAACTCGCCGACATTCGCCCGCAGTTCGAGACGGTGTATACGTGCGGAGGGAAATAATCGTAGAGGATGCCTATGAAACATTCTGAATTTGTAAAAATGGTGCAGGATATTGTAAAGGAGGCACATGAGCTTTGTGACAAGCACACAACGGAAAAAACTGCCCCAGTGAACTATGCATGCATATTTGCGCAAAGTGAAGAGGAATATGACACGCTCCTTGCTTGTGCTCAGGAGCTGGGAACTATTGTGCAAGAAAAAGCGTCAGGTCTCGTGTTTCAGATAAGACCGCTGGATACCGTAGCGGGAAAGCTCGAGGTTCTTAAAATCCGCAAGCCGGATGCAAAACGTCCCGAACAGGGCGATGCGGATTTTACGGTTTCTGATTATGTTGAATTCAAGAAAGTATATCTGGGAAAGCCCGGCTTTGATATCATTGTGCGAGTAGGCATGGAAATGATGGAGCTAGCTGATCCCGCATTCAACGTGTTAGCTTATTTCTCTCATCCGCCTTTGTTTGAGGTCCTTGGGTTAACCCATAAGTGACATGAACTTCGAAATCCAAAAAGCAGTGATTATACGGGATGACAAATATCTGATTGTTTTACGTTCGCCGACTGCGAAGTTTTTTCCGAAACACTGGGATTTTCCTGGAGGAAAGCTCGAGCCGGGAGAAAATCCGCAAGAGGGGGTTGCGCGGGAAGTATTTGAGGAAACTGGACTTCGTGTAAGAGTGGAAGGTATCGTTGGTAATTATGAAATGAACCTCGTGCCTGAGTACAAACACCAGTTTACCGTATACGAAACCTTGGATGTACAAGGTGATGTGAAATTAAGTTTAGAACACACTGCATTCAAGTGGGCAACGAAGGAGGAGCTATTGGAATTACCCATTGAGCCATATATGAAAATGTATTTTGAAGAACATCCATGAGCGACCCAAAAGATTTGTACTATGTCGCGGTGAAGGTATTTCTTGGGAAAGACGGCCCGCCTGCCGGCGAGGCAGGAAAGCTGTTCATATTCAAGGACAAATTCGGCGACTGGGACTTGCCGGGCGGGAGAATTCGCAAGGATGAATTTGCAACACCGCTCGAGCAGGTAATCAAGCGTAAAATGAGAGAGGAGCTCGGTGACGCCATCGAATACTCAATCGGCGAACCGATTGTGTTCTTCCGTCATGAGCGCAACGAAGTCGGACTGGGCGGCCAGACTGTACGCATTTTCGGTGTTGGCTACAAAGGAAAACTGATCAGTGGAGATATCACCATGTCCGAAATCCACACGCAGATGGAATGGGTGGACATCAACACATTCAAACCGGAAGAGTACTTCACCGGCGGATGGCTCAAGGGGGTGAGGGGGTATCTCGAAATGAAGAGAGAATAGCGCGAGAGCCAGTACTAAGGCCTGCCAACAAGAGGCAGGCCTTGGGGAACTCACACCCCTTTGTCAGCTACACACCCTCAGAACCCCCTCTCGGGGGACCCCTTTCGGGGTCGCGGGGGGGGGATTCCCGCCGAATGTGTACTGCCAAGCATCAGGGAGTACCCTAAGTATATTTCATAAATGCACATCGTGCAATAGGGCACATATATAGACGTACGGTAGTGTGGAATGGTATCCTCTATCCATGGGAACACAATTCACCCACAACGATTCGTTGCAGATTACGCGAGAGCAGGGATTCCCGAAGGAGTTGGTCTACGAAGAGCATCTCAAGAAGCCATTTACGGCGGGGGATTTTAAGGGAAGAGAGTTCGAGTTCCATGACAAAGCGGGACTGCGGTTCTATCAAGCTCCGCCAGTTCGTAACTTCCTCATTGAGAACCGCGACGGCAAGTGGCTGTATTGGGGCTTGATCCACGTCCTCGAATTGCACCTCGACTATATCAAAAAGACTGTTTCCGGCACGTTTAGGATCACCTATGTCAATACCCCGGACGAAATGAAGCAGGCGCACGGTCTCATTGACCGTGATCCGGAGACGGATTTCTTTGGATAATCCTATCTCTAATTCGCGCGAATAGGCGAATAAAGATTATTCGCATGATAATCAGACAATACCAGCTATTAGACCTTGAAGAAGTAAAAAATCTTCACATATTGGCACTAAAAAATGCGGGAGCATTCTATGAAAGCGGCTCGTGGGATGCGGATCTGGACCATATCGAAGAAAGATATATCCATCGTGGTGGAGAGTTTTTAGTGGGGTTTTTGGATGGTAAACTGATTGCTATGGGTGCCTTGAAAAAAAATGATAATAAAACTTGCGAGGTTAAACGCATGAGGGTGCATCCCGATTACCAAAGGAGAGGATATGGTCAAATCATGCTCGCAAAACTTGAGAAGCGGGCAGAAGAGCTTGGTTACAAAAATATTCAGCTTGATACCACGATCAAACAGAGACCTGCTCAGGCAATGTATCTCAAGAATGGATACGCTGAAATTCGGCGAGAAACAGAAGGCTGGCCACTTGAGACTATTTTTTACCAAAAAGAGTTATAATTGATTCATGAAATATGTTTCAAAGAATCAGACGACGGTTCACAAGAATAGCGAGTCCTGCATCGCGACGGAGTATCCGCTCGAGGATGCGGATATTGATTTCGCGACTGTAGAGCTCACGGGGCGGTATCCGGACAAGGGGAGAGTAATGAATCAAATGAGCAAGGAAGTATGTCTAATCCTCAAGGGTAGCGGCAAGGTCGTTATCGAGGGCAAAGAAACACCGCTCAACGAAGGCGATGTTGTCATGATGGAACCGGGCGAAAAGTACTTCTGGGATGGCGCTATGACCATTGCCATTGCCTGTACGCCACCCTGGACTATAGAACAGCATAAGAAGGTAGAATGAACTCTAAACTCATCGCCATTGCCGGGGGAACGGGGGCGGGGAAGTCGACGCTTTGCATGGCACTGCAGGACAAATATCCCGATCAAGTTGGGCTTATTCAGCTTGATGACTACTTTAAGCCGCCTGCGGAAAAGCCCAAGCTGGATGGAATGGAGAACAGCGATCATCCTGACGCGTTATATCTTGATAAACTCGCCCGTGACCTAGTGGATCTCAAAGAGGGGAGATCAGTCGTGGTGAATACAAAAAGCGAGAGGTCCAACCCTAATTATAAAGAAACAGGCAAGCGCATACCAATCACCGTCTTGCCAAAGCCGATCATACTTGTTGAGGGATTCCTAGTACTCTGGGATGAGCGTATCCGAAAGCTCCTGGAATTCTCAATCTACCTTGACGTGGCGCATGATACCCGCTGGGAACGGCGGGTACATTTCAAGATGCCGGGCTATGAAGAAAATGTCTTAATTCCGATGCACAATCAATATGTCGAGCCCACAAAACAATACGCTAACATGGTTATCGACGTCTCAAGCATGCAATCAAGGAACGTATCCTCTCAAGTTGAAGATTTACTCCGACAGCAAGGCCTATTGAGTAGATAGCCCACTATTTTTGCAAAATTAATAGACTAATATCAAATAAACCCACTGTTTATAAGTATATTTTACAATACGTATGTACAGTGATACTATATTAGTAATAAATATATACCGTAGTACAATCACAAAATTATAGATTGGTACCAACATAATATTGACACAACATGCCAATTGATGTAAAAAAGAACCAAAAAAAGTATGTCATCGACCTCCGCAAGAAGGGACTTTCGTACTCGGAAATCGGCAAAGAGTTGGCGATTCCCAAATCGACCATCTCGCTATGGCTGAAAAAAGTAAAGTTGACCGATGCTCAGCGTCAGCGTCTCTCCGAGCGGCGAGTGGTTGCGGCACGAGCAAACTCAAAAAAGAGAAAAATATCTCTGGCGCACAAAATAGAGGTATTGAAGAATGCATCAGCAAAAAATATTCAGCAAATCTCCAAAAGAGAGTTTTGGCTTATGGGTATTATGCTCTACTGGAGGGAACAGCTTGCGAATAAAAATAAAAACGATCTCTATACTGGCGTGCAGTTCACAAGCGGAGATCCACATTTGATCAAATTCTTTTTACGATGGTTGCAAGAAGTAGGAAGATTGAAGAAAGGCGAGATCCTCTTCGATATATTCACTGATTCCACGGATCAAACCATACAATTAAAGAATAAGGCATATTGGTCGCGAATAAGCGGTTTTGATAAGAAGGCATTTGCGCGAGTATATATTCAGAAAAGAATAAAGCACCAGGATTCCATGTCCAATAGAAAAAAGAGAGTGCGCAGAAAGAAGATTATATACGGATTACTTAGAATCAGAGTTCGGGCGAGCAGTATGCTCGCCCGACAAATTGCAGGTTGGGTGAGCGGGATACAAAACTTTTATTGGGGATCCGGATAGAATATTTTTAGAGTTGGTTTATAGAGCTTATCCACAACCGTACTATATAATACCGTTGTTGATAACTTTCCTCTATATAATATAGGCTCTGGCGAGAGAGGCGGAGCTATGGGCACCCACTATTTAAAAGCGTGGCTTCTTCGGTAGATTGCTTATTTGGGGAGATAAAGCATCAATGAATATAAAATCCTAAGTATATAAACATTATAATAGTATACGTATAGAATGATTATTATCAGCTATAAAAGGTATATATCATATTTTTGGTGCGGTAATTTCTTTAAAAAAATAATATTCGCTTATTTATATAGAGTATTTGAGAAATAGATATAATAATACTCTAATTAACCCTTAATAATATAGAGTTTTTTGATGTGATCTATACGGGCAATCCTGTCCTCGCAAAAATGACATTGGGCTTTAATGGGTATAGAATAGAGCTAATCGATGATGAAGTGGATCGACAATTTGTTAAACCGTATCACAATGTACCGCTTGGTGCTGTATTTTTTGTCTGCACTGATAGTTGCGGGTTTTGTCTTGAGTTTCTTTGGTGTCATGCCTTTTTCACCTTTGGCATTGGTCTTGTCATTTACAGTCATCCTTGGGACCTGTTGGATGACAAATGCCCTATGTGCCCGTCTCTTTCGTGTTTCAGTAAATGTAGAATCATTCTATATCACAGCTTTTATTTTAGCTCTCATTATCACGCCTATTGATCAATTCAAAGAATCAATCGGATTTCTTATTGTCGCTTCGTTGATTGCAATGGCTTCCAAGTTCATCATAGCGCCATACAAGAAACACATTTTCAATCCTGCTGCGTTTGCCGTCGTGGTCACCGCATTCAGTATCAATCAATATGCAGGTTGGTGGATTGCCAGTCCCTATATGGTTCCGCTTATACTTATCGGGGGCCTGCTGGTGGTAAGAAAAGTCCAGCGATTTGATTTGGTTCTGAGTTTTTTCGTTGTTGCTCTTGCGATGATCGTATCATTAAACCTTGGGCGGGGGACTCATGTATTTGCCTCTATGCGGGGAGTTATTATTGATTCTCCGATTTTGTTTTTTGCTTTCATTATGTTGACCGAGCCTCTCACCACTCCACCGACGCGCACAGGTCGCATCGCCTACGGGGCGATTGCTGGATTCTTATTTGTTCCGGCGATGCATATCGGATCGATCTATTCGACGCCGGAGCTTGCGTTGGTGGTCGGAAATCTATTTTCGTATTTTGTGAGTCCTAAGATACGATTACTGTTGACGCTGGATCGGATTGAGACGCTCGGAGACGATATGCGTGAGTTTATTTTCCATACCGAACACCCCCTCGTATTTCAAGCCGGACAGTATCTTGAATGGACGGTACCACACCGGCATTCGGATGCGCGTGGCAATCGCCGGTATTTTACGATCGCTTCTTCGCCAACGGAGCAGGGAGTTCGCATCGGTGTAAAATTATATCCAAAGCCGAGTACATTCAAGCAGACGCTTTTTGCCATGAGTCCGGGTGCGACTGTTACCGCGTCTCAACTTGCCGGAGAGTTTGTCTTACCTCGCGATGCCAATAGGAAACTCGTCTTCATTGCCGGTGGCATCGGGATTACTCCGTTTCGCAGTATGATTAAATATCTGATTGATCGCAAGGAACACCGGTCCATCGACATGTTTTATGCTACCAATACGGAACAAGAAATTGCATATCGGGAATTATTCGACAAGGCGCGGGATATTCTTGGTATTAAGACTAGCTACGTCTTCGGTGTGCGTCTGACCGACGCGATGATTAAGAGCGCAGTTCCCGATTATCGCGAGCGGCTGTTTTATATCTCCGGTCCGCGTTCCATGGTCGTTGCATTTGAGGGAATTTTGAAAAACATCGGCATCCCAAGGAACCGGATCAAGACCGACTTCTTTCCTGGATTTGTATAAGTTTTCATGCTACAGTTCTACGGTCGGCTTCGTCTGGGTATTTCCCGTTGCTTTTGCAAGCTCCATATTTGTACCCACACAGACCACGTCCAGGGGCATACGAATCTTTGCTGAGCATAATCCCGTCAGTTATACTGTAAGCGTGGTCCGCGCTCTTTCACTGGGAACGCCGGTGGGCAATGATCTGTGGTATTCGCTGGCATGGATCGTGGGTTTGCTTGTTATTTTTGTACCGCTGGCAGCCAATCGCTATAGGAAAATCATCTAACACATGGAGCAAGCCACTGATCAACGATTGATTGCTGCATATCTCAAAAAAGGCGACGAACAATCGCTCGAAGAATTGGTGCGCCGCTATCTACCACTGGTCTATGGTTTTGTGCGGAACTATACCGGCAATGATGATTGTGCGGCAGACATCGCCCAGGAGACATTTGTTAAAGCATGGCGGAATCTCAAGAAATTTGACCGGTCTAAGAGCTTCAAAACATGGATTTTTACTATAGCAAAAAACACCGCCATCGATTGGCTTAAGAAGAAACGCGATGTTTCGTTCTCGTCTCTTGAGGCGGATCGCACTGAAGAAGACCAGGCATTCATCGATCGTATTCACGATTCTCAACCTTCGCCCGCAGAACTTACGGCGCGCGGTATGGAACAGCGCAGACTCTCGCTCGCCATGGCGCAGCTTCCCGTGGCATACAATTCTGTTTTGAATCTTCGTCATTATAGCGAACTGACGTTCCGAGAAATTGGCATCAGACTCAAGCAACCACTCAACACCGTCAAGAGCAGATATCGCAGGGGGTTGGCTTTACTCAAGAAACTGCTATAGGTGCACCATAATAGGCCCCTTTCTCGTATTAAAGTTATGGCACAGGTGCAGCCGCCCAGAGGCCTCTTTAATAGAATTATCAAGCGTCTGGGTCTTGAAAAACAACTTGGCATCATCCGGAGAAATCTTGGATTTTTTAGTGCGATGTTTGTTGGTTTTACAATCCTTTTCACTTTTGCGGTTATCGGTCTTCGTGAGGTGCTTGATGAGTCGAGCTTCGGGCCACTCCTTTCGCTTTTGTTCTCGGATCCCGGCGCGGTCATTGCGAATTGGCATAGTTTTATATTTTCCGTTTTTGAATCCATGCCGACGCTCGCAGTCGCCGTGCTGATTCTCGCGCTGGCATTCTTGCTATTCTCGGTTCGGTTGATCGCCGTCTCGTTCGGAAAGTTTTCATCGCTTGCCAAAAAGATCCGCGGAACATAATACAAAATGAATATTATTTTGGAATTCTTGAGATCGAAACAGTCAGCCGCCATCATTGCGGTTCTTTTTGCGCTCGCGCTGATCGTCGGAGTCTTCAGCGCCGGTATTGCCGTCGGCTATCGCAAAGCGCGGTTCTCGTATGCATGGGGCGAGAATTACGACCGCAATTTCGGAGGACCACGCCATGGCATATTCGGTATGCGAGAAGGCGCGCAATTTACCGATGCGCACGGAACATTCGGACAGATCATACAAATCGATCCACGGTCTTCATCAAGATTGGATACAATACGGATCACTATCAAAGGGCGCGATAATATTGAGAAGATACTACTCGTTGACCACGCAACATCGATCCAACGGATGCGCGTGGCTGTTCAGCCAGAGGATCTCGCCGTCGACGACTCCATAATTGCTATTGGAGAGCCGAACGAGTTTGGTCAGATCGTTGCGAAGTTCATACGTGTGATGCCGCCTATGCCTATATTGCGGCCATAAGTATTCCGACCATGATCAAAAAAATACTTTTATTTGCCAAATCCCACAAGGTCATATCAGGTATCGTCGTGTTTGTGCTGTGTGCCGTTGTTTATCACTATACGCTTGGGAGTAAGGCTCCGACGATAGTCACCTATGCACTCGGTACAGTTCAACGGGGGACACTCGTTGTTTCAGTTTCCGGCACGGGACAAGTTTCAACCTCAAATCAGATTGATGTAAAACCCAAGGCATCCGGCGATGTCGCCTATATTGCCGTTAAGAATGGCCAGACGGTGAAGGCGGGCACGCTCTTGGTTCAAATTGATGCTCGCGACGCAGCGAAGACGCTTCGGGATGCGCAGATTAATCTGGACAGTGCACAGATAGCATATGCAAAACTTCAACTTAATCAGCAATCCAATATCCCTCAACTGCAAGACTCCATCACAAACGCACAAAACAATCTTACTAAGGGTTATCAAGACGGGTATACCGATGTATCCAACGCATTCCTAGATCTACCCGGCATTGTTGATGATATTCGCGGAGTTTTATACGACAGCACCGTGAGGGGCGCTTGCGCTCCCAACAAGTGCGAGTACGTCAATCTTGTTACGAACGATCAGGCGGAAAATCTATCGTTTCTCATACACCGAGCGGATACTGATTATCAAACCGCACTGGCCGCGTACAATCAAAATTTCGCTAACTACACCGCTACATCTCGCACGGCTGATTCGGGAACCATTATGTCGCTCGTGCAGCAAACAATCAACACTGCCCAACTCCTTTCACAAGCGGCCAAGAGCGAACAGAACATGCTCGATACGCTTGTCGCGGATCTCAATGCCACGGCAGGAGTGCAGTCGGGAACCAGCAGTTCCGTGCCTTCGCAGGTGACTGCATATCGTACCGCAATTACATCCGACATCGGAACGCTGAACAGCCACAACAGCACACTTACGAGTCTCCAGAATTCCATTACAACCAATCAGCAAACCTTGATTAATGCTCAAAGAAATCTTGGCATCGCCGAAAAAAGCAATCCGCTCGATATCGCGAGCCAAGCGAATAGCCTCAAGCATGCCCAAGCGGCATTGCAGGATGCGCGGGATAATCTTGCCAACTACTATGTTCGCGCTCCGTTTACCGGCGTGGTTGCAAAGGTTAATATCAACAAAGGGGATAGTATCTCGAGCGGCACCCCCGCAGTCACGATGATTACTCAGCAGGGCATTGCGGATGTTTCCCTCAACGAAGTTGATGTGGCAAAGATTGCCACAGGACAAAAAACGACATTGATCTTTGATGCGGTTCCCGGGCTCACGCTTACCGGTGAGGTTGTCGACGTTGATGTGCTAGGTGCGGTGACGCAGGGCGTTGTAACCTATCACGTCAAGATCGGATTTGATACGCAGGACAGCCGTGTCAAATCCGGCATGAGCGTATCGGCCGCTATCATCATTGATGTGAAGCAAGATGCATTGATGATTCCCAACTCTGCCATCAAGACGCAAGGCGGGACATCTGCGGTGCAGTTGCCGACTGATCAGACTGCGGCGTTGCAAATGGTATCTTCCATAGGCGTAACGACAGGCATAAGTCTTCCGGTCGCACCGCGACAACAAGTCATCACCACGGGCATTACCAATGATACCAGCACGGAGGTTACCGGAGGCCTTCAGGAAGGCGATGTGATCGTTACGCGCACGATCAGCGCCTCAACAACCGCACGGACGTCAACCGCGCCAAGTCTGTTCGGCGGTGGAGGCGCGGGCGCGGGCCGTGCACTTGGACGATAACGATGATCACGATCAAGAATATTACGAAGATATATATGAGCGGGGAAACTCCGTTCCAGGCTCTGGCCGGAGTGAATTTTGCCATCAATGATGGAGAATTTGTAGCGATCATGGGACCGTCGGGTTCAGGCAAATCAACCCTGATGCATATTCTTGGTTGCCTCGACACGCCTTCAAGCGGGAACTATATGCTCGATGGTACCGATGTGTCGACGCTTTCGGATGATCAACTCGCTGATATTCGAAAAGACCGCATCGGATTTGTTTTTCAGGCATTCAATCTTCTTCCGCGTACCACTGTTCTTCGCAATGTGATGCTGCCATTGGTCTATGCCGGTATACCCGTTGAGGAACGAGAGTCTCGCGCTGAGGCGGCACTCAAGTCAGCGGGTATGGATGAGGGGCATTTCCATCATCTTTCCAATCAGCTGTCCGGAGGGCAGACCCAGCGCGTTGCCATCGCCCGTGCGCTCGTGAACAACCCCTCGCTTATTCTCGCCGATGAACCGACCGGCAATCTCGATACGAAGACCGGCGAGGTTGTATTATCGACATTCCAAGAACTTAATCGATCGCACGGTTGTACCATTGTGCTTATTACCCATGAGCGCGATGTTGCGGAGCATGCCGACAGAATTATCACTATTCGCGACGGTCTTATCTTGAGCGATGAAGCTATCCACCACGCATGACCATCGGAGATCTCACCCACGAAACGATATCGGCTCTCTCATCGAATAAGCTTCGGACCGGTTTAACCATGCTCGGAATCATTATCGGTATCGGTTCCGTTATCGCGATGCTCGCAATCGGCAACGGCGCCCAGAGTACTATTCAGGCCAGTATTCAGTCTATTGGATCGAATCTCATTGTCGTCTCGCCCGGGACGCAGCGCGCGCCGGGTTTCCAGGTGAGCGCAGGACGAGGTTCCGCGAAGTCGCTCACACTTGACGATGCACAGGCCATTACCGCGGATGTCAGCAATATCAAGGCTGTTTCACCGGAAGTTTCGGGGCGGTATCAGGTGACAGCCGCCGGAACCAACACCAATACAAGCGTGATAGGCGTCGTATCGGCATACATAATGGCGCGTAATCTTGAGATTGACGAGGGAAACTTTATCACCGATCAAAACAATCAAAGCGGATCAAAGGTTGCCGTCCTCGGCCCTACAACGCGAGATGATTTGTTCGGAGCCGGGGCGGATGCGATGGGGCAAAAGATACGAATCAAGAATGTCGAGTTTGTGGTCATCGGAATTTCCAAAGCGAAGGGCGGATCGGGATTCAGCAATTCGGACGATACAATATTTATTCCGCTTTCAAGCGCCCAACGATATCTTTCGGGAGACCAATACGTGACGTCCATCAGCGTTTCGGCGGCCGATGCCAATTCTACCACACAAGTGCAGCAAGATATCACAACGGCACTTCTCAACCGCCACCATATCTCGGATCCCCAGCTGGCCGATTTCAGCACCCTCAATCAAGCCGATATTGTTGCGGCGGCATCGAGCGTGACTGGCATTTTCACCATACTATTGGGATCTGTGGCCGGCATTTCACTGGTCGTCGGAGGAATCGGGATTATGAATATGATGTTGACCACGGTAACAGAACGGACGAGGGAAATTGGACTTCGCAAGGCCATTGGTGCCAAGAGCAAGGATATTAGCACCCAGTTTCTTGTCGAGGCGGTCGCGCTAACGTTCATTGGGGGGGCGATCGGGGTGTTTTCCGGATGGCTTATATCATTTGTTATTACGCGTCTGGGTGTATTGCAAACCCAAGTTTCCATTGGTTCCATACTATTAGCATTTAGTGTATCGGCTGCAATTGGAATTATTTTCGGCTACTATCCCGCGCGGAGAGCAGCAGGATTGAATCCAATTCAAGCCTTACGATATGAGTAAAATCATTACTGCAGTATTGGTGGTTATTGTCGGTTTCGGAGCGTTTTTCGGAGGTTCGGCGTACGCGAACAATAAAGCGGCGACGACGCGACAGGCGAGAATCGGAGCGGCGGGTGGATTTGGTGCCGGGCGGGGAGTAGCCGGGGGAACGGGGGGTATCGAAGGAATGAATGCCGGCGGATTCAGCAATGGCGATATTATTGCCAAAGATGCCACAAGTATTACTATTAAGATGCGCGACGGGAGTTCGAAGATAGTTTTCTATTCTGGCACAACCGAGGTGGGGAAGTTCGTGAGCGGAAACACCGACGACTTGGCGGTTGGCAAGACCGTGACGATAACCGGCAAGGCTAATACCGATGGAAGTATCACCGCCAAATCCATCCAAGTTCGTCCGTCGATGCCGTCGCCCAGTGCCACGCCCGCCATAGCCCGATAGGTGGGAGTGTTCTTGCCAGCTTCGGTGTCATCTTGTTGGGGGCGCCCGTTCTATTGGCGTCAATTGTGATATACTAATATCATTGGATACGCTCAAGGCATATAAGTATGATCAAAAAATTATTAATAAAACACAAGGAACATTATACTGATAGAGCCTTTTTTCTATCTGTTCTCATAGGTATTTTTCTGTTATTCGTAAGCTTTGTGATTAATTTTTATGCAGGCATATATGCAACCATTAGCGCGAGCAATGCAGTCACTGATTTGATACTCAATAACATTAGGGTCTTCAATGTCGGAATCTTCTTTCATCATGGTCCGTTCGTATTTTGGGCTATTGTCGTGATCCTGTGTATTCGTGAGCCAAAATACATACCGTTTATTCTCAAAAGCGTGGCGACGCTCTTGATCATTCGATCCATCTTCATTTCCCTCACGCACATCGGCCAGTTTCCAACACAGATCTCCCCAACAGATTCAGAAATCTTTAGATTCTTTTCCTTCGGTGGCGATCTCTTCTTTTCCGCCCATACGGCATTTCCATTCTTGCTGGCTCTTGAATTCTGGGGCCACAGATATATGCGCTATATATTTCTCCTAGCCTCCATTGGTTTTGGCGCAGTTGTGCTTATGGCCCACGTGCACTACTCCATTGATGTTTTGTCCGCTTTCTTCATTACGTACTCTGTATTCTCGCTCTGCCGATATCTCTTCAAGAGGGATTGGAAAACATTCCAATTCGGGTTGAAAGGCTAACCCTTGGAGGCATACAATAGGAAACATGGATATCGCAACATTTTCCGGTGCGTTCGAATGGGTGATTGCGCATGGCTATTTTTTGATGTTCCTTGCCATGCTCATCGAGGGGCCGATCGTCACCGCGGCGGCTGCTTTTGCGTCAGCGCTTGGCTACTTTGATCCGATTCTTGTGTTTATCCTCTCGATTCTGGGGGATCTCGTTGCCGATGTTATATATTACGCGATCGGATATTGGGGGCGCCTTGCACTTGTCGAGCGATGGGGGCATCGCTTTGGTCTTTCACAGGAGCGTATGGAGCGCATCGAGCGGCTTCTGAACAAGCATGCCGTCAAAACGCTCATAGCGCTCAAACTCACGCCGATATTGCCGACACCCGGACTGATGATCGTCGGTGCAACACGGATGCCATTGAGCCGATATGCAAGCATAAGTCTTTTGATTACGCTTCCGAAGTCATTACTTTTCATGATCATCGGCTACTACTTCGGTCGGTCGTATGATACGATTGCCCGATACCTGCACGGAGGAGAATATGCAATTCTTGCCCTTATTATTGTGCTCATCCTGGCATATTACGCCCATAAGATTATTGTCACGAAGTTTTCCCAGCGGATTGAGAAACTCTAACATTTATGAAAATCGCGGTTTTTTCGGATCTATTTCACCCGGAACTTAACGGTGTTTCCGATTCAGCGCTTGCCACGGCGCGCCAACTGGCCTTGCGCGGACACGAGATTCGATTTTATGTTCCACGATACACCGCGAAAGACTATGCTATTGCGAATCTTCCGCCCATAGAACGAGACTGGGGGCGGGGGATTACTATACGGCGATTATTCTCCCTTCCGTATCCGACGGGAACGGGACAGGGTCGCGCAGTTATTCCATCGCCGTTCATTCTCCGAGATGTAAAAGCGTTCCGTCCTGATGCGATTCATGCACACTTATTTATGGGCGTCGGTTGGGATGCTCTGATGGCTGCCAAGTTCTTGCGCATCCCGCTTATCGGCACGAATCATACCGCCATCAGCGAATTTATCCGGTATAGTCCCATCAAAGCGCCGTGGTTTAGCCGGTTTGCTTTGCGCTATGTTTCTTGGTTTTACAATCGATGCCGCTATGTTACCACTCCGTCGCGGTCGCTCATTGATGAAATGATAGCCTGGGGATTTCGCAAACCACACGAAGTCATTTCCAATCCTATCGACACCGATCTTTTCAAGGTTCCATCGGCTCAAGAAAGGGATGCGGCCCGGAAAGAATTCGGTCTTGTGGGGCCGACGTTTGTCTATGCCGGGGGATTGTTTCCGCAGAAAAACCTTGATGTTTTGGTCCGGGCGATGGGCCATGCGGTCAAACAGGATCCGTCAATCACGCTCATGCTTCCCGGCCACGGCAGTGAACGTTCTCGCCTCGAGAATATTGCCACAGAATTCAGCGTACTGCCTCGGGTGAGGTTTCTTGGTACACTGGAGAAGCCCGCCCTGGCACGACTCTTCCAGGCGGGTGATGTGTTTGTTATTGCGAGCACATCGGAAACCCAGAATATGTCGTTAATTCAAGCAATGGCATGCGGTTTGCCCGCGATCGGCGTGCGGTCACGTGCATTGCCGGAATATATTCCTGCAAGCGCAGGCTTGCTTGTCCCTCCGGGAGACGATCGTGCATTTGCTACGGCAATGATTGGATTGGTACATGATGATGGCAAACGCCTCGAGATGAGCCAAAACGCGCCCGCATGTGTCGAGCGGTTTTCCGTGTCTTCCATAGCTGACCGGTGGGAGCTAATTTACCAAGAGGTTATTCACAAGAAAGTATGAAAATGAGCTTTGTCATCCCGGCGCATAACGAAGAAGCATACATCGGTGCATGCCTTTCATCGATCGAAAAAGCAATCCGAGAAACAGGAGTCAATGCCGAGATTATAGTTGTCAATAACGCCAGCACGGACAAGACGGGAGATATTGCCCGAAGCTTTCCCGGAGTCCACGTGGTTGATGAACCGGAAAAGGGATCGTCAAAGGCGAGGGATACGGGTTTTCGCGCGAGCAACGGGGATCTCATTGCGAGCATTGACGCCGATACGCATATTCGTCCACAATGGATACGCGATGCCTTGGAAGCGTTCTCAAAGAATCACAAATTGGTTGCCTTGAGCGGCCCGTTCATATATTATGATGTTCCGGAATCAACGAGCAGGGCCGTGCGGGCATTTTTTCGCCTTGCCTATGGTGGCTATCTGGTCAACCGGCATGTATTAGGTATCGGTTCAATGATGATCGCCGGCAACGCGGTTATCCGCCGCTTAGCTCTTGAGAAAATCAACGGCTATGACTCGCGATTCACCTTCTATGGGGACGATACGGACTTATCCAGACGCCTTCTTCCACTTGGTGATGTTGTGTTCTCGCTTAAATTTATCGCCCATTCCTCAGGAAGACGCTTGATGACCGAAGGGCTAGTGCGTATGGGAGGACGATATGGCATCAATTATCTATGGACAATCTTTTTCAAGAAGCCCTACACCACCGAATCCATTGATGTTCGCTCCATGCCGTCTGATAAAACGCGTGGTATACTGCAATAAGCATGGTTGATTTTCTAAAAAATATTTTTACCCACCGGCAGGAGCGCAATCAACTGCTCTATATATTATTGAGTTTCTTTTTGGGTTCGTTTGCCGTGGCACGATTAGTTTCCGTATTGACGGGAAAATCGATCTATTTTCGGGGGTATCAGATACACCACTTTTACTTTGGCATGCTCGTTCTATCCATAGGGGGCATCATTGGTCTTCTGTCCAAGAATAAGCGTCCTCTGCGATTTGCCGGGGCGCTCATGGGTGTCGGTATCGGGCTTTTTGCGGATGAGATAGGGCTCCTGCTAAATTGCACGACCCAAAGTTCTTATCGAAACTGCGTATATCAATTTCCGGATTATATGGACATCATTGGTACAATCGTGCTGGCCATTATCCTATTGGTCGCACTGGTCGGCTTTATCGAGGTCTCGCGCAATAAAAGAAACAACAAGATTGCCGGAGAATGAAGAAATACGATTAGCTGAGCAGAAAGAAAAGCAGGCTTATTGCAAGACCGGAAAAATATGAAGCGGGGATATAGGCTGTCGATCCGATGCGAATCCACGCATGATGCCACGATATGGAGCCGCGCGGACCGTGCAATAGCTCCCGCAAAGAATGAAAGTTCCAGTTGAGAGCAAACCAAAGAAAATCTTCAAAGACAAGAACCCCGAAGAGAATACTGAGCGTCATAAAGACACTTTTTGTTATAAATATGCCATCAAGAGCAAGCAGTACGGGAACAAGAAAGCCAAAAACGAGGACGTGGTAATTGAGGGGCGGATTGATGTGAAGCGCATTTTGTATACTTCTCATCAGCGAGCTCTCTGGCGCAAATATCTTGGCATACCAGCGGCGAATATCCCAGCCACTGCCCCACCCCTTGTCCTTTTCTATAATAATTTCAAAAATGGCAAGCGGCAGGGCGATGCACGCGACATGAACAGCGTAGATGATGAGTTTTTCATTGAAGCTCCACATGGATGCGTGCCTTTCTCCGCCAAGTCTAGCACAAACTGTTGCAAGCGCAAAAAGGCCGTGCTATAACGGCATAGAACTCAATGCCTTTACTATGAAGACGCTTTGGATTATTACCGTGCTTGTTCTCATAGGCGTTGGAGCCTACTTTTTCACGCGGAACAGTACAACCCAAATTATCCAAACATTCACTCCGGGCATCTCTGCAACTCCCGTTCCAACGCCGACTCCAACGGCAAGCCTCATCTATGGCAATGGCACCGTGATCATTGGAATTACCAATACATCCGTCGCTTCAGATGCAATCAGCGATGTCGCGATAACGATAGACAAGATGGAACTGCACAGCGATGCGCAGGGGTGGATCGAGATAGCCAATAATCCAAAGACTTATCGCTTGCCCGCTCTCAAATCTTCGGGGCAGCTCGAGCTTGCGGGCCGGGCGACCGCGAGCGCCGACATATACAATCAGGTTCGGCTCACTATCAGCAAAGTCGTTGTCAAGAACAAGAGCGGCGCGTCAAAAACCGCCATGGTGCCTACGGCTTCATTCGCCATGGCCACAACGATTCCGGTCAATGGGAAGCAATTTTCAGCATTGAAGATCGATATACTCCAGGATGCATCGCTTCATACCATAACTAATGGCGGCTATCTTTTTGCGCCGGTTGTCACGATCGAAGCCCGCAGCAATGCGACGGCGTATGACTCGGAAAACAACGGCATTACCGTTGAGGGGGGAGTGATCTCAAGCAATACAAAGGCAGGGATGGATATTGACGGCAGCGTAAAGGAGAATTTCCAAATTGATTCCCGCGCCGTGATCAAACTGGAAGGAGGTACTCTCAAGATTGAAGCTACGCCAACTCCGGGCAATTAGATCACCTCTACAAGTGAACACCGTCTTGGGGATTTTTTGTTTGTGTGCAGATATGCCATCATGATATACTCAGAGTAATGAAAATTCTGTTTGTTGCATCTGAAGCGGCGCCCTTCATGAAGGTCGGAGGACTGGGCGAAGTCATGTATTCGCTTCCGCGCGCGCTCAATCGTCTTGGACATGATGCTCGAGTTATGATCCCTCTCTACGCGACCATTAATCTGGAGAAGTTTCCTTCGTCGATGCTCCTTGAGAGTCTCCCCGTGCCCATGGGTATGACTGATCCGGTTATGTGTAATATCAAGATACGCGAATCGCAAGAGCACAACGGCGAGAGCTCTGTGACCACATATTTCCTCGAGAACATGGAGTATTATGAGAAGCGTGCCAATGTCTATGGCTATGATGACGATGCGGCACGATGGGCGCTTCTGTCACGCGGGGTGCTTGAATTCGTGAAACGTTCCGATGCGTGGCGTCCGAACATTATCGTGGCCGCCGACTGGCAAGGGGGACTGATCCCAAACTACTTGCAGTCCGTGTACAAGCAAGACCCCATACTTTCAAAAATAGCGAGTGTATTCTCGATACACAATTTGCATTACCAAGGAACGTTTGACCATAATTTTGTTACTGAAATGGACTATGATGACGGCCAGTCGGAGATTCCGGCCATCACCGACTCTCGGCTTCTCAAGATCAACTTTATGCGCCGGGGAATCAGGTATGCGGATGTCGTCAATACTGTTTCTCCTACGTATGCAAAAGAAATCACTACTCCTGAGTACGGCGAGAAACTGGAGGAGTTGCTTGCGGAGCGTCGGTCACGCCTATTCGGGATTTTGAACGGCATTGATTACACCAGCAATAATCCGGAAAATGATTCTCGCATTACCCATTCATATGGACCGCGACATCTCAAGGAACGGAAAAAAAACAAGTTCGTCTTGCGTCAAAAATTCAATCTGCCCGACGGTCCCGGAAATGACGCTCCGATCATCGGCATAGTTTCTCGGTTGAGCGAGCAGAAGGGCCTTGATCTTGTCATGGAAGTTCTCGAGCCTCTGCTCAAGACGACCGACTTTCAATTCGTTGTTGTGGGAACGGGGGATAGCAAATATCTCGGCTACTTCCAAGATATGGACAAGCGCTATGACAATGTTGCCGCGCACTTGTCATATGATGATGTTCTCCCGCACCTTATCTATGCAGGAGCGGATCTTGTGCTTATTCCATCCCGCTATGAACCATGCGGTCTTACGCAGATGGAGGCGATGCGGTATGGCGCCATTCCTATTGTGCGCAAAACCGGCGGTCTGGCGGACAGTGTCGAGAATTTCTCGCCCCGCAATGATACGGGGAATGGTTTTGTATTTGAATCCTACGATTCCTATGCGCTTTTTGGAGCGATTATCCGTGCCATTGAAACATACCAATACGACAAAGTTTGGGCGGGTTTGCAAAAACGAGCTATGGATGCCGATTTCTCATGGGATCGGTCGGCCAAAGAATACGTCCAGCTTTTCAAGCAGGCCATTGATTTCCACTCCCGTTCTGAAGCTGAGAGGTGACCTTAACCAACTTATGCGCTGGGCAAATTTCATCCATATCTATCAGCCGACCAATCAGGCGCCTGATATTCTCGAACAAGTCGTCAATCAGAGCTATCGGCGGGTTTTTCGCGGACTCAAAGATATTCCTTCAGCCAAGCTCACGCTCAATATCAGCGGTGCCTTGTCAGAACTTCTGGTCAAGAACGGATATCAGGATGTAATCGATGACATTCGGGCTCTGGCGGAGAGCGGCCGGCTTGAATTTACGGGCACGGCCAAATACCATGCCTTCTTGCCGTATATACCGGCGGATGAGATCGAGCGGCAAGTGCGGCTCAATGACGAAACAAATCGTGCGATATTCGGTGCAAGTTACGCTCCGCGCTATTTCTTTCCGCCGGAGATGGCGATTGACCCCAAGACTGCCGAGGTCATCGCGGGCCTAGGTTACCAAGGGGTCATCCTGGATGAAATATCCTATAATGGTCGCGTCGAAGCGGTGCCGTACGATCGCGCGATGACCATTGCCACCGGAAAGGGCGATCTTGTTGCCGTATTTCGGGACCGCCGGCTCTCGAATGTAATCATCAGCGCCGTTGTGCGCACTGCGGAAGCATTCCATTCGGCGTTCGGGGACGAAATGCGCAAGGAGCGCTATCTGGTGACTGCCATGGACGGGGAAACGTTTGGCCATCATCGGCCGGGACTTGAGTTATTATTGTTTGAATTAATGAAGGCCACCGATGTCGAACATGTGTTTGTCTCTGATCTCGGGAAAATGTATCCCCCGAAGGATTCGTTTATTCCTGTGCCATCGACATGGGCTTCAAGTGAATATGATATTGAACACAAGCGGCAATTCCACTCTTGGAATGATCCTGACAGTGTGCTCCATGCGAAGCAGTGGGAACTTTACCGACTCGTGCTTGATACTGTGCGATCGGCGCAGAATGATTCGGGCTATAGTCGGGCGCGCCTGAAGCTTGATCCCGCCCTGGCATCAGATCAGTTTTTCTGGGCTTCCAATCGGCCATGGTGGAGTCTTGAGATGATCGAAGTAGGCGCGTGGCTGCTTACTGATGCGATCAATGAGCTGAGCGCGCCGTTCGATGGCGTCAAGACAAAGGCGCAGGGTTTATATTCCGATATTATCAGTCTTGGTTTCAAATGGCAGCGCGAAGGTACGATACGCAATGAGTCGCATGAAATGCGGGAGCAGGTTCGCATACCGTTTAAGGAGCGAACGCTTGAACAAGACAAGCCAGAAGTATACCGCGCGTTTATAGATCTCATGCGGCGCGAGATGCTCAAAGCGGCGGAGTCTCGGGATTATGAGCGGGCGATTTTATGGCGCGATGCGATATGGAAGATCGAGACAAAAAATGACATCTACGATACTATGCATGCCACCGATATGCTGCGCAACCAGCTTCCAGTGGGGGAAATAGAGACTCTCATGGATCAATACAAGGCCGATTATAAGAAGATTAGAGGAGGACAGGCCGAGCAACGACGATAATTATCCACAGTTTTTCGAGGTTGCGACGTAAATGGTGGTATAATGGTTGCATTAATAACTAAGGCCTCATAAAGGGATGAAGACACAATGCGCTTCCTTCCGTACTGCAGGCTTACGTGAACCACTATGAAGTCACTAGTACGTGGAATCGGGCGTGCCCTAGGATCGTCGAAGGGCTTCACCCTCATCGAATTGCTGATCGTAATCGCCATCATTGCCATCTTGGCAGCCGTGGTGCTTGTTGCCTTGAACCCTGCCCGTCAGTTCGCTCAAGCGAACAACGCCCAGCGTGCAAGCAACCTCAACACGATCTTAAATGCAGTCCACCAGTATGCGGTTGATAACAAGGGTAGCATCTCGGCGCTGTCAATCCCCACAGCTCCCGCATCAGCCGCAGTCTGTAACCTTACAGGCGCCTGTACCAACCTGCTTAGCCTTAGCCAGTTGACCACGAACCAGAACTACATTGCGGCCTTCCCGGTCGACCCCTCATGCCCCACGAGTTGCAGCGTAACCGATTTCACTCAAGGCACAAACGCTTTGAGTACCGGCTACAGAATCCAACAGAGCGCCAATGGCCGTGTTACCGTTTGGGCTCCTGGTGCCCAGCTCGGTGTTCTCATGACCGTGACGAGATAATACTCGATACGTATCATCACAAAACCCGCCTTTGGCGGGTTTTGTGTATACCTGTGCGGAAGCGGGAGGATTCGAACCTCCGATACGGTTTCCCGTATAACAGTTTTCAAGACTGTCGGTTTCAACCACTCACCCACGCTTCCAATCCGTTTACTCTAGCTTTTTTTCCAGCCTTTTTCAACCTGCTGGAGATGGCAAAGTCACAGGAACTGGGCTATAATCGTTATCTCTATGTTAGGAAAAAACAGTACAACCGACCCAAAAAAGCTCATTGAACGAGCGAAGGCGGGCGACAGTGAGGCGTTCGAGACGCTCTACCTGTTGTACCTCGCGCCACTATATCGCTATGTTTATTTCAGGGTTTTGAGCAAAGAGGAGGCGGAAGATCTGGTTCAGAGCGTCTTTCTCAAAGTCTACCGATCGTTACCGAACTATCGCCAGCAGGGGAAAGAGCCGTTGGCGTTTTTCTACACGGTTGCACGCAACGCCATTATCGATTACCAGAGAAAGAAACGAGAGCTGTTGGGGGATACGGGAGATGTCATTGAGCAGATTGCCGATGAGGAGAGCGAAGTATTCACCGCCCTTATTCCCGATCGCTACCAGCAAGGCGCGATTCGAGAGGCCCTCCTACAGCTATCCGATGATCAACGCGAAGTTGTCCTGATGAAATTTATGCAAGATATGGATTATGCGGAAATTGCGTCAGCAATGGATAAGAGCGAGGTAGCTGTGCGCCAAATTCAGAGTCGTGCCTTAAAGGCATTGCGAAGTATTCTTGCAAAATACAACGATGGAGAATAATAACGAACAATTCATGCGAAAGCTGCTCAAGGCCGAGCAGGACAGAATCATTCCGTCGCGGGCACTTTTGTCGGACATTCTTGCGAATATTCCTACACCTTTTCCGGCTGGTCTGCTGCGACGCAGACCGTTTTCGTACCTGCGTATTGCCATTCCGGCAGGTGTTGTGGCATTCGCGCTGATCCTGTCAATTATGGGGCGGCAACCGAGAGATGTCAGTACGACCGCATCTGCGCAAGCGTTTGATGCGGGGGCGATACAGGCGGAACAGCAATTGCTTGCTTCGACAACAAATGATATGGACCAATATTTTTATGAAGAATCTTCGATGCCGGAAATCAACCAGGCTCTTGCCGCTTTCTAGTCAAATATGAAAAAAATCTTCGCAATAATCGCCGTCGCATCTATCCTCGGATTTGCCAACCCGATGGTTACGGTTGCCGCTTCTCGGGCAGTTTCAGGATCATATGGCAATGCGCTTGAGAATCTCCGGAAGATTCGCAATGATTCGGAGTCGTCCAGAATCCGTAGCCGCGATGCACGGGATCATGCGGTATTTCTCAAGAAACAAGTGAGTCTCGAGCAGATCATAATTCTCGTTCGAAAACACCTCGAAACGATACAGGCGAATATAAATAACAATCGCGGTATAACCGCCAATCTCAAGACTTCAATTATGCGTATGCTCGATGATATCAGTGTGCGTCTTGACAATCTCATGCAAGAAACCAAGAACGCCGCGACCGTCGAGGATCTCAAGAAACTTGCCGGTGATCTCAAATCCGTGCGTAATGATCTCCAGAATTTGAAAGTTCAAAAAATCGTACTGCTTGCCCATATTGATTCATTCGAGAAAAATATCATCGCTAAAGCGGTTATACGCAACGTCGATATGCAGCGCCAGCTTGATATACTTGCGGGGAACGGCAAAGATGTTGGCGCACTCCAATTGCAGTTGAAAGATGTTGACGCGAAGATTACAGCGTTGCGTTCAAGTCTCCGTATTGCGAGCTCGGATGTCAATACTGCAGGAATATCGGACGCAAAAATAGCGAAAACAAAACAGGCCCTTACCGATGCCGCGCAAACCATGAAGATTATCTACCAAACGTTCGCAACGGTTGCCCAAAAAGCCCGATCTTTGTAGTCATGCGCGGAGGCCTTGCCCCCACACCAAACGATTTATCGTTCTGGTATGGGGGCTTGCTTTTTCGATGGAAGAGGCGTATACTATACCCATTGTAGGTGTTCTCAGTTTTAGCCCACGTGCTGTAGGGAAACCGAAAGCGAAGGCAACTGGAATAGGTCTTCCTACAGTTTTACCAGAATGGTGTGTATATCAAATGAGCGTATCTGATTGACATAGATAAGCTCGGAAGAAATACATCACTGCATGGATACAGCAAATGCAAGCGGCACACGCCTCTACGTAGGTAGCCTGCCGTACAGCACGACTGACGATCAGCTTAAGACGCACTTCTCCCAAGCGGGGAACGTCGTGTCAGCGAGCGTGATCATCGACAAAATGTCGGGTCGGTCAAAGGGTTTCGGGTTCGTCGAGATGGGTTCCGCCGATGAGGCGCAGAAGGCCATCGAGATGTTCGACGGCAAAGATTTCGATGGACGCACCATCGTTGTCAATGTTGCCCGTCCCATGGAAGCGCGCGCTCCTCGGAGTGGCGGCTTCGGCGGCGATCGTGGCGGACGCAGCAGCTACTAGGTAGCAGTCCCCAACAAAAAACTCCCTTTTTGGGAGTTTTTTGTTGGCAGTTCTACGGCTCTATAGCTGTAAAGCTGTATCGCTTTCAGACTGTACAGCTCGGCACCGTGTGCTATACTGGATACCTATGGCACACACGGTAATAATTTATTCGACACCTTCCTGCGCCTACTGTCGAATGGCGAAGGACTATTTCAAGCAGAACAATGTTGCGTACACCGAGCACGACGTCGCGGCGGATATGCAGAAGCGCCAAGAAATGCTCGACAAGTCGCACCAGTTCGGCGTTCCCGTCATCGACATCGATGGGCAAATGATTATTGGATTTGATAAACCGAAGATCAAACAGCTGCTCGGACTCTAATGGCTTACGATCCCAAGTCTCTCAAATTTAGCAAGGAACTCTCCGGCATCTCTGCGAAGACGATGGCGATCCATCACGACAAGTTGTATACGGGGTATGTGAAGAAGGTGAATGAAATTGGCGAAAGGTTTGCTGAACTCCGCAATGCCGGCAAAGTTGAAGGAAATGCGACCTATAGCGAACTCCGCGCTCTCAAGACCGATGAGACCTTTGCACGCAATGGCGCATATCTCCATGAATGGTATTTTGACGGTCTTGGCGGCGATGGGGATTGGAAACAAGCCCCCGAACTTTGCAAGGCCATGATCGAAAAGTGGGGATCTGTGGAAGACAGTTTCAAGTATATGAGCGAATGCGGCATGGCGTCGCGTGGGTGGGCGATCTTGTGTTGGGATATCAAGAACCAAAAGGTCATGCAGTACAACGCCGATGCCCACAACCAAGGCGGGGTCTGGGGATGTATCCCGATTATCGTGCTGGATGTCTATGAGCACGCATACTTCATTGATTTCGGAAGTGACCGCAAAGCCTACATAGAGGCATTCTGGAAGAATTTTGACTGGGCCGCCGCCGAAGAACTCTATCTGAAAGTGAGAGATATAAAGCTATAGAGCGATACAAGCTATAAAGCCGTACAGCTCGTATCCCTTTACGGCTTGGCCTACCGCCAGCTTCCGAACCATGTTCGAAGATCGTAGCTACGTGCCGACATCGGCAAGCCGTAGATGAGGGGAGAGAAGAAGACGAATAGAATAAGACTTGCGCCAAGAAGGGTCCCGAAGACTCTTTTTTTTGTGACAAAGTGATCAGATGCCGGAAGCTGGTCGATGAGATAGGCGGTCAGGATGATGGCGATGATGAGTGCGGTGAAGTAGTGATACATAAACATAGTCCGACTGATGCCGATAAAGGGAAGTATATTGAATGCATAAAAACCAAGTATGAGAAGTATTTTGCGGTTAGACCAGAACTTCAAAGAGCACAGCGCATAGAAAACGGCAAATGTCCCGATCCACCAGATCGCCGGATTACCGATGAGATAGATGCGCGCATCGGAATCAGATCCGACGTGTTCGTTCCAGTAATAGATGGGCCGTGTCATGAATGGCCACTCGTACCATTTGCTTGAATACGGGTGCGTGGCTGTCAGGCGCGCATTGGAGAGGTACATCTGTTCGTTGAGCTCTATGAATTTCATGAGAAGACCTTCAGGCTTGATGGTGGGATCGGCGTAGTCCGTGCTCCCGACAAGTGTCTTGCGGAACTGCGGGGTCATAAATGCGTCGCCCGGGCCGGACTTGCCTAAAAGCGAAAAATGCAAAGCGAAAATCGAAAAGTAAAGAACAAATGGGATGACGGCGATCACGGCGACATTCGCCAATTGCCCTATTGATCGTTCTCGGATCAACTTGATGAACTCTGCGATGCCGATAACCGCAAGGAATGTCAAACCTGTCCATTTGACCGATACTGACAGTCCCGCAAGCGCCACCGCACAAAGCAGATTGTAAACCGTGCCTGTATGGCGATAACGCATGTAGAGCCAGAGCGCGGCAAAGCCAAACAAGAGCAAGAATGAATCAAGGAGGATAAACCGCGATTGCACTAGTAGTGCGCTCTCAAGCGCCACCAGAAGTCCACCCGCAGTTGCGCCAATGCGCGATATTCCCAACTCAAGCAAGAGCAAGAAGATCACAACGGGCAGTAGCGTACCAGCCAGCGAGGGGAGGAAGCGAAGCGCAAGATATGTATTGTCCTGGAATTTCTCGCCGATTTGTGCAAAGCTAAATCCCGGCTTGAATCCCGCGGTAAAGCCGGCTGCCGAAATAATCAATTTGCCCAATGGGGGATGGATATCAAAGAAGTACTCATGGGTATAATAGCCGGAGACAAATTTGCCGAAATGAACCTCGTCAAATACTGTTTCTCGTGGATAGCCGAAATAGGCAAAGTGGGTGGCGATACTCACGGCAAGGACAATTATGATGGGAAGGTGTTTTCTCATAAACTTCATGATACAATGTGAAAGGCGATAAAGCTATAGAGCGATACAAGCCATAAAGCTCTAGCACTCGCATCGCTTTATAGCTCTACAGCTTACTATGCTTGACCTCATCATCATCGGCGGTTCATCGGCGGCGACGCCTGCGGCAATTTATGCGGCGAGGCGCAATTTGAAATTCAAACTCATCACGAAAGATTTTGGCGGAGAGCTGGCGACATCGGGCGAGATTGGCAACTGGCCCGGGATTGTGAGCACATCTGGTATCGATCTGGCAATGAAATTCCGCGAACACCTTGATGCGCTCAAGGTTGATATCGAAGAAGGCGTTGAAGTTGAGAAGATCGCAAAGAATCCCGACGGGACGTTTTGTATTACAACCAAGCAAGAGGAAATTACGATGGCTGCGGATAAGATGGTTCCGTCAGCTGATGGGGCTTTGAAGTGTGATTATGAAGCCAAGACAGTGATCATCGCTACGGGTGCGCATCCCAAAGAGCTCAATATTCCGGGCGAAAAGGAATATCGCACCAAGGGCGTGAGCTACTGCACGGTGTGCGACGGACCGATTTTTGCGGGTAAGACATGCGCAACGATCGGCGGCGGCAACAGCGCGCTTGAGTCTGCGCTCATGCTCGCCGATATTTGCAGCAAGGTCTATGTAATAAACAAAAATCCCGAGTTCAAGGGCGAGCAAGTACTGATTGATAATCTAAAGTCCAAGAAGAATGTCGAAATTATCTACAACGCTGACACGACCGAAATCTTCGGCGCGGAATTCGCCCAGGGGTTGAGATATCGCGATACGCGGGACACGTTACACGAATTGCGCGCTGACGGCATGTTCGTCCACATTGGCATGATTCCTAACTCATTTATTGTTCCGGCTGAAGTCGAGAAGGACAAGTTCGGTTACATCAAAGTCAACGCCAGCTGCGAGACATCAGTGCCCGGCCTCTTTGCCGCCGGTGACGTGACCGATGTGCCTTTCAAACAAAACCCGATCGCCGCCGGGCAGGGGACTATCGCACTTCTAAGCGCGGTGGGGTATCTTAATAGGCAAAGCAACTAACATGGATACAAATCCTTCGGAAGTTACCCAAAATATTTCAGCTACACAAGCCAGAAGGGCACCAACCTTTGCACTCGTAGCACTACTGTTGCTTATTGTTTCAATAATATATTTCAAAGTATTACTCTTGCCTACGAGGCCGGATTATATCACCAATTTTTTCTACCGATATGCTGAATTTGTTATAGCATTCACGATTGGGATACCACTCTTAGCCATTATTGCCAGTATCATCAGTCTTGTTCGTAAGGAGCGTCTGCGCTTCTTGGCTGTTATTGCTCTAGTGCTATCAATCTTGTGGCCCTTAAGAATATTTATTCTTTTGATAACGAGATAGCCTTCATGATTTATGTCGCTTCCGATCATCGCGGATATGAATTCAAACAAAACCCCATCGCCGCCGGCCGGGGGACGATCGCGCTGTTGAGCGCCGTCGGGTATTTGAATCACCTAAAGTGAATACCGAAAATAAAATAAAAACCCTCTGTATCCGCATCGCCAAAATTTTAGGAAAAATCGGAATTGGGATTCTTGTGGTTTTCGGTGCAATCGTTCTTCGCTTCCTCTATTATGGTCGCTGGGCTCAATATGATCCAAATGGCTATGTTAAAGATTTTAGCCTCACGAAGTTATTCTTTTATCTTGTACTATCCTTAGTCGGTGCTGTTATTTTCGACTTCTTTTTTAGAGGTAAGAAGAGTAAAAAGATATCGATTATTGCTGTCACTGTATGGTGGGTGATATTCTTTATTGCATGCCTTCCTTACGTGATTTTCAAATCGTGATGGTGAGATGGTCAATTATTTAGTACAATAGATATATCTATGAAAAAACTTTCGCGATTCCTGATATCCGAAGATTCCCACTAAATGCCTATTAATTCGCAAGTATCATCATATATTGCCGAGCGTCGGAAGGCGGGCCTCAGAGACTTGCAAATTCGTCAGGAGCTTTTAAGTGCGGGATGGAAGGAAGATGATATTGCCGCAGGACTCGGGTTGCTGCGTATGCCGACGGCCACGGGATCTCCGCCGCCGGATCATTTGCGCTGGATCGTACTTGCATTGCTGGCGATCATGGTTTTCCTTATTCTCGGCTTTGTTGTATATCAGATCGGGATTATCAAAAAAACCGTGACGCCGAGTTACGCTCCGGCCGCAGCTGAAACTCAACCCGAGGAAACGCAGAAAGGCAGTCCAACAGCCGTACCAAAACCATCAGGCGAGCCCGCCGCATTCAACGGAGTGGATGCACCATGGTGCGCGTTTGTACTGTCGAGCTCTGAAGCAAAGACCATATTCGGACGCAACGACATGGTTGGTGGATCTTCGCTTGCCACCGACCGCACATGCGATCTGAACTACCATAGTATTCCGTCCTCCGATCCAAAGAAGGCGATAACCCAAGGTTTCAATGCGACAGCCCAGATTACCCAGTGCATCGATGCTGCATTTTGCAGACAATTTTTCGACACGCTTGCGCAAAACAGTATCTACTCGGATAAAGATTTTGTAAGCGGCGGCCAAGGGAAGTTTTATCAAGCGGTTTCTGAACAGTATGCCTGGGACAAAAACGGCGCGGCAGTCTTGTTGCTCAAGAATAAGTATGTGATCTTCTTGAATATGGAACAGAAAGACGAACCCGACCACATATTTGTTGATTTTGATCCTATTGCACGGAGGTTCATGCAGGCAATTGCGCAAAAATTACCATGATATATATCGGTTCAGATCATCGCGGATATGCGTTGAAGGAAAAGCTCAAGCTATGGCTTGCTTCTCGGGGGATCGAGCATGAAGACTGCGGTGCGCTCACGTACGACAAGGATGATGATTATCCGGTATATGCCAAGGCAGTCGGCGAGAAAGTTGCGAGTCACGCAGGAAATCATGGGATCTTGATTTGCGGTTCCGGTGAAGGTATTGCGATTGCGGCCAACAAGATTGATGGGATTCGCGCCGGCACATGCTCATCTCCTGAACAAGCAATGGCCTCGGTCAATGACGAAGATCTCAATGTACTTGCCCTCTCTGCCGACTATCTTACCGAAGATCAAGTTCATGCGATCACCAAGGCGTTCCTTGAGGCCCGATTTTCCGGTGCAGAGAGGCACAAACGGCGGATTACCGAGATCGATGCTCTGGAAGGGGGTCGCCATGAGTGATATACTGGCTTTGCTATGAAAATTTTTATCACACGTCCGATACCGGAGAAAGGCATTCAGATGCTTGCGGCGAAGGGCTACGAGGTAAAAGTCAACGAAGCGGCAAACGATAGGCCCGCGACAAAGGCGGAAGTTATAGATGGCGTACGCGGAGCCGATGCCCTGTTGTCGGTTTTGACCGAAAAAATCACCTCCGAAATCATTGAAGCCGGTTTGCCAGCGCTGAAAGTCATTGCAAATTACGCCGTTGGTTTTGATAATGTTGATGTCGCTTATGCAAAGAAGAGTAATATTCTAGTCACCAACGCTCCCAGTGATGAGGTTAATGAAGCTGTTGCAGAGCATACATTCGCCTTGATGCTTGCACTTGCGCGAAGAATCGTTGATACAGACCGTTTGGTGCTCCACCACAAGTATCATGCGTGGGGGCCGTCATTGTGGCTGGGCACGAGCTTGTCAGGAAAAGTGCTTGGTATCGTCGGTCCCGGCCGTATTGGGAATGCCGTCGGGAAACACGGAGAGTCTTTTGGCATGAAAGTTATTTTTTGCGGACCAAATGATGATATCGATACTTTTCTTCCGCGGTGCGATTTTGTTTCGCTCCATGTACCGCTTCTCGATTCCACGCGTCATTTGATCAACGAAGACCGTCTTAAGAAAATGAAGCCAACGTCCTATCTGGTCAACACCGCTCGAGGCCCAATCGTTGATGAGCAGGCGCTGGCACGCGCGCTCAAAGAGGGATGGATCAGGGGAGCGGGGCTCGATGTGTTTGAAAATGAACCGGACATTGATCCGGGTTTGCTCAAACTTGAAAATGTCGTACTGACACCCCATACCGCAAGCGCGACCGTCGAAGCGCGTACGAAAATGTCCGAAGTCGCCGCTACCAACATCATCGAGGCTTTGGAAGGACGAGTACCTCCGAATCTGGTACAATGATTCATGATTGAGATTCTTCCGTCAATTTTAGTAAAGACGAAAGCGGAGTTTGAGGAAAAGGTGCGCATGATCGAGCCGCATTGTGAGCGGGCGCATCTCGATATCGCTGACGGTATTTTTGTGCCAAACAAAACCATTGACGGTTTTCTTGAGCTTGAGCAGATTGAGACGGATCTTTTGTTCACGGTACATCTCATGGTATCAAAGCCCGAGAATCACATCGCGCGTTGGCTTGAGACGCCTGCTGACAGCTTCATCTTCCACACCGAAGCGACCCAAAAACATATTGAAGTCATCAATGCGATCAAGGAAGGCGAGTGTGAAGTTGGCATTGCGCTCAATCCGTCAACGCCACATACTGCAATCAGCGAATGGGTTGATTTGGTAGACTTCGTGCACTTCATGACAGTTGAGCCGGGCTTCTATGGAGGCGAGTTCGTGGACAGTGTCGTGGACAAGATCAAAGACTTCCATTATTTTTACCCGGACAAGCCGATCCGTGTTGATGGAGACGTGACGCCGGAGACGGCGCCCAAGCTCGTCGGGGCCGGTGAGACGACATTGGTGGTAGGGCACTACTTGTATACAGGAAATCTTAAAGATCAAATTTCAAAAATAAAAAATGCCATTGAACATGTATGACATAATTGTCGTTGGATCGGCAACGCAGGATGTGTTTTTGCAAAGCAGTCATTTTACTGCGCGCAAAGATGCGAGTTCGGAGACGGGAAAGAGCGAAATATTTCCCTTGGGGTCCAAGATCGAGGTGGAGAAAATCGCAATTGCAAGTGGGGGAGGCGGGACCAATACAGCCGTCACTTTCGGGAGGCAGGGACTCAAGGTAGCGCTGGTTGGTGTCGTCGGCAATGATGTTGTCGGCCGCGAAATTATCGATGAAATGAAACGCGAGGGCGTGGATGCAGATTTTGTGCAAAGTCACAACGACGATCTTACCGCGTATTCGGTTATCCTTGTGGATCAGTCCGGTGAGCGCACTATCTTGAGCTACAAGGGCGAAGGACAGCATTTTGGTGTTGCCAACGTGCCGTTCGATAAGTTGCAGACAAAATGGATATATCTTGATTCGCTTGGCGGACACTATGATCTCTTCGAAGCCCTTGTCAATCATGCGGTAAAGAACAATATCAAGATTGCAAGCAATCCCGGAGGCAAAGAGCTTGCGCATGGATTGGAGAAGCTCAAGCCATTCCTCAAACACATGGATATCTTCATTGCTAACAAAGAAGAAGCGGCGGGATTGTTCGGCTTGGAAGATCCGCGAAAATATGTCAAAGGTATTATTTCAATCAGCGATGGACCGCGTGGCGTGACTGTGACCGATGAACAAGGCGTGACGTACACTGCCGGTATTCCGGATTCACCCGTTGTTGAGCGTACGGGAGCGGGGGATGCGTTTGGATCAGGATTTGTTTCCGAGTTCATGCGTCAGACGCTACACGCTACAAGTTACACGCTACAAGATGTAATCATCAAGGCGATCCAATTCGGTACGGCCAATGCATCATCGGTGGTAACACTCGTTGGATCCAAGGCGGGAATTCTTAAAAAGGGCGATTGGGGTCCGTGGGAGTTGGTTGAGGTCATAAAACATACAACATGAAACATGAAGCATTTGAAAAACTGGCACGCATTTTAAGAACAAGGCCTGAGGTTCTGGAAGATTTGGCGCAGAAAATGGAAAAGATCACGGGCAAGACCGGAATCATTGAGAAGATTGTTCAGGAGAATGAAATACTTGCCGAGCGGACGCTGAGCGAGTTTGGACTTTCTCCGGAGGAACGTACCGCGGAGCGGGTGTATGAATCGCTCATGAGGCGGCTGCAGCATATGGACGAGCATCTCTATGAGTTTCTCGACAAACCGGATCTTTCCAAAATGTCGAGCGCATGTGGGAAGCTGTGCGAGGTTGCTGAACAGCTCGCGCAAAGCAAGCGTGGATTTTTCATTAAGAAAGAAAAGGCGGTCGGATTGCTTGAGAAATTTCCGCCCAAGAACCTTCTCGATCATTTCGGCTATGCGACGGTACGCGAACTGGTAGATAAGCATGGATTTTCATCCGTGTTCGCTTCTCTTCGATTTGCCCAAGATGATGAGTGGATGCATACATTCTTTAATGAATCATACAAGGAGCTCACGGCAAGTGACTTTGAGGAGCGCGATGTGGAGCTCAAGGTTCTTGAGACCGAATGGCTTGCGGTTGCGGAGAAGTTCATGAAGCACAAGTATCACAACGTCAGCCATCTCAAGGAGCTTGGCATCATTTTCATCGTGCCGCTTGAGTTGCACGTGGCGGGCGAAACATCGCGTATGTTTACCCTGCTTTTGCATTATCTCAACGAAGTGCCATTCTATAGCAAGCTGTTCCGAAAGTTCTCAACCGAACCTGATTTCATCACCAAGCTGCAATCGCTGTTGCGTGGTGATGTGCCGGATGCGCCGGCTCCCGACCATGGCAAGACAAGCTTCCGCATCGTTCAGCGCTATCTCGCCAAGGACGATGAGAACGACTTCCGTTTGCTCGAGCCGCACGTCAACCCCGAGGCCGAGCACTGGTATCGCGCGGAAGGGGATTTGGGCCGTATGGCGACCATGCCGGGGACAATGGGCGAGGGGCATGCGCTCGGCTATTGGCAGGGATTGGATTTTGTGGGAGACTTCTTTAAGGCGGTTGACGGTTCGGAGAAGCTTGTCAGCTTCGACTTGATTGATCTCATTATGTCACTGGTCAAGAAGGGCGAGATCAAATATCTCTACCACCAGGAAGAAGCGCTCTGGAACAAGATCTTTATCGAGTATCTCGGCCGAGAGAAGATGAACGAACTCATCGAGGAAAATATTATAAACGGATTTATCCAGCTATAAGCCACGAGCATGAAAAAATTATTGAGAAATTATTTCGAGAAGGCGAAAAAAGATCATTGGGCGATCGGGCATTTTAATTTCTCAACAGGAGATCAGCTCAAGGCGATTGTCGAAGCGGCTGCGGAGCTCAAAAGTCCCGTAATGGTGGCAACATCCGAGGGGGAGGCCAAGTTTGTTGGGCGTCAGCAGGCAGTGGCACTCGTCAAGTCATGGCAAGACCTGGGCTATCCGGTATGGCTCAACGCGGACCATCACAAGAGCTTTGATGCGATTGAAGAGGCCGTGGATGAAGGCTATGATACCGTACTTGTCGATGCTTCCAAACTACCCTACGAAGAGAATATTGCTTTGACTAAGAAGGTTGTTGAATTCGCCAAAATGAAGGACCCGCTTTACATGGTGGAAGGGGAGCTTGGATATCTCAAAGGCGATTCTAAAATTGAGACCAAAGTCGAAATCAGTCCCGAAGACTATACCAAGCCCGAACAGGCCAAGGAATTTGTCATGAAGACCGGCGTTGACCGTCTTGCGATCGTGTTTGGCAATATTCACGGTATTGTCACCGAACAAGAAGAACGGCTCGACATCGACCGGCTCAAGCAAATCGTCGCCACGGTGCCCGATGTTTATCTGGTATTGCATGGCGCATCGGGTCTTCCTGCAAGCGATGTGAGCGATGCGATCAAGCATGGCATCACCAATGTCCATATCAACACCGAGCTCCGTGTGGCATACCATGATGCCTTACAAAAAGAACTCAAAGACGATCCAACCGAGACCACACCCTACAAAATGCTCCAGCTTTCGTTCGATGAAACCAAGCGTGTCGTCAAAGAAAAGCTCGAGCTGTTCGGAAGCATAAATAGGATTTAATTGTAATTAAATGGACAACATCATGCCTCATTCTCCGAAGAAGCGCTGGCACTGGTTTACTATTCTACTCTGGGCGTATTCGGTCATTATTTTATTTCTTGCATCCGTCCTATATCTGGGAATCGCATTGCGCGGTCCCTATACATTTGCTTCTTCAGAACCGGTTTCACCGATTGAGAATATTATTTTTGCGGTGATCCTTCTGCCAATACTGATATTTCTCATCATCTCTGCGAGAAGCAACTTCAAGGACAACTAACTAAATCTTAATTTCAACCACATCCCCCTCCTGGATGATGTAGTCTTTGCCAACGGTGCGGAGTTTGCCGGTGGCGCGGGCTTGGGCGTAGCCGCCAAGATCGAGAAGATCTTTCCAGTTGATAACTTCCGCGCGGATGAACTTTTGCTCAAAGTCAGTATGGATTGCGCGCGAAGCGCGGGGGATCAGGTCTCCGACATGCGCTGTCCATGCACGCGTCTCATCTTCGCCCGTTGTCAGGAATGTCAGGAGACCGAGCGTTTTGTACGCCACGCGGATGAGCGAATCGAGGCCGTCTTCGGCAAGGCCGACATCTTCCAGATACATCTTTTTTTCATCAATCGTAGCCTCTGAAAGCAATAACTCAAAGGTGCTCGAAAGAACCACGTAATCGGCGCCAGCCATTGTTTTCTTCAGCGCCTCATCAGGCGTCCATTTGTCCTTGAGTTGCTTCTCGGAGACGTTCAATACATAGATGAACTTTTTGTTTGTCAGCAAGTTGAGTTCCCGCGCGAACTCCTTCTCTTTGTCATCGAGGCCGATATTGATCGCGAGTACGCCTTTTTGGAGGGCCTCCTTCAGTTTGGCGAGGACCGGAAGCGCGTCTTTTGCTCCCGGGTCATTTGGCTTGGTCTTTTCAAGGCGCTTGGTGATGGTCTCAAGATCAGCGATAATGAGCTCCGCATTGATCGTCTCGATGTCGCTTGAGGGATTGATCTGTTTGTGGACGTGGATAATATCAGAGTCATCAAAGACGCGGACAACTTGAGCGATTGCATCCACCTCCCGGATATTCGCAAGGAACTTGTTGCCCAGCCCTTCGCCCTGCGCCGCGCCCTTCACGAGGCCGGCGATATCGATAAACTCGATCGCCGTCGGAATGAGTTTTTTGGAACTGAAAAGCTTGGCGAGTAGATCCAGCCGTTCATCGGGTACGGCAACAACACCCACATTTGGATCAATCGTGGTGAAGGGGTAGTTTTGTATATCGATTTGTTTTTTCGTCAGCGCTTTGAAGAGGGTTGATTTCCCCACATTCGGGAGGCCGACGATTCCGAGGCTAAGCATTTGGCAATACTAACAGAAGAGTGAGTATAAATAAAGTTTTTTACAATACATCATCAATTGACTTTAGTCAATTATAATGCTATTATGCAGCATATAGAGTTCTTTTACTTTGATTCCTATTCTTGGCTCTATTTTAGGCCATTTTTTTGTGGCTTAAGATAGGGTCAAGGATAAACCGACATTCTGTCGGAGTCCAATCCGTTTCGGAGGCGACCATGAGTAAACCCACGATTTTCGTCGACATCGATAGCCAGAACCCGTCCAACTCGCTCGCCATGGCGATCAAGCAGGTCGCTCTCGGTGCCACGCCAGTGGATCAGCTCGTTGGTACGGACGATGTGGAGGCGACCATCGCCATCACCGATTCCGTAGCCAAGGCGCTCCGCATGGTCAAGGAGACCGAGAAGACGGCGATCGTGATCGCGTACCTCTACCGTCGCGACGAGGCAGGAAACAACGCCCTCGCAAGTCGCTATCCCGGTCGCGTGTATTCCATCAACTACGTGGGGATGGGTGAAAAGGACGAGATGTCCTTTGTGCCCTTTCTCCTCAAGCTTATCGCCGAGAAGGCGAAGGAGGTGACGGATGCGAATCCTACTCGTTGACGATACCCTGGCTCACCGGCGCGCTGGCAAGCGTCAGCTCGAAGCCCTCGGTCATGAAGTGGTCGCGCTGTGCGATTACACCGAGGCGGAGAGAATGGTTGAGACGGAGCGGTTCGACGCCGCTCTCATTGACCTCCTGATGCCTGCTGAACCCTTGACGCTCGGACCCGATGCGGTAGCGAAGTACGTCGGCGTCGAGATCGATGTCGGCTTCGCGCTCATGCTCGCGCTTACCATGGCAGGTATCCCTTTAGTTGCCGTCGCCACGGATACGAACCACCACGCTCACCCTGCTTCGGCAATGGTGGACTGGTTCCGTAAGCCGATGGCGATCAACGGCGCCAAGGTTCTCATCATGCATGCCCCCATGTGTGAGGATCATACGAAGAACTGGGGCGAAATCCTTCGGCGACTGACCGCCGAGTGAAAGGAGGACGGTATGCGGCCACGAGACGGCCCACAGTACACGGGGACACGACCAATCACTTTTCCCACGCGGCAAGCGTACGGATTGGTCAGTTTCAAAAAAGCATCACGAGAGTGACGCTTTTTTGTTTCGATCACCAGCAAGTACTATTATCTCTTATTTTCTGATATATTTGAGCATATGAGCCAGCTCGAACTAATACCCACCCAAGAACCTAAAACAGAGGTTATAGAGCCAGATTTTGGCGAACGTAAAAAAGAGCGGCAGATTGAAGTGATTGCAAAAAATCACGAGTTTGCCATCGCGGCGTACGAGCTTGAGAGTTTGATTTCACGAGAGGATATACAGGACAAAGAGAACGCAGAAATACAGGAAAAATTGGCCGTGCTACCTCAACCGGTACGAAAGCGTTTTGAACATGCTTTATATAACTACTTTCGACAACGAGATACAATGTGCAAGTATGAAGCTGAAATGGAGGCAATTGTTGAACAACAAAGTAATTTTGGTATTTCGCGGGCCGAGGCAAGAGAGAAGTTGGCTAAGATGATGTTCAGTAGCTTATTTGGTTACTATCAGGCTCCATTGGGGAAAATAAAACTGGAAGCTAGAGAAGGATATTTTTTGCTCACGTTTGAAAATCCGAAAGACTACGAAGCCGCGGTACTCGCACAAAGAGGCAAGGTAGTACCTGGCACGGATATAGAAAAGAGTTCAGGAACATATCACCATAGTGTGCGTCTCACCATGTTTGAAGAACGATACTATGGCCCCGTGTTGATGATTAGAGGGGATCATAAAAAGGAAGAGATTGATAATATCATAGCGCATGAGCGTCAGCATTTCATTAACCATAGTGTATTCGCCCTTTTTGGGGCTACGGAAAAATATTCAGATAAAAGATTGCATGATCCCAAGGAGATAGAAAGAATAAGCGGATTTCAAAGAATTAAGGATGAGGTGTTAGCATACCTGCGGGAAGGTCAGACGGGGAGTGAACTGAAGCGATCCCTACACAATGAACTCTATATCCATCTTTTCAAAAATTTAAGTCCCGAGGATGAAAAAGAAGCCCGGGGTATTCTTGATAAAATAGCGGAATTATTGGATCATCGCTCAACTACTCGGGCGAGCAATGAAGGTCGAGCGATCATGGTTTATCAATTGGCGCATGTTCCCTTTGCCGAGTTTCCGAAATGGCTGCAAGCCATTGAGGAATATTATCTTGACCGGTTTGAGCTTTTGAATAAATTTGATACAGACGTCAGCATAAATGAAGACCCGATGGTACGAAACTGGTATCGCATGGTCACCGAGGGAGAGTACCCGCCCAAGTACAGGGAATATCTTGCCAGCGTGATTCCTAAAGCCGAAGCGCTGGTTGTCCAGCTTAAAGCAATCCGAAAACGAGCGCGAACGATAGTTTTTGATCAAACATTATCACCTACCGAGGTAGGAAAAAAATTGCAGAATGTTGAAGCTGAGTATACGAATGCAAAGAATCAATTTTCTGCCCTCTATGAACCGCTAAAGAAAAATGGCATCCTTGCCATAAGCGGTGGCGTACCAAGTAGTTATGAATATGGAGAAGAAATGGGAGATGGAATGAACGATGAATCGGCGTATCTCACCACAGTGCGAGACAGTTTGCTTGAGGCGCTCGATGGCTATGCACAAGACGAGATTGATTTTATCTCTAGCTATTGTGATAGGTCACGAACCTAGGATGAAATTATGGCTCAGCCAACTGTGAAGAAATTAGAGAAGCGCATCAAGGAGGTAGTTCATAAGCTTAATAACAGTCGGCCATGCCGCGTGATGATAGATAAAGAAGAGACTATGCCCAATAGCTTTTGTGTCGCTATTGATTTTCGAGTTTCAAGTGAGGAAAACAAGCGAGGCATAAAAGGAGCGGAGATTTCCCTTGAAATGCACGGATCAAAATCGAGGTTTTAAAGGTGCCTATATCTTGAGCCTATTCAATAAAGCGATTACTAAAATCATGTCGATTTATGTTTCAGCTACACCGATTAAACATCTTGACGGCGCATCAAAAAAAGACTATAAGGGGAATAGGTTCCCGTTCGTGATGTGCTTTGCATATCTCGACATGAGGAACTCGCCTGGCTTGTGGTACGCTGCTTCTCGAGGGCAAATTCTGTGGCGTACACCAAGAACGGGCATCGTTCTTCCCCGATTCGCGGGAAACTGCGGATCAGAAAAAGTGAGCTCTCTTCTACCCCCGGGTAGATGCAGAGCTCTTTTTCATTTCAGAAGACTATGCAATTTCCACACATCTCCCGCCCCGATGGTGAGGAGGAGGGTGTTTTTGTTGAGTTTGTCTTTGAGGAATTCAGCGACTTGGTCGAAAGTGGCGAGGTAGTAGGCGTCGCCACCATTTTTTTTGATTTCGTAGACGACGTCGAGGCTGGTGATATCGGCTGTTCGATTGGCTTCGCGGGACTCAAAAATATCAAGCACAATCGTGTGATCGGAGTCCTTGAATGACTGGCCGAACTCGGTCAGGAACTTCTTGGTGCGCGTGAAGGTGTGGGGGTGGAAGACTGTCCAGATTTCCTTATCGCGAAACGTGTTCCGCAAAGCGCGTAACGTCGAACGAATCTCTGTGGGGTGGTGGCCATAGTCATCGTAGATGAGGGGATCGTCGGAGATCTTTTCCATTCTGCGATGAGCGCCGTGGAATTTGGGAAGCGATGTGGCGATTTGATCGTCGGTGAGGCCCAGTTCTTTGGCCGCCCACACAACAGCTTGCGCGTTCAACTGGTTGTGGTCGCCAAGAAGTGCGATATCGAGTTTCGTCGCCGGTACCGAATATGGGATCTTCTTGCATATTGCGTGCTTGGCAACCGCAGAAGCGCGGGCATCGTCAGTACAATAGACAAGCCAGCCGTCTTTCGGAATACGCTTCACGAAGTCGATGAATACCTGTTCGTATTCCGCTTCAGTTTTGAAGTAGTCAGGATGATCGAGCTCTACATTGGTGAGGACGACACCACGCGGATTGTACATGGCGAGCTTGTTTTGGTATTCGTCAGCCTCAAAAATAAAGAGTTCTCGTCCCGAGCCTTCCGCAAACCGATCGTTGATTTCTGCTGAAATCACGACACTGCTATCTCGCCCCGTCGGGCTCCGATAAGCTTTGCTTGAAAGCCCGGGACTCAAATTTTTTACTGGGATGTTTAGTACTTGTTGACTCGTGGGGCCGCCGACAACGAGTGCGGGCACGCCGCAATCACGGGCGACGAATGCGAGCCAGTTGGTCACGGTGGTCTTGCCATGGCTTCCGCAAACGGCATAGGAGGGGAGTGATTGTGTCAGCATAGCCAGCATTTCGGGATAGGTTAGCACGGGGATCTCCAGTTTTTTCGCTTGAATTATTTCCGGATTATCGCTACCATGAGAGGTGGATGTGATGACTGCGTCAGGGACGCTCGCCTGCGTAGGCAGGTTTTCTTTGTCAAAAGGCGTTGCGATCGTAATTCCCGCCTGATCGAAGTTCTTCTGATCAAGGAGTAGGAACGAATCCGCCGAATCCGATCCCGACACGCGAATGCCAAGCTCCGAGAGCGCAAGCGCAAGTGCCGACATCCCAGTGCCCTTGATGCCGATCATGTGAACTTTGTGGAGGTCTTTTAACTGCATTACTAGATACTACCATACTGTATGAAATTTAATCCAGGAATTCTGCGGCCGTATGATATTCGAGGTGAATATGGAGTTGATTTTGATGATGAATTCGCACGGCGGCTCGGGGCTGCGGTTGTTGCGTATAAAAATGCCAAGCAGGTGATTGTGGCGCGTGATATGCGGCCGTCATCTCCCGTCATCACTCAAGCGGTTATTGATGGCATTACGTCAGCCGGCGCCGATGTAATTGATATCGGCGAAGCAAGCACGCCATTTTTTTACTATACTGTTATTAATGGTCCGGCGCCGATCGGCATTACCATAACTGCTTCTCATATGGGCGAAGAGTTTAATGGTTTTAAAATTTGCAGAAACGACGCCATGACGCTCGGAAGCATGTCCGGTCTGTCAGATATTGTGCCACTGATACAGCAAGAGCCGATTCCTTCATCCACGAGAGGTACAATCACGAAAGAGGACTATCGTGGAAAACACACAGACTTTGTGATACAGCAATCCGGAATAAAGCCGGGAGATATTTCCTTGCGGGTTGCAGTCGAAGCGGCACCGATGATCGATAGAGAACTCGATACCATATTGCGTGCGCTGAAAATCACTCGCGTCGATGCGAACTATGATATCAAGTTTGCTTTTGATGCCGATGGTGACCGCTTAATGGTGTACGATTCTGTCGGAAAGCAAATACGTGCAGATCTTTTCGCGGGTATACTTGCTCTCAGTCTTGCCAGAGGTGGCGCGGTGATAGCCGATCTCCGAGCATCAAACGGCGTAACAGACTATCTCAAAGAGCGAGGCATTACCCTGATACCATCCAAGATCGGCCATACGAATATCAAACAAGTCATGAAAGAACACGAAGTAATCTTTGCCGGTGAAACATCGGGGCATATGATGTTCCAATCAATCAAATATTCGGAATCAACCCAACTTGCGGTACTTATGCTATTGAAAATCATGACCGATGAACACAAAACTATCGATGAACTAGTTGCGCCGATGGACACATGGTCCTACTCCATGGAAATGAATACGCCGATAGAAGGCTGGCCTGATTCTGTGCAGCCGATACTCGAAAAAGTGAAACAAAAATATCCCGATGCGAAGATAAATGAAATCGACGGATTGCGGGTGGATTATCCCGATTGGTGGCTACTCCTGCGGGCGTCCGGCACTGAACCCGTCATGCGCCTCATTGTTGAGGGAAAAACAAAAGAACGTATGGATGAAAAAATCAAAGAAGTGCAAGGATTCTTGAAATAGCTTCTATGACGCAAGAGATCAATAAAGATACGATACTCTGTATGTCCCTCGCGGGGCGTCCGGGGAATTTTGGCACTCGGTTCCATAACTTTCTCTATCGCGAGCTGGGTCTCAACTATCTCTACAAAGCATTCACGACCAATGATTTGCCTGGAGCCGTTCAAGGAATCCGTGCGCTCGGTGTTCGAGGATGCGCGATTTCGATGCCGTTCAAAGAGGCTGTTATTCCACTGCTCGATGATCTGGACGATACCGCCAAGCGGATCGATGCGGTCAATACGATTGTAAATTCCCAAGGACATCTCGTCGGATATAATACGGACTATTTTGCAATCAGAGAACTTCTTCGGAAGAACAATGTACCCGCAGCATCCAAGGTGCTCTTGCTGGGAAGTGGGGGAATGGCCAAGGCGGTCGCTGCGGCATTGCGGGAACTGAATTTTCAAGACATTTTCATCGCATCACGCAATGAGGCAACTTCGGAGTCGCTTGCAAAGAAATGCGGATTCCGATCGGGGGCGAATCCGGAGGATGTGGCGTATGATGTACTCATCAACGCCACCCCGATGGGTATGCACCCCGATATACAGATGATTCCATTTTCTGATCAACTGATCGAGGGAGCAAAGATAGTTTTTGACGTCGTGGCAAATCCTATGGAAACAAAACTATTGCAACAAGCCAAAAAGCATGGAATCAAAACAGTCTCCGGTTTTGAGATCACTATGATACAAGCCCGTGAACAGTTCGTGCTGTATACCGGAGTGCAACCACCGGACGAACTCGTTGATCGAGCTGTCGCGCATGCCCGCGATGGAGCATAAACGCGCGAAATCCCCGAAGCGAATAGTTGGGATCCGCGCACGGGGACCATTGGTACAAGTGTTCATACGACCGACTCGTCGTCGGCCGGGACGCTGGCAGTGAGCGACAGGAGTGTCGCTACTATCAGCACCAGAAGGATCATAATGCCTACAAATGCGTCTCTCATCTTGGGTACCTCAGTCCTTGTCGAAAAGGGGGCGACCTTCCAGACCGCGGAAGGCGGCCAAGAGGCAGAAACCCACAAAGGCGACACATCCCACAGGAACCAGCAGTGTCTTTTTCAGCGTCGAAGGCTCCTCCTCGTCTTCGCCGAGCCATGCTCCGATGAGGAGAACGGCCACGCCAAGCGTCATGCCACCGAGGACCCACACCAGTGCCAGCAGATAGTTTTGCCAGCCGACGGAGTAGTCGATGAAGAACGCACAGGCAGCGAGCGTCAGGACGAACTCGGCGATGATGCGCCGATTTTCCCAAACTGCCACGACACCTTCCTCGATCACGAGGAAGGAGGTTAGAAGTACGGGATGGCGGAAGTCATCGCGTTCCGAGTGAATTTTAGGCATGGTAGCCCTCCCTACAGTCCCATCTTTGACTTGACGTCGACGAGGGTCTGTTCCGCAATCACTCTAGCTTTTTCTTCGGAAGATTTCAAGATGGACTCGACATGGTCGAGGTTTTTGGCGAGGTCGGCACGGCGAGTCTGGAATGGCTTGAGGAATTCGACGATGACGTCGGCAAGTTCTTTCTTAAACTTCGCATTATTGTTTTCTTCAATCTTCGGTTCCTGACCGGCGAGTAAGCGATAGATCGTCTTCAGATTTGCGATCCCGGATTCATCGGTCACGGCTTTTTTGATCTTTTCTTGAATCATATCAGAGTCATCAGAAAGCGCGATGCCTTCATCGCCAGTCTTGGACATCTTCTTGGAGGAGTCTTTGAGGGACATTATGCGAGCACCCTCGGCCTTTATGGTTTTGACCGGATCAAACGTAGCACCAAACATCGAATTGAACTTCTTACCAATCTCGTTAGTCAGATCAATATGCGCTTTCTGATCATCACCGACAGGGACAAGGTTTGACTTGTACAGCAGAATATCCGCCGCCATAAGGACGGGGTAGTCGAGTAGTCCCATGTGGTTGTATTTGCCGCCAGTCTGCTCCATTTTTTCTTTGTACGTTGGGAGACGGTCGAGCCACGAAACAGGAGTAATTGTATTGAAAAGCCACGCGAGCTCGGCGTGCTGATGGACATGGGATTGGCGGATGAGGAGTGATTTCTCTGGATTGATGCCCGCGGCAAGATAATCAAGAATGACATCCATGACGCCTTCGTGAAAGGTCTTCGGGTCGTAGGGAGTCGTGATGCCGTGAAGGTCCACCACAGCATAGATGGCGCGCTCGGTTTGTGGATCATCTTGGAGTGCAATCCAGTTCTTGATTGCGCCGAGGTAGTTGCCGAGGTGGAGCTTGCCGGAAGGACGGATGCCGGAGAAAATCTTATTCATGTGAGCTGTGGGTTGCTGATCTATTTTTAAAAACGATCTCACAAAAATCACCCTCAAAATTGGGATGATCGAATCTGAGACCCTTGTCTTCCGCGATGCTTTCGATGGTGGCTAATGCTTCTTCGCGAACATAAGAAGGTACATATATTCTTTGCGCACCAACCTTCACGCTCTCCTCGAGACGTTCCAGCGGCGATTTTCCATTGTTAGCTTCGGTATTTTTCATGGCAATTTACCCAATATAACACACAGGCGCTATTTAATGAAGCTGGCCGTCTGGTGCTGCCAGAAGTTGGCATAGACGCCTTTCTCTTTCATCAATTCTGTGTGCGTGCCGTCTTCGACGATCTTGCCGTGTTCAAGGACGACAATACGGTCCAATCCTTGGATCGTGCTCAATCGGTGGGCGATGACGATGGTAGTGCGGTTCTTCATGAGTTCATGGAGAGCCTCTTGAATATACTTCTCGCTCACACTATCAAGCGAACTCGTCGCCTCATCGAGAATGAGAATCGGAGCGTTCTTGAGCATGGCGCGAGCAATTGCGACGCGCTGGCGTTCGCCGCCGGAAAGCTTGATGCCGCGCTCGCCGACAAGCGTTTCGTAGCCCTGCGGGAACTTGGAGATAAACTCATGTGCATGGGCCTTTTTGGCGGCTTCGAGGATTTCTTCTTTGCTTGCGTTGGGCTTGCCGTAGGCGATGTTCTCATAGAGTGTCCGGTGGAAAAGAATCGGATCCTGCGGGACGTAGGCGATTTTGGAGCGCAAATCGTCCTGACGGACTCCAGCGATATTCTGGCCATCGATCAAAATCTTGCCTTTTTCCACATCGGCGAAGCGAAGCAGAAGCTTGGTGATGGTTGATTTGCCAGCGCCGGAACTCCCAACCAGTCCAATCCGCTGACCCGCGGAAATATGCAGGGAGAAATCGGCAAAGACGCGATTTGTTTTCTTTCCATAGCGGAAGGACACGTGATCAAAGATAATTTCGCCGGACCCGGTATTTATCGTCTCGGGATCTGCAATATCTTGAATATCGATTGGCGTTTCCAGAATTTCCACCAGCTCAGATGCATCGGCGAATTTTTGAGAGACCCTTCCCATGGCTTTGCCGATGTCCCACAGGCTCTCGAACATCGCAATGAGGTAGATGAGAATGAGAACAACAGTACCGGCGGATATTAGTCCGTTCCGCCACATATAGAGCGCAATGGCCATACTTGAAAATTCCAAAAGGGCGAAGAATACCGCCTGTATAATGTTGATTTTGTTCCCAAATGTCCATGCCCGGTGCCGCGCTTTCCGTTCGTCTTCCGTGATATCTACAAAGTCACTTATCTCACGTGTACGCGACGAGAACATTTTCAGATTGAGTACATTCGTAATGACATCCGCGAGACGTCCGGTAACTCTTGAATCGGCCGTTGATTCGGCGAGATCGAGCGGTATTTTCTTTTTGGTCAGGTACCATGCAAACAGGATGTATAATACTGTCCATCCCAGAAATAAAATCGCAAGAAACGGTGCAGTAATAAACAAAACGATAATGACGCCCGAGATGCGAACGACTGTCATCCAAAATACGAATGATATCGCATCAAACGCATCTTCGAACGAGCGCACAAACCGCTTCACCTTGGTGACGAGACTGCCAGCGAACGAGTTGGTAAAAAAGCGATATGAATGACGAGTCAGTCCGGTGAATGCAAAATCCATGAGGTCCTTCATAGTTTTTGATTCGAACCGAACAATCGCAAAATCACCCAGTCGATATGCTGCATTGTAAATAATCATAGTGGCCCCGACGTAGATGAGCAGTCTCACGAGTGTGGGCCAGGCCTGCAGGGGATCGGGCGAAGCGGCAAGTACATCGATGATGTGTCGGTACAACAATGGCGTTATGAGTCCCGCGAAGACGACGCCAATCGCATACATGACAAACACCATGGCAAAATACCCGCGGTGCTTCCGCATCTGCATCCAATAATAGCGCACAATTGTACGGTAGGATGGCTGGGCCATATATTGTAAGCTTAACTCTTTTAGATCTCGATGACTACTGGCAGGATCATGGGGCGGCGTTGGGTTTTTTGGAAGAGGAAGAGGCCGACTTCTTCGCGGATGGCGTCTTTGAGGTCGGCGTCGTTGATGGGATGGGTCGCATGCTTTTTGACGAGGATTTTGACGCGCTTGCGGACTTCGCCGAGTAACTCCTTGTTATCCTTGAGGTAGACGAACCCGCGCGAGATAATGTCAGGACTGCCGCGGACTTCGCTGGTCTTCTGGTCAACAAGCGCAACAATGACAAACATACCGTCTTCGGCGAGTACTTGGCGGTCACGGATGACAACATTGCCGACGTCGCCGACGCCGAGACCATCAACCATGATATTGTCTACAGGTGCAGTTTTTTTGTCGTACCACCACTCATCGGGCGTGATGTGGATGATGTTACCGTTGTCGGGGACGATGCAGTTTTCTTTCGGGATGCCCTCTTCCTGAGCTAGTTTTGCATGCGTGACCATCATGGAATAATAGCCGTGGTTAGGAAGGAAGAACTTCGGCCGCATGTATTGGATCATGCGCTTAAGGTCTTCCTGGAGCGCATGTCCACCGGTGTGGATGTCCATCATCTGATAGTGGTAGACGTTGGCGCCCATGCGATAGAGCAAGTCGCGGAGTTTTTGGACGGTGCGCTCGTTGCCGGGAACGACTGATGATGAAAACACGACGGTATCCTCTTGGCGCAGTCTGACAAAACGGTGTTCGCCCGATGCGATACGCATCATAACGGCGCGCTCTTCGCCCTGCGCGCCGGTGCCGATAATAGTGATCTGTTCGGCGGGGAAGTCGTCAACCTGTTCGATGGATATTTGCGTATCTTTTTTGATTCTGATTTGATTGAGCTCTTTCAATATCTCGACATTGCTCTTCATGCTGTAGCCGTCGATGGCGACCTTGCGGCCGTATTTCTCCGACAATGTAATAAGCTGTTGGATGCGATTGATCAGCGAAGAGTATGTAGCGGTGATAATGCGCCCCTTGGCTTGCTTGAAGATTTCTTCGAGGTTCTCATTGATGGCCCGTTCCGAAATGGAGTTGCCCGGCTTTTCCGCTCCAGTGGAGTCGGAGAGGATCAAGACAACCCCCTTGTCGCCGATTTCCTTGAGATACTCAATATCGGTTGGCTTCTCGTTCAGCGGTTCCGGATCAAACTTGAAGTCCGCCGTATGGAAGACCGATCCGACCGGTGTCTTGATATTGAGTGCGAGATCGTCAGGGATGTTGTGGTTTACATGTACGAACTCAACCTTGAAATGCGTTCCCAGATCGATCATGTCTCGATCATCAACAATGGCGATATCAAGATTGGGGAGGTGCGGGAACTCACTGTGGCGTTTGAGAATGATGCCGGCGGTCAACTGTGAAGTATAGATCGTTGGATTGCCAAGTCGAGTAATGACGTAAGGAAGCGCGCCGATGTGGTCGTAATGGCCGTGCGTAACAATGAGTCCGCGGATGCGGTCCTTGCGTTCCTCGAGATATGTAATGTTCGGGAGATTATAGTCGATACCGGGCTGGTCCTCTTCAGGGAAGCCGAAGCCCGCGTCAACGACGACGATATCTTCCTTGTATTCGAGTACTACCATATTGCGGCCGACTTCTCCAAGGCCGCCAAGGTGGAGCACCTTGAGAGAGTCTTGCTGCATATAGTCGGCGTGGACATCGCGCTCATTGCGCTTAAGCGGGACAAGACGTCCCGGATGTGTAGGTTGGTTGCTACGGCGGTTATCACGATAACGCGGCGGTTTGTGTTTTGACGCGGTTACCGTGGGCATTTCCTTGCGGACCGATGCGGGCGAGGATTCGCTTCGATAGACCTCGATGCGGCTTGTCGGATTCTTATGAGTATCTCCGGGCAAGCGCGTATGCTTTAAAACGCCCGGCTTCTTTTGTTCGTCCATACGTACGATAGTTTCAGAATTCAGGACTGGAGAGCGCCGAAAGACGCTCGCACGAGAAGAATACTGATGTTAATGAAGTAGATAAGTATTTACGAAAAGAAATCTGTGCGGATGAGAGGATTTGAACCTCCACGACCTTGCGGCCACTGGCTCCTGAAGCCAGCGTGTCTGCCAATTCCACCACATCCGCTTTGTTTATGCACGTGAGAACATTGCAAAAACACCGAACCGCACAGGAGATCAAATAACGTTGGCCGTATCTTAGCACACTGCGCCCAAGGATGCAAGTAACTTACTTCTTCTCGAAACTTCGGGCGGTATTGATGTGCCACTCGCTCACCGTATCAAAGCGCTCGGAAGGTATCGTCACTATTTTAGCGGTGTTGTTTTTGATTCTTGCCGGCTGGACATACAGATAATTGGGACTATAGAGGAAAACCGCGGGAGCATCGGTCAGGATGATGTCCTGCAACTGGGCGTATTTTGCGTTGCGTGCGGTTGCGTCCATGGTCTGGCGGGCATCCTTGAGAAGCTTGTCAGCAGTACTATTATCATAGAGAGCAAGATTGCGGCCCGGATCGGTTTTTTGCGAAGAGTCCCAAAAACTAAACGGATCGGGATCGAGTCCAAGCACCTGTCCGAATAAGAGCGCCTCATAATTGCGGTCCTTGATCGCTTGTTGGACTTCCGATACCGACAGTGTTCGTATGGAAATCTGGACGCCCAGCGGTTCCCACTGTGCCTTGATCGCTTGTGCGACAGCGACAATTTCCGGCAGACTCGATGTTGTTATTTCGAGTGTGAGTGGTATCTGCTGATCCTTTTCTGATTTTGTCTTTGCCCTAAACAGTTTGGATCGTACCGTTTCACCGTCAGTCATCGTCCACCCGCCGTCATCAAGTTGTTTGCCTGCCTTTGCGATGTCGAATGGATAGCTGACTTTATTTGCAGGGATATTGATAATGCCGGGCAGAAGAGGTGAGTCGGCAACCGCACCATGATCGTCCAGTGCGGAATATATAATTGCGTTCTTGTCCGTGGCCAGTTCGAGCGCGACGCGGACGTTTTTGTCTGACAGGGGCTGGCTCTTGTTTTGATTGAAGAAGACCGCGAAGTAGCGGGGGATCATCAGTTCATGGACGGTGATTTGTCCGGGGAGCCGCAGAGAGCCGACCTTCAGTGGCGATACCGAACTCAAGCCCTCGATTTCTCCGCTATTATATCCGGCGATCAGCGATTGTTCGGAATCATAGAATATAAAATCAATCGTATCAATATAGGGGCGATGGGGGAGGTATTTGTCAAATGCGGAGAGCTCAAGCGACCGAATCGTCCCGAGCGCATCGCGTTGCATTTTAGAAAACCTGTACGGTCCGGAGCCGATCGGTTTCAAGTTGAAGTCTACGAGGGCGAAATTGGCGGGAGTAATATTCTGCCAAACATGTTTGGGAAGAATGCCTAGTGTAAGGTTGCTCGTGAACTGCGCATAGCGATTCTTGAGGGAGAACACTACCGTCCGATCATCTGTCTTTCCCACGGCTACGCCCTGCCAGTTGATCCGCTGGGGACTTTTGTAGTCGGAATTTTGCGCGGTTGCTATTGTGAATATAACATCGTCGGCGGTCACCGCAACCCCGTCATGCCAGCGGATGTCAGATCGAAGCTTTACTGTATAGTGGAGACCATCATCAGAGACCGTGTATGATTCGGCAAGATCGGGAATCAATATGCCCGAGCCGTTATAACGGAGCAGTCCGGAGTAAATAAGATTGGCGAGATCGCTATCTGCATCATTGGCCTGCAACAGTAGGGGATTGATGTGTTGTGGCGAGCCCACCATGCCCTCCGTCCACGATCCGCCGTTTGCGGGGGTCGGTACGGTTGCATGGCGATAAGCGGAAATCGGCAAAGCGATCAAAGCTCCAAGGGCGACGAACAATAGAAATGTAATGATATACCGTTCGCGACGCGATAAGACGCGGGGAAGAAAATACAACTGGCGCTTCGCCGGCAACCAAGCGAAGACGCGCGAGAACCATGAGAACAGGCGGGTCGTTCTCTTGGGACGGACGTCGCGAGGCTCCCGCGGCGCAGTAAAAAAATTATCGAGCTGATTGTATTCGTTCATTCGATGAAAAAACAAGATGCGCCGACGCGCATCCGGATTACAGAAGCAGTTTTACCACCGAGATGCCGAAGAAGAGGATTGCGACCACAATAGTTCCTGAAAACAGGATCTTCTCCATACCGCGGCGCGTCGAATACGTGCTGCTTTCCCCGCCGAACGTCCCTGACAGGCCCGTTCCACGCTGCTGGAACAGAATCGCTATGATCAGAAGCGCGGCAAGGACGACTTGGATGATCTCAATGATGTTCATAATACGGTATTAATTAGAGGTGGAGGCCGCCCAGGATGACCACTGCCGCCATAACGATCAATGTTCCCCAGAGATACGTCAGGAGGCCGCTGATGTTGAATCCGGGCAGGAAATACTGCGCAATCCACAGTCCGAGCGCTGTTCCAACGAAGATGCGAACAAGTTTGAACATAGGTTATATGGTAGCAGAAAGCCTTACCCATAGCAAACAGGTTTTTAACAACGGCGATCGATTTCAAAACTGAAAAACCTTGCCAGATTAGAACATATATGGTAAATATATGTGTCCAATTTGGGCTAAAACCACTGGCACAAGGAGGAATCAGTGAACGGAACAAGCCCCCTTGCAAGAGACGAAGACAGGGAGCGGTTCGTCGAGGAGATGATCCCGTACGTCAAGTACTTGGCCTACCGCATCGCGGTCGGTCTTCCACCCTCCGTTGATGTTGAGGACCTCGTACACTACGGCGTCATCGGTCTGCTTGATGCCTGCGAGAAGTTCGACGCAAGCAAGGGTGTCAAGTTCAAGGCCTACGCCGAGACACGCATCCGTGGTGCCATCTTGGACGGTATGCGCTCAACCGATTGGGTGCCGCGCCAAGTCCGCAAGAAGCGACGCACACTCGAGGCTGCATTCCGGCGCGTCGAGCAGAGGCTTGGCCGCCCTGCCGAAGACCACGAAATCGCCAGCGCTATGGATATGACGCTCGACGAGTTCCAGGAGCTCATATCGGACGTGCAGGGTTTGTCACTCGGCAGTCTCGAAGAACTTCTTCCAGACGGCGAGGACCGCGGGCTCATGCTACGTTATGGTGCCGAGCCCGATGGCAGAACTCCCGACGTTTTGTTCGAACGCGAGGAGCTCAGGAATATCTTAATGGAGGCGATTGATCATCTTCCCCCAAAAGAGCGTCTCATCGTCGTTCTCTACTATTACGAGGAGATGACGATGAATGAAATAGGCAAAGTGCTGGGAGTTTCCGAATCGCGCGTATCACAACATCACACCATGGCGATACTGCGTTTCCGGCGGCGGCTCGCAAGGAAGGAGATGTATTACTACAAGCCACCCCCCGAATCCTAGCGTGAGCAGAGTTCCTTTTAAAAAATCACGGTCAAGGTCCATACCCGCATCGATCCGCAAGGAAAGGAGATGAAAATGGACCGGTGCAAAAGCAATTCGCCACGGCGGATTGTTTTTGTTTATCGTTTCAGATTGCTTTTTCCATGCAGTTTTCGGTAGTACGTTATCGCGAACCGATGAGCTTCTGCATCGATGTGCATGATGAGATCGCGCACGGCTTGGGGAAGGTCTCGCATAGGCACGGGTTGGTCCACTGTCGTGGAGAATAGCTCGTTTTTACCTTTCGCAATTGAGAGGATGGGTAGTTCTACAGCTATAGAGCTATAAAGCTGTAAAGCTTTTCGGGCGGCGTTCAATTGGCCACGTCCGCCATCTATGAGAAGCACATCCGGCATTGCCCACTCGGAATGGCCGAAGCGCCGCGCCAACATCTCGCCAAGCATGCGCGTATCATCGGGCGAGGCGGGAGCATGAATCTTGAACTTCCGATACTCGCTCTTGTTTGGTGTTCCGTTTTCAAAGACAACCATTGATCCGGTTGCAAAGACGCCTTGGATATTGGAGATGTCGTAGCCCTCGATGCGGAGGGGAAGCCGGAGTAGCTTCATTAGCTGCATTAGCTTTGTTAGGGCATCTTCGCGGCCAGCGATTTCTTTGATGACTTTTGTGTTTTCAATCATACGTTGATTCAAAATTGAGCGTCGTTTGCCGGACAGGACATCTCGCAGTGCTTTGGTACTTGCTCGATACATCTTCATTTCTGCAGTTGTTGTCAGTTCCTTTATACAGCAAAATCCAAAACACAGCTTCAAATGGCCATTGAGGCACATTCTGGCGTGTGATTTCTTGCACGTGCAATAGGGGAATAGTTTACGGAGTGTTTTGAGCGCTGCGCGCAGCTCGATACTCGATGTGAACGGACCGATCGCAAAAGCTTTAGAGCTATAGAGCTGTATAGCTGTATAGCTTTTTGGCGCATGGGTCACGAAAACCTTTGGAAATTCCTCTTGAGTAAACGCCACGTACGAATAGCTCTTGTCATCCCGTAGGCTGATGTTGTAGGGCGGTTTGTATTTTTTTATGAATTGCGATTCTAAGATCAATGCTTCAATCTCCGAGCCGGTTTCTTGCCAGTCAACGCGCGTTGCCGTCTCGAGCATATGCTGGATGCGGGGATTTATGTATTTTGTCCCCCGCTTGTGCTCGGGATCTTCGCCTTCGGCTCGAAAGTACGAACCCAGCCGGTTCTTGAGTACCGATGCTTTGCCGATGTAGAGCCGTTTACCCCTAGCATCGAGGAAGAAATAAACCCCGGGTTTTTCAGGAATGTTATTTGGTTTCTTCATAGTAGCTTTGTTTTTATATCACGCCCAGCCGTGATTGACAATGGACGCCAAACCTGTTTGAATTATTGCATCGTCGGCACAGCTGGCGAGGAGGTAGGGCATGAAGATAAAAGCAATCTATGATCTCCGGCTTCTGGCGATCATGCAAGGAGGCGAGGATTCGTCTCGCAACGCAGAGGCCATGCAAGAATTCGACGCCGCGTTTCGGTTTCTCGAGCTCGAGGCAGCACGCTCCCTGTTCGAGTGCCAAGGTGTGAGAGGGGTCCTTTCCGAAGAGGCGGATCCCACGAGGGCCATCGATTACATCAACAGCGCTCGTTTTCCCTTTGAGCTGCCCGACCATCTTGAACGGAGGGTCGTTGCCCTACGGCAATGGGTCATGGCCAATTTGGTTCCCGCTCCCGCTGCTTTCTGATCAGGTGGTTCGACCGACGCGCTCTTTCACCGGCGGCTGCGCACTTGCCTTGCGCAGCCGCCCCAGTCCAATTTTTTAATATGAATCCTCGACAGGAAGTGATCGCAACTCTTTCGTACTATGATTTTCTCGATATTCCGCTCACTGTGGATGAAGTTTTTCGATTTCTGATTCGGGCTTCCGAATCCGAACATCGCGAGCGCGGCGGTTTTCAATCTTTGGACATCGTAAGTCCGAATATATGGTCGCGACATGATGTCGTCACCGAATTGGAGCGATTACAGAGTGCCGGCACGGTTCAAGAACGGAACAGCTACTTTCATTTGCACGGTCGCGAGTATCTAATTCCGCTTCGGCTTCGGCATGAAGAATTTTTCAAAAAGAAATGGCGGAGAGCAATGCGCATTGCGCGCGCGTTGCAAACGATTCCGTTTATTCGCGCCATATTTGCCTCGGGCTCGCTTGCGCTTGGTTCAACCGATGAGATGAGCGATCTTGATGTTCTTGTTGTTGCACGCCATGGGCGCATCTGGCTGACGCGACTATTTGTGCTCGGCTTGTTGGAAATTTTCGGTATACGTCGGACGCATCGCGATAGCATAGCTCCGGACAAAGTCTGTCCAAATCATTTCATAACCGATCAGTCTTTAGCGATTCCATTTCATAGTCTCTACACTGCGCAGATGTATGCCAACCTTCGGCCGCTGTTTGCCGTCTCGTCGGAACTGCTCGAGCGGTTCCGTATTGAGAACGAATGGCTGTTCCATCATCTCTATCATTGGCAAATGACCGAGCCGGCTGTGCGGAAACACATTTTGCATATCGCAATTAGAAAAGCAGGGGAGACCATATTATTCGGACCGATCGGGGATGTAGCCGAGTGGCTGGCGCGGCGATTCCAGACTTGGCTCATCAATCGCCACCGCAAACCGACCCTCGAACGAACCGGCCACCTTGTTTATGATGACTCAATGCTGGCATTTCATGAGGGCTCATCTGAACAAGATATACTTGAGAGATATACTGGATTTTTGAAACGGTTTGTCGTAGGGTAATTTGAGGCTGTAGAGCTCTACAGCTGTAAAGCTATATAGCTATGAGAATTGTTAAGATCACACAACTTACGGATTATGAGGCGGCTGTCAAAGAGGCTATTGAAGTCCTAAAGAAAGGAGGTTCAATTGTCTACCCGACCGATACTGTCTATGGGCTTGGGTGCAATGCGTGCGACTACAAGGCTGTTGAGCAGATTTATCGTATTAAGGATAGAGATCTTGGCAAACCGATGTCTGTGATTGCGCGCAATATCGCATGGGTAAAGGAGATCGCACTCGTACCGACCAAACTGGAACCTATTCTCGAGAAACTATGGCCGGGCGCAGTAACTGTCATTCTTCCACGCAAGCCGGTGATTCCGTCGATTGTTGCGGGAGGAGGGGACACGATTGGTATCCGTATTCCGGACTCGCCGGTGACGGATCGATTAATGGCGAAGTTCGGCTACCCTTTGATCTCAACTTCTGCTAATATGGCAGGGGACGAGGCGGATTCCTGCAACAGTGCCGGGATTATTGAGACATTCAAGCCCCGCATCTGGCAACCCGATCTTATGGTCGATGCCGGCAATCTTCTGCCGTCACCGCCTTCGACCGTCATTGATTTTACCAATCTCAAACCAAAAGTGCTTCGCATCGGGCCGTTGAAACCTCAACAGCTCGAAGAAGTGCTCGGCATCAAGTTGCAGGGCTAGAAGCTATCAGCCGTAAGCCACAAGCCGCAAGCAATAAACGTAAGCGCAAAGCAAAACCATAGTGTAATTGTATTAAAAGTTATCTTGAATTTTGCACTGTCATTTTTCGCTTTACACTTTTAACTTTACATTTACTACCATGAACTATCGAAAACTACTCCAACACGAAGATCTTGAGGTCTACGATGCGCTCCAACATGAAGAGAGACGCCAGAAAAATGGCGTCGAGTTGATCCCTTCTGAAAACTATGTCTCGCCGGCAGTGCTTGCCGCGCTTGGCTCGGTGTTTACCAATAAATATTCCGAGGGATATCCCGGCAAACGCTATTATGGCGGTAATGAGTTTACTGACATTGTCGAAAATCTTGCCATCGAGCGCGCGAAGAAAATCTTTCGCTGTGATCATGCCAATGTCCAGCCACTTTCCGGTTCGCCAATGAATCAGGCGGTATATCTTGCACTCATGAAACCCGGGGACACGATCATGGGTATGGATCTTTCGCATGGGGGGCACCTTACGCACGGTTCGCCGGTCAGTCACATGGGGAAGCTTTTTAACTTTATTCGCTACAAAACCCATCCCAAGGAAAAAGGCAGAATCGATTTTGACGAACTTATGCGGCTTGCCAAACAGCATCGTCCTAAAATTATTTTGTGTGGCTACACCAGCTATCCCCGCGACTATGACTATGCCGACTTCAAAAAAGTTGCCGATGCCGTCGGAGCCTATACCATGGCCGACATCGCCCACATCGGAGGACTCGTGGCGGCTAACGTGATGCGCAATCCGTTTGACTACGGCTTCGATATCGTTACCACCACAACGCACAAAACGCTGCGCGGTCCGCGCGGAGGTATGGTGTTGTCCCGCGGCAAGGTAGGCAACCCACTCAAAGCACCCGAACCAGGAACTGAACGCGAGTATCTTCCCACGATACTTGATCGCTCAATATTCCCAGGATTGCAAGGGGGACCGCACATGAATCAAATCTCGGCGGTCGCGGTAGCGCTCAAAGAAGCAATGACCACTGGATTTAAAAAGTATGCCCAGCAAGTACTCGATAATGCCAAGACGCTTGCCCAAGGCCTAATGGATGGCGACGCAAAACTTATCACTGATGGCACCGACAATCACATGATGGTCATTGATTGTGTGACGTCATGGGGGATTGCCGGCAAAGAGGTTGAGAAATTGCTGGACAGCGTAGGCATCACGACCAATAAAAGTCCGATTCCCGACGATGCCAATCCGCCATTTAATCCCAGCGGCTTGCGTCTGGGTACGCCCGCTGCCACGACACGGGGCATGAAGAAAAAAGAAATGAAACTGTTAGCGGGATGGATCATTGAGGCCATTGAACACCGTGAGGAGAAGCCTCACCTTCAGAAAATCCACAAAGAAGTCGAGACGATGTGCCGTTCATTCGCTGTACCGGGTTTGTAATGATACGCCACGACGTATAACCACCTATGCTGATCGACGGCAAAAAAATCGCAGATGCGGTGCTGGAGGAAATAAAACACCAAATCACCGGCTACAAGAAGCCGCCAAAGCTTGTTGCGGTTCTTGTCGGCAACGATCCGGAACTGAAGAGCTTCCTCGAGCTCAAAGGCAAAGTTGCCAAGCGCATTGGGATTGAATACGAAATCGAGGAATTCACGGAGAAGATTTCCAACACAGAACTTCGGGCCAAGATTGTCGCGCTTGCCAAGCAATCGCCAGTGACAGGCATCATCATCGAATTGCCATTGCCCGCGCATCTCAATACGCAATATATATTGAATGCGGTGCCCATGGAGAAGGATCCGGATGTGCTTTCGCAAAAGGCGCAGGGGGCGTTCTTTGTCGGGCGGTCATCGGTGCTCGCACCGTCGGCGGAGGCCGTGAAGATGATTTGCGATGAATACAGAGTCGAAGTGCGCGGTCGTCAGTGCGTCGTCTTCGGCTACGGACTACTCGTGGGCAAGCAGGTCGCGCATTGGCTCTTGTCGCAAGGCGCGACGGTGAGCGTGATCAATGAGCACAGTCCCAATCCGGTCAGCTATGCGCGCCATGCGGATATCATCGTGTCCGGCGTCGGCAAAGCGGGCCTTGTAACCGCGGATATGGTCAAAGAGGGAGCGACTGTGATAGATTTCGGATGGGATACGACGGGAGGCGCGGCAACAGGGGACGTGGACTATGCGAACGTCAGCGCCAAAGCCGGACTCATCACGCCGATTCCTGGCGGTGTCGGACCGTTGGTAGTTGCCGCGGTTTTGAAGAATATGCTGATACTGCTGCAAAATTCTAAATCCTAAGCACTAAATCCTAAACAAATCATAATGAATCAAATCACAAATTTCAAACCTTTTCGTACTTGTGATTTCGTGCTTATAATTTGTTTAGAATTTCGATATTAGTATTTGGGGTTTACTTCCATGAATATAGCTCTCTTTAACTGGATCAACTCATTTGCAGAGCGTCGGGCGTGGATCGACCATGTCGGCGTTTTTTTCGCGGTCTACCTTGCATACATTCTGGTCGCCGTCCTTTTGTACATTTTCTTCTTCCGAAAAGATATCGTCTCGCGCAAAAGCGTTATCGTTGCGATCGTATCAGCTATTATCGCGCGGCTAGGTTTCACAACGCTTATCAGATTTTTCCATCACAACCCGCGGCCGTTTGATGCGATGCAAGTGCATCAGCTCATTCCCGAGAGCGGGTACTCATTTCCTTCGGGGCACGCGGCATTCTTTTTCGCGCTTGCGATGGGGGTCTATATGTATAACAAAAAACTCGGCTGGATATTCTTCATCGCCGCCGCAATTATGGGAGTCGCCCGCGTCTTTGCCGGCGTTCACTGGCCCGCTGATATTCTCGGAGGTGTCGGCGTCGGCATGCTTACCGCCGTTCTTGTCGACTGGATCGCATCGAAGTTTGTGGTGAAGATCTAGTACTACTGTCTCGCACTTGTCTTGCGATGCACAAATGGTGCCGCCGGTCGGAGTCGAACCGACATGCCTTGCGGCACACGATTTTGAGTCGTGCGTGTCTGCCAATTCCACCACGGCGGCATCATTTGTACACTACCTCACAAGCCTAAAAATTGTAGCATTGTAACGCCCGAAAATCTAGGTTATGATTTGCATATCATGGCCCGCATCATCGGCGTAATTAATTTCAAAGGGGGAGTCGGGAAAACCACAACGGCGAGCAATCTCGGGGCCTATCTTGCCGCGATGGGGAAGTATGTTCTTCTTGTAGATCTTGATCCGCAGGCCAATGCGACTGCGGGGCTTGGCGTGTATCTTGAGCCCGACCACCTCAATCTCTACCACGCGCTCGTGGACGACAAAGAACCGGAAGCGATTATCAGGAAGTCGGGGATTTTTGGATATGATATTCTGCCGGCGGCACCGTCGCTCGCGGGCGCGAGCGTCGAACTGGTTGGTGTGGAGGAACGCGAACTGTGGCTCAAGAGGGTGCTCAACAAGATTCGGACGCACTACGACTATATCATTCTCGACAGTCCGCCGTCCTTGGGATTGCTTACGATCAACGGCCTTGCCGCATCCGAGGGACTCGTCATTCCCGTACAGTGTGAGTATTACGCGCTGGAAGGTTTGAGCCAGCTTCTCAATACGATCGATCTGGTCCGCTCGTCCCTCAATCCTAAGTTGCAAATCTACGGCGTACTCCTTACAATGTATGATAAGCGCAATGCCTTGTCCCAGCAGGTAGTCAAGGAAGTTAAGACAAATTTCCCAGGGCATGTGTTTGAGGCCATTATCCCTCGTTCCGTATCGCTTGCGGAGGCGCCCAGCTACGGCAAAACCATCCTGCAATTCGACGAATCATCCAAGGGAGCGCAGGCATACAAGCAGCTCGCGGAAGAGATTATCCAGTTGAGCGAACAGCCACCGACTATCAGCCTGCAGCCACAAGCTATAAGCCGTAAGCCTGAACAAACATGAAAAAACAATCTGGATTGGGACGGGGCCTGCAATCGTTGATTCCGAATAAGCCGACGAAGCTGATACCGAAAGAAAAGACGGACAATATTTTTTATATCCAAACCGCCAAGGTCCGCCCGAATCCGAATCAGCCACGGCAGGACTTTGATCCGTCCGCTCTCAAGGAACTTGCCGACTCCATCAAAAAATACGGCGTACTTCAGCCGCTCCTCGTTTCCAAGATTGAGCTTGAATCACCTCGAGGCCTAGATGTATCCTATGAACTCATCGCAGGGGAGCGTCGTCTGCGCGCCGCCAAGCTTGCCGGCCTTCCCGAAGTGCCGGTCATCATCAAGGATAATATCGACGAAGGCAAGATGAAGCTGGAAGTGGCGCTCATCGAGAACCTCCAGCGCGAAGACCTCAATCCGATTGAAGAAGCCGAAGCGTTTGCGAGCCTTGCAAGCGAATTTAAGCTGACGCAAAAAGAAATCGCCGATCGTGTCGGCAAGAGCCGCGAATCCGTCGCCAACGGCATGCGTTTGCTTGGTCTCGCGCCGAATATCAAAGAGGGACTCCGCGCCGGAAAGATCAGCAAGACGCATGCGCGAGCATTGCTTGCATTCGAAGATGACAGCAAACGCCAAGAAGTATTCAAGCAGATACTTGCCGGTTCATTTGCCGCACGGGACGTTGAGCACAGTGCCCGCGATCACAAAGTGAACAAGAATAATCTCGCCCAGCAAGCTATCAATACACGCTTTGTTGATTTGCAGAACAATCTCGCAAAAAATCTCTCCGCTCCCGTTCTTATCCGTTCCGGTGCCGCCGGCGGGCGCATCGAAATCCGCTTCGCCACGCTCGAAGACCTCAATAAGATTGTGAAGGTGATACTTGATTAGTCGTTCGGTTGTCGGGCGGTATGTCCCACGAGCACCACTCAAAAACCCAGCGAGTTTTTTTGCTCTTTCAAAATTATGGATTCATCTCGCAGTGTGCTCCGCACGATTATACTGCTCGATGACCATGCAATCCACAATTTTGAAAGTGCTCTTAGGGCATACCGCCCGACAACCTCGCCATCCATGATGGTTGTTTTTTTATACATAAACTTGTATAACACATCGGTACGCGCTGAGGCGCAGGAGGAGGCGGATCATGGCGAATTACGATGCGGCAATCATCGCGGTGGTGGAGCAGCTCCTTCTCAAGGACAAGAAGAAGCTTGTCACGGGGGAAAGGACGTACGATTCGGATCGGGAGATCGTGAGGTTGCTGGATCCGGGCAAGGAACCATCCTGGAATGCTCGCGACATCGTTGCGAAGACGCGTTGCGGTGGACTGTATTCGATAACCCAGACAGCGGAGAACTGGGTTATCCGTTGGGCTGTCTACGACCACTTCAACAAATACTGTGAGGCCAATCCGCTACCTGCCGTAGCCGAGTTTTCTATCCTTGCTCCTGGCGAGGATGCGCCGAGTTGCGCCGACTGCGGGAGTTTGATGGTGCGCGACCAGACCTGGTACAAATGTCTCAATTGTGGCTCCACTCTCGGTCGTTCGTGATCGAAGCGAGGGCAAGTTCTACGCCCTCACAGAGCAACCCCGCTTCCGGGCTTCGCATCTGTGAGGGCTGTTCTGTTTTTTGAGACGAAATGAGCGAGGCGAAGAGTATGCCCTAAGAGCACTTTCGCGGCAGTGGATTGCATGGTCTGGACGCAGTATAATCAGCAACACTGCGGACAGAATCCACTGACGCGAAAGAATGCAGATTCCTCGCTGGGGAATCAAATGGTGCTCCTAGGCATACGCTGAAGCTGAGCGTTATTATCCTCTTGCGAAAACGAAGGCGGAAACTTCAATGGCCCCCGCGTCTTTGAGGACGCGGGCGGCTTCGTTGAGAGTTGAGCCGGTGGTCGAGAGATCGTCGATAAGGAGAACGGATTTGCCCCGTACGGCGTCGGGGCTTTGTATTACGAATAATCCTCGTGCATTCTCAATGCGCGATTGGCGATCCTTGATGTCGGCTTGCGGAATCGTGTGGCGAACGCGGACGATCGCATCGGTAGCGACGGGAATATTGAGTTTGGTACCAATGTCACGCGCCATGATCTCCGACTGATTGAATCCACGCCACCGCAAGCGCTGGGGGTGTAGAGGAATTGGAATGATGAGCGAAACAGATTGTAGAAGTTTACCCGCCTTCTTTTCTTCGAGGTAGCGGAGCATGAGACTAGCCATGTCATGAGCGGCGTTGTGGACGAAGCGATACTTCGCCGCCTTCACCAAGCGCTCAATAGAAGAACGCGAATATGTTGTTGCAACCAAGAGACGATCAAGTGCATGCGCCTTTCGGCAAAACGGACACGTCACGCCACCGACTGTCGGCGCATTGCAGAATGCGCACGCGGTTTTGAGATCGAGCGGAGTTTTTTCAAGACAAACGGCGCACAGATATGACGAAGTATCGACCGTATGGAGGAGTATCTGGCAGAAAAGACATCGACGCGGAAACAGCGCATCCAGTATCCATGGCCATACAGTTGATGTTGATGTCGGCACGGTGATTTTATGATACAATGGAGGCAACAAACGGTAAACCATATGGCACTCTTCGGATCAAGTAAGAAAAGTAGAATTGGCGTTGACATCGGTACGGCGTCGATTAAAATCGTCGAATTGGAGAAAGATTCCAACCGTTTTAAGCTCGTCAACTATGGAATTTTCGAACTTGAACCGGGCGATCAGGCGATCACGTCTCCAGGGCGGGAAGGCTCCCAAAAGATCTTCCAGCTGTCTGATCAAGATGTTGTCACTGGCATCAAACAGGTCCTGACCGATGCCGGTATCAAGTCGCGCGATGCAATCGCCTCGATTCCATCATTCCCGACATTTACTACGACCATCACACTACCGTTTCTCTCGGAAGAAGAACTTGCCAAGACAGTTCCGTATGAGGCGCGCAAGTACGTTCCTATTCCATTGACCGATGTCCAGCTGGATTGGTCAGTCGTCGGAGTGCACAAGGATGCGCCCCAGCCCAATGTGAGCGTGTTCATCGTTGCCGTTCCGAAGACGGAAGTATCCCGCTATCAGACTATTATGCGGCAAGCCGGATTGAATCTGCGCGCGCTTGAGCTCGAAAACTTCGCCTTGATCCGCGCGCTTATTGGCAATGACCTGAGCCCGATGGCCATTATAAATATTGGCGGGAGGAGTACGTCAATTCTCATCGTGGAGAATGGATTCCAGCAGCTTAGCCGCGATTACGAAGTCGGGGGATTTGAGATCACCAACTCCATTGCACGAGCTTTGGGCATCACCATGAAGCGTGCCGAAGAAATGAAACGCAGTCGCGGGATGAATACGGACGAGGCCAATGTCATCCGTGAAGCGATGAGTTCGCTTGTTGATATGATGGCGCTTGAAGCGACCAAGACTATCTATAACTACGAAGACGCACACAAAATCAAGATCGCCCGGATCCTGCTTGTCGGAGGTCTCGCCAATATGCCGCATTTTATAGAATATTTTGCCGAAAAGCTGGGTCGCGAGATTGTTCCCGGCAATACGCTAGCCCGAGTTGTACTTGATCCGGCGTTGGATGCGAAACGAGAAGAGTTGAATTCGACATTTGCCGTATCGTTGGGGTTGGCCATGCGCGAAATCTGACGGGGTGTGCATAACCGAACCATCGCTTTGCGCTATACTAGAGGAAGAAAATGATAACGTACCAAGGAGATATCAAAGGCCTCCAGCTTCTCCCTAACCACAAACAGCCTCCTAGTGGTGTCCGTTTGGCCAAGGTGTCGGGCGGCTATGGTCTTTTGATCGTGGCCATAGTCTGTGTTCTCGCTCTTGGGGGCGCGTATTGGTATTTTTTCAATACCGCGCAGGAAGCATTAGATAATATCCAAGCGATTGATGCCGAGCTTGTTTCCATACAAAAAGGCCGTGACAAAATCACGGAGACAAAACTGTTGAATCTACAGAAACAACTGACGACCATAGGAGCGTTGTTATCGAATCATATTCTGTGGTCGGGCGAGCTGAAAAAAGTGAATCAGCTTATCCAGCCGCGCGTGGTATTCCAGTCTGTCAGCGCCGATGTGACGAATCGTACCTATCAGTTCGCAGCGAATGCCGATTCATATACGACGGTTGCTCGGCAGGTTGCGGCATTTTACGGAAGCCCTGATATCACCGATGTCGTTCTGAGTTCAGTGACATCGCGTACGAACGGTGGCGTTGATTTCACAATGACGCTGACCTTCAGGCCCGGGGTTCTGTCGGCTGAGGTGCAACCAAAGACAAAACCATGAATAAAAATCTCATTGCCGCAATCATCATGGGGCTCGGAGGATTCGGGTTTTTCATGTTTGTGCTCCCCCAATACGCTATCATGAGCGATGCTCAGGCGGCGCTGGTGGAGCGACAATCTATTCTTGCGGACTCCAAGGTGGCTCTCGACAACATCAACACACTGAACGGGCAATTTGAATCGAATCGCCAAAAAGTCGACCGCGTTTTGTTGTCGATCCCGCAAGAAAAGCGATCCGACTATATTGCCTCAAGCCTTCAAAATGCAGCCGTACAAACGGGCGTCCAGCTTTCGTCGTTGACGATTTCTCCCTCGGCGAAAGTGGATGGTGCCGGTTTTCAGAATCTTGCAGTCACACTTTCCGTAACAGGCCGGTATCCGGATATCCTTCGCCTTTTCTCCGCATTGGAATCAAGTCTGCGACTGTATGATGTGCAGCATGTCGAGTTCGCCAAGTCTTCCGCCACCGCTGGTGTGCAAACTGTCAAAGCCGACATTCGGTTGCTTACCTATAGTCTTAAATAATTACCATTCATGATACCCGTACCAAGACCCCATAAAACAAGCCCGCTCATTCTTCTTCTCGTTGCCCTTCTCGGAATCATCGGCGGATATATTTACTATACGCAAATTGGTGCGTCGGGTGAGGACTTGGTTCAGGCTGCGCCGGGGGCCAATGATTCCTCATTTCTCCGTTTTAAAACTCTGAAACTGGATTTCTCCCTTCTTGATACGGCGCCATTTTCCAATTTGAAAACATACGGCGATATTCCCATCCAATCATCAGTGGGAACGAGAGACGATATTTTTAACCCGTAACGCATTCGCATGTTACCCTATGCTATCGCAAACTCCGCAACTACTTGTTGACGCACTGATCCAACGGGGACTCGTAACCTCCGATATTGTTGCCGATCTTGAGCAGGAAGCAAGCTCAAAGGAAAAAGATTTTGGCGAGGTGATTGTCCAGCGGGGGATCATCAGTGACGAAGAGTTGGCGAGGATCAAATCGGAGCTCTATCATCTTCCCATACTGGATGCGGCAGGGGTGCAGATACCAAGCGATATTTCCAAGATCGTTTCCGACTCCACTGTCAATCTGTATCGCGTCATTCCGTATGCGAAGGATGGGGATGTGCTGAAAGTCGCACTCGTCAATCCGGAGAATATCGACGCATTGCAAGCGCTCAAGTTTATCGCGTCAGAACAAAATCTCACACTCGAGAAATCCATCGTGGGTTATACGGATTTCGAACGTCTTGGCCGGAGCTTTCTCTCTCTTAGCTCCGAAGTTGGCAAGGCCCTCGAATCAATCGCAAGCGATTCAACGGATAAAAAAGAACTCCGAATTTCTGAAAAGGAAACTGATCTTAAAGAAATCACCGCTGAAGCGCCGGTTACCAAGATCGTAGCTGCGATTATCAAGCATGCCGTTGAGACGCGCACGTCTGATATCCACATCGAACCCCACGGCGAAGAAATTCGGCTTCGGTTTCGCGTCGACGGATCCCTGCAAACCGCACTCTCATTGCCCGGGAATTTGCTCTCTGCGCTGGTAACTCGCATCAAGATTTTATCCGAACTCAAAATCGATGAGACGCGCTTGGCTCAAGATGGACGATTTTCAACCAAGTTCAACGACCGTACGATTGATTTTCGCGTTTCGACATTTCCAACGCGCACCGGCGAGAAGGTGGTATTGCGTATTCTCGATCCGTTTGTGGGAGACATTACACTCAACGATCTGGGAGTCGAAGGGCGCTCATTGCAATTAATCAAGGAGAATATCGCCAAGCCATTTGGCTCGATCCTTATTACGGGGCCGACCGGATCCGGCAAATCCACAACGCTTGCTGCAATTTTACGCATGATGAACAACGAGGAGATCAATATTGTCACGCTCGAAGATCCAATTGAGTATTATGTCGAGGGTGTTAACCAATCGCAAATTCATGAAGAGATCGGATATACATTTGCCAATGGGCTTCGGCATATTCTTCGTCAAGACCCCGATGTTATCATGGTTGGTGAGATTCGCGATGCGGAAACCGCCGGTCTTGCGACACAGGCGGCGCTAACGGGGCACATCGTGCTCTCAACGCTCCATACCAATAATACGATTGGTGTTATTCCGCGTCTCGTTGATATGGGCGTTGAGAAATATTTGATCGCTCCGTCGCTTAATCTTGCCGCCGCCCAGCGTCTGGTTCGTCAGCTCTGCACCGCATGTCGGGTAAAGACCGCAATCTCGGAAAGTGAGCGGGACCTTATCGTACAGGCGCTCAAGAGAATGCCCAAAGCGGCGCTCGAGGGATTCCCGGCGCAGGTCGCCGAGCTATACAAAGCAGGTCCCGGATGCAAGGAGTGCAACGGCAAGGCATATAAGGGTCGAATAGCTATATTTGAGACTCTCGCGATGACAGATGAACTTGAGCGCATTATTCTTACCGGTCTTTCGGAGGAGAAGCTTCGAGCCGAGGCGATGCGGCAGGGGATGATAACAATGTTCCAAGATGGTATCATTAAAGTATTACGCGGCGCGACGTCTCTTGAGGAGCTGCTCCAAGTAGCTCAAGAAGCTGACGCTGAAGACGCATAACCACACATATGCCCGATATCGGAAAAAAACAAGTTGATGAATTGCTCGTCCTTGCCGTGCAGAAAGGAGCGTCGGACGTACACTTATCGCCCGGCTATTATCCAACCGTCCGCATCGACGGTCTTTTGGTTCCCTTGACCGATCAGAAAGTGATTACGGCCCAAGGTGCGCAGCAGATGGCCGTCTCGCTTCTCAATCCGGAACAGAAAGAGCATTTTGAAAAGACCCATGAAATTGATTTTGGTTACCAGCTTACCGAAGATGTTCGCTTTCGCGTCAATGAATATGTCGCTCGAGACAATATATCGCTCGTCTTTCGCTACATACCATCCACCGTGAAATCCATTGATGAGCTGCTCCTTCCTCCTCAAATCAAGCTATTCTCAAAGTTATCGCAAGGATTTGTATTAGTGGCGGGTCCCAACGGCCACGGGAAATCGACTACAATGGCTTCGATTATTGATCTCATCAACAAGGAACGCGCCGAAAAAATAATTACAATTGAGGATCCGGTTGAATATATTTTCACTCCCGAGAGAAGTATTATCGATCAGCGCGAAGTGGGAAGTGATACGTTTTCATTCGCCAACGCTCTGCGCGCATCCTTCCGTGAGAACGTGAATGTCATCATGGTCGGTGAATTGCGTGATCTTGACACCATCTCGGCCGCGGTTACCGCCGCAGAAACCGGCCATCTTGTATTCGGATCCATCCACACAAATAACGCTCCGCAAACCATCGAACGCATCATTGATAGCTTCCCCCCCAACCAACAACATCAGATTGTCAACCAGCTTGCTAATACGCTCTCGGGCGTCATTTCCCAGCGCCTTATCCCGGGAACGCGGGGCGGTGTTGTTCCGGCGATTGAGCTTATGATTGCCAATACAGCCGTTCGCAATATCATCCGCGAGAACAAGATTGAGCAGCTATCTCTTGCGATCAGTACCGCCGCCGATGCGGGCATGATATCCATGAACCAATCACTTGCCGGGCTTATTCAGAAGCAGCTGATCTCCCGCGAGCAGGCGGAATTTTTCTCTCCTAATATTCAAGAACTTGAGGCCTTGTTGAGATAGCACCATGCAATTCCAGTATCAAGCAAAGAACCAGACGGGGCAGGCGATACAAGGGACTATAGATGCTCCCTCGGATGAGCAAGCCGTCGCGATCCTTCAGCAGAAAAACCTCTTTATCTTATCTCTTGAGCGGGCTTCTTCGAGTACATGGAAGATTGACCTTAATTCACTCTTCAGCCGTCCTTCAAAAAAAGATCTTGTTGTGTTCACCCGCCAACTCGCAACGCTCATCGAGTCCGGCATTCCTCTCATTGAAGGGCTCCAAGTACTAGCTCATCAAATGGAGAAGCCCTCATTCCGCAAGGTTGTGAACGCAATCATCACATCGATCGAGGGGGGCGCTTCGTTGTCGATCGCATTGCAAGAGCACGACAATGTTTTCGATGCATTTTTTGTCAACTTGGTTCGCGTCGGTGAGGTTTCCGGCAAATTGCAAACGACGCTCAATTATCTTGCCGATTATCTCGAACACAGTGCGTCGCTCAATTCCAAGATCAAGGGTGCGTTGTTCTATCCCGCTTTTGTTTTGTCGTCATTAGTCGTCGTCGGGGCCATTATGATGACAACCGTTGTTCCTCAGCTTTTGCAAATAATCCAGGACGCAGGCGTGACCGATTTGCCGCTCATGACGAGAATTCTTCTTGCGGTTTCTGCCTTTTTGCACGATTACATCATTGTCGTCGTTGTTGTTGTGGTTGCGCTCATCATAGGCATTTATGAATTTACAAGAACCGCGACAGGGAGATACCAATGGGATTCATTCAAGATCCACGTGCCGCGTTTTGGAAGAATTTCTCGGAATCTATATATCGCTCGCATTGCAGAGACCCTGGCGACGCTTATTCGTTCCGGTGTTCCCATTCTAGAGGGACTGTCGATAACCGCCCGCGTAGTCGGCAACGAGGTATATGAGCGGATCTTGCTTGGCGCTGTTGAGAGTCTTCGCGGTGGAGGCTCGATTTCGGAAGCACTCGCACAGCATGAGGAGTTTCCATCCCTCGTGTCCTCCATGATCGCTACAGGAGAAAAAACCGGACGGACCGATTTCATGCTCGAAAATATATTAAAATACTATAAAACCGAAGCGGAAAATGATGTTCAAAACCTATCTCAGCTTATTGAACCATTCTTAATCCTCATACTCGGCATCGGCATCGGGGGGTTGGTGGCGGCAGTACTCCTACCGATCTATAGTTTGGTATCTGTTCAATGAGGTGTTGATAAGTATTTGAAGATTTGAGTCGAACTGATATATAATATATCCAATGAAAACACTTCACACATTGCGCTTGGCACTTCGGGAAAAGAGGGGATTCACGCTCGTGGAACTTCTCGTGGTTATTGCAATTATCGGTATTTTGGCGACTCTTCTCTTGTTGCAGCTCAACATAGGTCGTTCAAAGGGGCGAGATACAAAACGGGTTGCGGATGTGAACCAATTGCGTACCGCAGCAGAGCTCTATTTCGATGACAATTCCACCTATCCGCCCGATATTGATGATGCAACCATAGGGAAATATATGTCGAATCAAAAGACACCTCTCGATCCGAGTACCAACCTAAAATATGGTTATGGCGTCAACGCTCTTAAAACAAAATTTCAGATATGGGCCCAATTCGAAAATCCGGGACCGGGCGGTGCGTTCAGAAGTGATGCTGATATCAATGATGCAGCGCTGATAGGTGGAACCGATGGCACAAAAGAAGTTCCCGCATCGGGCAAATGTACGCAGGGCGCAGGTGCGGCTGACTGCGTGTTTGATCTTGGCGTAGACTAACCGTGCTCTTCATTCTCATTGTTTTTGGTCTTCTCGTCGGGAGCTTTCTTAATGTTGTTATTTATCGGATTCCCCGCGGCCAAGGCATAGTCCTTGGCCGTTCGCATTGTCCTCGTTGCCATCACGAACTTGTGTGGCATGATCTCATCCCTGTTGTGAGTTTTGTGTTGGGCCGCGGAAGATGCAAATATTGCCATGCACCGATATCATGGATATACCCCGCTGTCGAAACGGCTGTTGCTTTTCTGGTCGTTGCATCATGGTATCAATGGGGAGCTACGCTAGGATGGCTGTATTGGTTTTTCACGCTCGCAATACTACTGAGCCTTTTTGCTTCAGCCGTGATCGATCTCCGGCATCTCCTGCTTCCGGATGGAATTCTGATCTTTCTTGGGGTTATCGCGAGCATATTCGCTATTGCGGTTCGTTTTATGCATGTGGCAAATCCATTTAGCACATTCTCGCTTGCCGCTGTTGCTGTGGCGTTTGTGCTGGCCGGAGCTTTTTTTCTTCTTTGGTATTTTTCCCGCGGTCGTTGGCTGGGATTCGGGGATGTGAAGTTGTTGGCACTCTTGGGCCTTGTGTTCGGATTTCCCGGAGCGGCAATCGTCACATATGGTGGAGTTATTTTGGGTGGTATTGTGGGGGTTGCCGTGCTGATTTCCGGCCACGGAACGGGAAAAACAAAACTTCCGCTAGGAACATTCCTATGCGCCTCAGGCATACTCTACGTTTTTTTCTATCAAATCATCCTTGACCGCCTTATGCTATTTTTTAGATAATATGAACGGATGAAAATCTTTAGAACGCTACACGGTACGCGTCCCGATTTTGAGAATCAAAATCGAGGATCCTCGATTGCTAAAGGCAATCGGGACTACACGGTACACGATACGGGCTTCGCCCTCATAGAGCTTCTTGTTGTGATTTTCATTATTGGCATCTTGGCCTCTCTGCTAGTTGTGAACTTCAGATCTTCCGCGAAAACGCAGGCCGCACGGCATCAGGCGGCATTTGCCATCGTATCAGATATTCGTGCCGCACAAACTCGCGCAATGGCTGGATCAAATTATAACGATGCATCCGTATGTGGATTCGGCGTCCATTACCTCACCCCTCAAAGCTACTTGGTCTATGCCGGCGGCGAAGCCGTATGCGCAACCGCGAACCGCAATTATCAGCCCGGGACCGACATAATAATAGCCTCAAAGAAGATAATCAACTTGAATATGGTGATTAACACACCATTCAGTGATATTTTCTTTGAACCACCCGATCCGGCAACATATATTAACAACAACAAGGCTCCGGGCGCGAATACATCCATCATGATACAAGTAAACGGAGGAGGCTCTCCGCCAACTACAATCACAGTTCAAAGCTCCGGTGTTACGAATATCACGAATTAGCCATGAAGATTCACTCCATACTCTACACGCTACATGAAAAGGGATTCACCCTCGTGGAGGCGCTTATCTCCCTCTTTATACTCAGCATTGCGCTGACAGGTACATTCGCTGTTATTATCGCGCAAGTAGGGACGGCCCACCTCATTCAAGAGAACTTCATCGCAAGCGGTCTTGCACAAGAGGGCATTGAGGTTGCCCGTAACCTTCGCGACTCCGATTGGTTTGCTCATAATGCATTTGGGACATCTCTTCCGGAAGGATCCTATCGTGTTCAGTGGGATTCCATAGCCCTGCTTCCTGATGATCCTTCTGCGTTTTTGCAAAAGGACAATTCGGGACTCTATGCATACGCCAATGGTGGCACCAATACGCCCTATCATCGCACGTTGCAAATTCAATATCCTTCCGTCGATGAAATACAAATTATTGTTCTGGTTTCATGGCAAAACCGAACAGGCCCCAAATCGCTTTCAGCCGAAGAGCATTTGTATAACTGGAATCAATAATATGCACACGCTACATGCTGCACGCCGTACGCTACACGAAAAGGGCTTTACCCTCGTAGAGCTGCTTGTGGCGATATTGCTTGTTTCAATCATCATGACCATTGGGGCCTCTGTTTTTGTCCAGGCGCTTGATCTTCAGCGGCGTGCATTCAATATCCAGCAAGCAGAAGAAAATGCCTCATTCGTGCTTGAGGCGATGGCAAAGGAAATTCGCGTCGGCGTCGTAACCGTACCGGTCAGTGACAGTGATTGTCCGGCAACGCCCAGCGCAACATTGACCATTACGCATCCGGTCAATGGTACGGTTTCATATTCGCTGGTAGACACTGATATTCATAGAATAGTCAACGGCGTCGATACCGTCATGAATTCAAATTCCGTACAGTTTGTTCGTCTCTCTTTTTGCGTAACCGGTGTTGGGGTGGGCGATAGTAAGCAACCACGCATCACCGTCATTGCGTCTGTGCGCAGTACTGCAACAAAACAACAGATAACTGCCGACATCCAAACCACTATCTCCCAACGCGCATTGAGTGATTGAGTATGAAATTAAAATCTTCAAAAAATCAGGAGGGAGTGGCTATCATCTACGTTGTGCTCATGGTGGGCGTTTTATTGTCAATCGTTTTTGCGCTATCGGCTATTTTCCTTCCGAAAGTACGCACGGCGACTGACGTAAAAAATTCTGTTGGTGCTCTGTATGCCGCAGAAAGCGCGCTCGAGTGGTGTCTCTACATTGCATATATTGATCCCATTCCTCCGATACCGCCCCCCGTGATGGATAATGAAGCGACGTATGCAAAACAAGACGGAACTCCGTTGATTGCTGATGACTGTGCGCTGCCTACCATTCAGATTAATGGAACCTATCGTAGCGTTACGCGCGCCTTCCAGATTACACCTTAAGATGCTAGGATTGTTGGGTTAATGACCAAATCCGAGGCGCGCCAGCGCGTTGAAAAACTCAAAACCCTTATTAATCAATACCGCTATAATCGGCTGGTTTTGGATAAGCCCTTGGTTGAAGAATCCATCGAAGATTCGCTCAAAAAAGAACTTTTTGATCTGGAGATGCAATATCCTGATCTCGTAACTCCTGATTCGCCCACACAGCGGGTAGGCGGCAAGCCGCTGGACAAGTTTGAGAAATTCACCCATCCGACCCGCATGCTTTCTCTGCTTGATGCTTTTGGTAAGCAAGACATGGAAGATTGGGTATCACGACTCAAACGCATAGATCCACGGGCGGGGGAGTCTGGGTTTTTTTGCGAACTCAAGCTTGACGGTCTTGCAATCGAACTCCTCTATGAAGATGGATTCCTGAGAGTTGGAGCTACCCGTGGCGACGGCACGATTGGAGAGAATGTTACGCAAAACCTCAAAACCGTCGAGGCAATTCCTCTCACGCTACACGCTACACGCTACACGAATCGCGAGCTCGTCGTGCGAGGAGAGGTATTCATTACCAAGAAAGAATTTGCACGAATCAATAAAGAGCTATCGAACAGAGGCGAAGAAACCTATGCCAATCCGCGCAATCTCGGTGCAGGCTCGATCCGTCAGCTTGATCCCGTGATCACTGCATCGCGACGGATGGATTCGTATGCCTATGCGCTGGTGAGTGATCTTGGGCAAAAGACCCACAAAGAAGAACATGAGAAACTGCATGAACTCGGTTTTAAAATCAATCCACACAACAAGTTTTGCAAAACACTCGATGAAGTTCAGAAATTCCGCGACTACTGGGAGAAACATCGCGAAACATTGCCGTACGAGATTGATGGTATTGTCGTGATTATCAACGATGACCGAATGTTTCAAAAACTGGGCGTCATCGGGAAGACGCCCCGTGGCGCGATCGCGTACAAATTTTCTCCGCGCGAATCAACGACCAAACTCAACGATATTATCGTCAGTGTCGGTCGTACGGGCGTACTGACACCGGTTGCCGTACTTGAGCCGGTTGAGATCGGTGGTACAACAGTGTCCCGCGCGACACTCCACAATGAAGACGAGATCGAGCGGCTTGGTATCAAGGTTGGTGATACCGTCGTTGTGGGTCGAGCGGGGGATGTGATCCCTGATGTCAAAAAAGCCCTTGTCGAGTTGCGGACAGGAAAAGAAAAAGCATTCGTGTTTCCAAAGAAGTGTCCTGTCTGTGGCGGGTCCGTCATGCGAGTTGAGGGTGAAGCCGCCCATAAATGCATTAACAAGCAATGCCCCGCGATTAAGCGCGAGAGCATGTATCATTTTGTTGCCAAAGGCGCGATGGATCTGGATGGCATTGGCCCCAAACTCATTGATCAGCTTATGGACACTGGACTCATCAAAGACGCGGCGGATCTCTATTCATTGACCAAAGAAGATTTTCTCAACCTCGAGCGCTTTGCGGACAAATCAGCCGAGAACGCAGTTGCGGCAATCCATGCGCGCACAAGCGTACCGCTCGATCGCTTCATCTTCGCGCTTGGCATCCCCCATGTCGGATCGGAGACAGCGACAGATCTTGCGCGGCACTTTGGAACGCTCAATAAACTCGCCGGTGCAACACCCGAGGAACTAAATGCCATTCGCGATGTTGGCAATATCGTTGCCAAAAGTATTCACGAGTGGTTTCAGAGCGCCTATCACAAGAAGCTTCTGGAGAAATTCAAGAAGGTCGTCCTCAGAATCCTCACAGCCGAGACTTCCCAGAAATCCAATAAACTGAAAAATCTCACCTTTGTTTTCACCGGCTCGCTCGAAACTATCAGTCGTGAATCCGCCGAAGCCCTCGTTCGCTCCCACGGCGGCGACGCCTCATCGTCAGTTAGTAAAACCACGAGCTATGTTGTTATCGGCGCCGAGCCCGGTTCAAAGGCAGAGAAAGCAAAGAAACTTGGCGTGAAAATCATTAATGAAAGCGATTTCTTAAGGATTATTGAATGAATATACCCTCTCTTTACATTGATCATATTTTTCTTGCTATAGTTTTTGTCTGTATCCTATCTGGCATCAGGTTTTTACTTCGGATATTTGGTAAGTCAGAATTCAAGATTTTTACGAAACGAGTTCTCATTATTCTTGCGATTGCCGTCATCGCTGCCAATCTATCATTCTTATATCAGCGAGATTTGCCAACGCCCTTTGGGAATGTTTGTGGTGGGCCGTGTTATGAAGATCTGCCTCAAGGAGGATGGCCTCTGCCGTACACTCGTTGGAGCGGTGCATCATCACCATGGGGCGCTATTTACTTCGAGCCATTATTTGGACTAAATACCGATTGGATGTGGAGTTCGTATTTCTTGAATGTAGTAATATTCTTTGTATTTATTCAGATTATTGTTGAGGTTGTCGAAAGAAAGCTATTAAAACAAAAAACACCACGCCCATGATTTTTCGGTAGGGAGCTAGCGACGCGTGGGGGCATTATTAATGTATTGATTTTCATGAGCATATACAGATATACTCGTGGTGGAGGTGGATATGAGACCAGCCATAAGCTGGAACGAAGCCCGGGAGCTCTACGCTCCGTCGCAAAATCCCCGTCCCGCGCAAGAGCAGCTTCCTAATGATTCGCCCTGCAAAAAGGGGCACCCGCGGAAGCGCAACGCGAAGGGGAAGCTGGGTTGCCCGACATGCGCTCGGGAGTACGAGGCCAATAAGTACAGAGAGGAGCATAAAGACAATCGTTGTCGCAAGTGCGGCAGAAAGAGAGCCCGCGGTGCGGATAAGAAGTACCGCTGTCCTATTGCGCATCGTGGCAACGAGTAGTTCCGGGGCCTTATCCTGTTTTCATGATCGAGGCCTTTTGTTTTTCAAAACGTATTAATTTTGCTATGATGAATCATGTCTGATATTACTCGCGAAGAGGTTGAGAAGATCGCCATGCTGGCGAGGATAAAATTGACCGATGCGGAAAAAGCAAAGCTCACAGGTGAACTGGGTTCGATTTTAACGTATGTGAGCAAGCTCAATGAGATTGATACCACGGGTGTAGAGCCGACGGCGCAGGTTACGGGATTAGAGAATGTTTTTCGTCCCGACGATATTAAGAATGCGATTGAGCCGGGGACATATACGGAAGCGGTGCTTTCGCAGGCACCGGAGCGCGACGGGGATTATGTGAAGGTGAAGGGAGTGATGGAGGGGAAGTAGAAAAGCGATACCAGCGATACCAGCGATACCAGCGATACCAGCGATACCAGCGATACAAGCCATAAAGCCACGAGCACCATGGATTTACATAAACTAACAATCAAGAAGGCGCGGCAGATGTTGGATAAGAAGGAAGTCTCGCCCAAAGAACTCTACCAAGCGCATCTTGATCGCATTCATGAGCGCAATCCGAAGATCAATGCATATCTTTCGGTGTTTGAAGACACTCCTTCTACCGATATCCTTTTGCCGACAACGCTGAACGGGATTCCCGGCATCATCAAAGATAATATTCTCATTGAAGGAAGGCGCTCAACTGGCGGTTCAAAAATTCTTGAAAACTATACGGCCACGTACGACGCGACTGCCGTTGCGAGACTGAAGCAACAAGGAGCTGTTTTCCTTGGAAAGGGCAATTGCGATGAGTTTGGTATGGGAACTACCGGGGAAAATTCGGCATACGGCCTGACACTGAATCCGCACGATCTCACGCGGGTGGCTGGAGGTTCGTCGAGTGGTCCCGCCGCCGCTGTCACAGATGGCATGGCACTTTTTGGACTTGGAACGGATACCGGGGGATCGTGTCGTATGCCGGCATCGTGGTGCGGTATTGTAGGACTGAAGCCTACCTACGGGCGGGTATCTCGTCACGGACTTATGCCAATGGCGGCAAGCCTCAATACTATAGGCACCATCACCAAAAATGTTGAAGATGCCGCGATCATGTTGAGCGCAATTGCAGGACACGATCCGATGGATGCAGCGACTTCACCATTACCCGTGCCGGATTACACAAAAGTTCTTGGTAAGTCTATTAGGGGGATGCGCGTAGGCGTGCCAAAAGAATTCTTTGCTAGTGGTCTCGAGGAACAAACTGCTACATCGGTCAAAAAAGCCATTACTCAGCTTGAGTCTCTTGGAGCCAACATCGACGAGGTCAGTTTACCATTGACTGACTATGCGATTGCAACGTATTATATTATTGTGCCCTCTGAAGTCTCAGCTGATATGGCGCGATACGACGGCATACGATATGGTTTGTCAGTCGAAAGTAAAACACTTCTTGATACATATCTTGAGTCGCGGGATCAAGGATTCGGCGCCGAAGTGAAGCGGAGAATCATGATCGGTACCTACGCACTTTCGGCAGGGTACTATGATGCATACTATAAGAAGGCCCAGCAGGTGCGCTCGCTCGTTTGCCGGGATTTTGCTACACTGTTTGCAGAGTACGATGTCATCGTGGGGCCTACCGGACCGCAGATGGCACCGAAGATTGGGGAGTTCGACAATCCTTTGGCGTTCTATCTCGCGGATGTTTTCACGGTCCAGGCCAATCTCGCGGGATTGCCGGCCATTTCTATTCCCTGCGGTTTCGGAGAAGTTGATGGCAGCAAGCTTCCGATCGGATTTCAAATCATCGGCAAGCAATTTGACGAAGAAAAAATATTCCAAGTCGCGTATGCGTATGAGCAGTCGCGTGGTAGCACACTAACATGATCGGAGGATTCAATATTCTTGATTGGTTTGGGGCGATGCGGACGGTTTTTTTGACGCTTACAATCGTTTTCCTTGCAGGCGCCGTTACGATATTTATATATGCCAAAATCGTTATTGCGCGCTGGCATCGCGAGCACGAAGAGCATCTTGCTCACAAAGGACATGGCGCCGATCATCCATTAGGCCATGATTACGGATCTTCAGGCCAGGACGAACAGCAGCACCATGCGCCATCGGGGCACGAATCAGCCCCTGCGGGACGCGCTTCAGAGTGGGAAGGGATCGTGAAGAAATCCCAATCCATCCGTGACTCCGACTGGAAACTGTCGGTGATTGAGGCTGACAAGCTCGTTGATGATGTACTCAAGGAAATGGGATATGGCGGGGAATCCATGGGAGAGCGCTTGATGATGATTAAGCCGGACGAACTCATGCATCTTCAGGATTTGTGGGATGCACACAAGCTTCGCAATCTCATTGTCCATGACACATCATATACCATCACACAGGACCAGGTTCTTACTGCGATCCATTCTTTTGAAAAAGTTTTGAAAGAGCTGGGGAAAGTATAGTTGATACTCCGGTCTCATATGCATCAGGCCACCGTACTGCGGTACGTCACTCTCGCATTTATTGCGGGGGTTATTGTTGCGTCATTTGTTACGGTCTCATCATGGACGCTTGGCGTAGTCGTTGTGTTTTGCTTGGTGGTCGTTATCTTCGGGTCGTATGGTATTTCTGTGCATGGTCGTGCGCCGAGGATGATTTTGCTTTTGGCATGCGGTTTGCTATGCGGAATTATCGGAATGTGGCGAATGGTTTCGTACACTTCGCATGCCCATATCCTTGATCAATTCGTATCCGATCAGTCCGGTGGGGTCAAGCAAAAGGTTCTACTTGTTGGTATAATCGCTGAAGATCCCGCTGTCAGTGGGGACAAGCAAATGCTCACTGTTGGAGTTCGCTTTCTGCAGATTGATGACGCTATCTACGCAACTAATGAAAAAACACTCATCACTCTCCCGGCCGATACAAAATACCGCTACGGAGATCAAGTGCAAGTATCCGGTTCGTTGTTGCTTCCATATGCAATACCCGGCAGTACATTTGACTATCCGGCATCGCTGGCGCGCAAGGGCGTCTTTGCCGTGATGATGAATCCCAAAATAGAGGTAGTCGCTTTCCCGCGCGGAACGCTGGAAAGCGTTGTAGTGGGTATCTATCGGGGAATATATGGGGCGCGGGATGTGTTCGTTGCAAGCATCGACCGTGCACTTCCGGAACCGCACGGTGCATTTGTTGCCGGGGTGTTGATCGGTTCTCGGTCGCAATTATCGGATGCGATCAAGCAGGATTTTGCGCGGACAAGCACAAGCCACATCATTGCAGTATCGGGGTATAACATCACAATCATTGCGGAGGTGGTTGCATTGATTCTCCTTGCCTTTATGCCCCGTTCATGGGCATTTTGGTTTACGCTTGGTGCACTTTTTGTGTTTATGATTCTCACGGGTGCGCAGGCATCAGTCATTCGTGCAACTATCATGGGCGTGGCCGGCTTGCTTGCACGCCATGTTGGACGGCTCAATACCTCATCGCATACCTTGGCACTGGCTGCGGGAATCATGGTTGCGCTTGATCCGACCATCGTTCGATATGATGTTGGATTTCAGCTTTCATTCATGGCAACGGTTGGTATCTTGTTTGTCGCGCCACTACTGGAGGTTCGCTTGCCATGGCTTGCACGGCAAGGAATAGTGGGCGAAATATTCATCATGACAGTATCGGCTCAGCTCTGCGTAGTACCGATTCTTATTTATTATTTCAAGAACATTTCTCTGGTTTCACTGCCTGCAAATCTTATTATTCTTCCACTGGTTCCCTATGTCATGCTTTTGGGCTTTGCCGCGGGACTGGGCGGATTATTGCTTCCCGTTTTAGGCCAATTGATTGGGTATGGTACCTCGCTTGTGAGTGCCGCGATTCTCAATGTTATACATTTCTTCGCTGCAATCCCATGGGCCGCAGTGTCGGTGGATGTTTCATGGTATACGGTTCTTGCAAGCTATGTTTTGCTCGGCATCATCTATTGGTATTTTGCCAAGGTGGAGGCAAAGAGAGATGAGGAAAGGCTGAGGGGTTGACCCCTACACCAAACGAGAATCGTTATGGTGTGGGGGTTGAAAAAAACACCAATATGGTATATGATAGGGCGAATATAAATCGCCACCATCATGCCAGGACTTAATTTCCCCGTTTATAAAACCAAGATCGTGAAGAAGCAAACATTTCGTCTTGAAGATCCGGCGCAGCGGGCGAAGTATTTCCAATTGAAAGCCGGCAAGGAAATCGCCAAGCTAAGGAAATATCTCCAAAAGAATTCCTTCGTCGGTTTTCTGCTGGGCAAAAAGAATTCCGGCAAAGGAACCTATTCCAAGCTTTTCATGGAGGCATTGGGAGGAGACTCTGTCGCGCATGTTTCGGTGGGTGATATTGTTCGCCATACGCACAAGTCGCTCGAAAATCCCAAGCGCAAGCGCGAGTTGATCGGCTTTCTCCGGCAGCGGTATCGAGGTTTTATGAGTATTGAGCAGGCGCTCGATATCATCGAGGGTCGCGACACGGTGTCGCTTTTGCCGACCGAGATTATTCTTGCGCTTGTTGAACACGAAATCAGCCTTCTCAAGGGAAAGGCTATTTTTATTGATGGTTTTCCGCGCAATCTTGATCAAATCTCGTATTCGCTCTACTTCCGCGCGCTCATGGGTTATCGCGATGATCCCGACTTTTTTGTGTTCATCGATATTCCCGAGACGATTCTCGAGGCGCGCATGAAGGGCCGTGTCATTTGTCCGATTTGTTTCACCCCGCGCCATCCCGTGCTTCTGCGCACGCGCGATATCGGCTATGACGAGCGGTCGCACGAGTTCTACTTGAAATGCGACACGCCATCCTGTAAGGGCGTGCGCATGACCGCCAAGGAAGGCGATACGTTAGGCATCGAAGCGATCCGCGATCGTCTTGAGATGGACGATGCGATCATGCGCCAATTACTGACGCTGCAGGGCGTACCCAAGGTCTATTTGCGCAATTCCGTTCCCGTCAAAGAAGCATCCAAACTCGTTGATGCCTATGAGCTTACGCCGGCATATCGCTACGAGTGGGATGCCAAAAAGAAGCAAGTAAAAGCCATCGAAGAGCCGTGGATAGTCATGGATGCCGACGGCGTGCCTTCTTATTCGCTCCTTCCTGCAGCGGTGGTGGTCTCATTTATCAAGCAAACCGCCAAAGTTCTTGGACTCTGATCTTGCGCTATGATTGACGTTCGGGAGAATATTTCTCTAAAAGATTTCACGACATTTCACATCGGTGGACCGGCGCGTTTTTTTGTTGAGGTGGGAACCGTCGATCAACTCATCGAGGCTTTGGAATATGCCAACAATCGCGAGTTACCAATCTTCGTCATGGGTGGCGGGAGTAATCTATTGGTGAGCGACGAAGGATTTGATGGATTAGTTATTCATCCGAAATTTCTTGGATTTAAAATTGTCGAACTTGAGAATAGCAAGGCGCGTGTTCATGTTGCATCGGGAGAAAATTGGGATTTCGTCGTGCGGCGCTGCGTGGAAGCGGGACTATGGGGGATTGAGAATCTATCATTCGTGCCCGGCGATGCCGGTGGGTTTGTGATGCAGAATGTCGGGGCATACGGCCAGCAGGCATCCGATGTCACAACGTCGGTAGACGTATATGACATCGAGCTAAAAGCTAAAAGCTATAAGCTAAAAGCTGAACTCGGGTTCGGGTATCGGAAAAGCATCTTTAACACAACCCACAAGGGCCGATATGTCATCCTGTCTGTCGACATTCTGCTTTCCCGAGGGAAAGTAGCGTACATAGAGTATCCGGATGTTAAGAGGTATATGGAGGAGGAGGGGATCGCACAGCCGACGCTGGCCCAGATGCGCGAGGCGATTACCGCGATTCGGACGAGCAAGGGGTTTGATCCGGATCAGCGCTGGAGCGCGGGATCATTTTTCAAAAATCCTATTCTCACTCCGGATCAATATTCACGGGTTCGCGAAAAAATCGCTATAAAATTCGGTCCGGCCAAAACAGAGCAACTCGATGAATTAAAAAACAAGTTCACCCGCAATCCGCAGGAGATAAAAATCCCAGCAGGCTTTCTCATGGATACACTCTTGCACATGAAAGGAATGAGAGTCGGAGACGCGGAGATTTCCGACAAACAAGTCATCAGCATCTACAACCGGGGCAAGGCAACTGCAAAGGACGTCATTGCGCTCTATTCGCAGGTTCGCAAGCTTGTGCTCGATGCCACTGGAATCACCCTCACCCATGAACCGGAATTCGTGGGGATTGAAGAAGAATAGCAATCCGCGAGTTGTGTTCAATTTGAGAAAGCGATATTGTAGTCAGGTACCCTAAGTAACTTGAAAAGGAGGATCAACAAGTGAGAATCCGGAACGCGCTTCTCGTTTATCCTGGCTTTCCAGGATCGTTTTGGTCGTTCCAGCATGCGCTGAAGTTCATTGATAGAAAGGCGGCCATGCCCCCATTGCCGCTTATGACCGTCGCCGCCATGCTTCCTCGCGAGTGGAAGATTCGGCTTATTGATGAGAACATCGAGCCGCTTACCGATGCCGATTTGGCGTGGGCCGATATTGCATTCTTTTCGGCGATGATGGTCCAAAAGGAGTCGTTTTTCACATTGGTCTCACGTGCAAAGCGCGCTGGTCTTTGCGTTGTGATTGGCGGACCCTATCCTACATCATACAAACCGGAGATTGAGGAGCGGGTTCCCGGAATGGTCGACCACTTCTTCTTGGGAGAGTGCGAGGAAACTCTTCCCGGCTTTCTTGAAGATCTCGAGAGTGGAAGAGCGAGGAGGATTTACGAGGGACCGCAATCGGGCACTAGGATAATGACCGATGTTACGCGTTCGCCAACGCCCCGGTTTGACCTCGTCAACATGCAGTCCTACGCGACCATGCTTGTTCAGTGGTCACGGGGATGTCCTTTCGACTGTGAGTTTTGCGATATCACCAAGCTTTTCGGGCGAATCCCGAGATTGAAGTCGGCGTCGCAAATCCTCGCTGAATTGGACGCTCTGTACTGTCTCGGTTGGCGAGGTAGAGTATTCTTCGTGGATGACGATTTCATCGGTAACAAGAAAGCAGTCGTTCCTCTGTTGGAAGCGATTGCCGGGTGGCAGCAGAAACGCGGTCATCCGTTCCAATTCGTCACCGAGGCCTCGATTGACCTCGCAGCGTATGCGACGATCCTTCGACTCATGCGAAGGGCCGGTTTTGTGGGAGTCTTCGTCGGTATCGAAAGTCCCAACGATGCAGCACTCACCATAACGGTCAAGGGACAAAACCGGAAGAGAGGAATGTCCGCTCACGAGCATTTGCTCAAGAGCGTCCGCATCATCCAGCAACACGGGATCGAAGTGTCAGGCGGTTTCATTGTCGGACTCGACGGTGACACGGAGTTCGATTCTCATGTTCGGTTCATCGAAGAAGCCGGCATTCCCATGGCCATGGTCGGCCTCTTAGGGGCGATCCGGGGAACCAATCTCTGGGATCGTCTTGTACGCGAGGGACGAATCTTGAAGGATGGTACCCACTCAGGGGACAACACGGCCTTTGTTCTGAACTTCAGGACACAACTGCCTCGCGAAGCGGTATTCGAACACTATCGTGCTGTTATTTCTACACTCTACGAACCCACATTGCGACGATACTTTCGGAGGTGTCTGACTCTTATCAGGAATCTCGGGCCACTCGAAGTTGGGGGATATGGATCCTTCGACACTTGGACGAATCTGAAGGCCTTCATTCGTTCGGTTATGTGGCAGGGTTTCTCGCGTCAGGGGCCGGCATATTTCTTGTTCCTTGCGCGCGCGCTCCTTTATCGGCCGCGACTATTCCCATTGGCAGTTATGTTGGCGGCCAACGGCTATCACTTCGAAAAAGTAACCAGAGAGGCGATAGCCGCCTACGAATCTACGCTCTAGACCAACAACAGACCTTTCCGACTCCGATCCCGAGCGCCGCGCTCGGGATCATTTTTATGCAACAAGCAGAAAATGTCACCGGCATTACCCTCACCCACGAACCGGAGTTTGTAGGGATTGAAGAAAAATAAAACCACCCTTGCGGGCGGTTTTATGAATTAGTGCTGTTCGTAGTGCGCATTGGGATCCTTGATCGCACCCTGCATAGCCTCAATTTCTTTCTGACTCAGTGGGCGTCCGCGCTGTAGATTTCTCAGTTTTTCAACCATATCGACGACTTCTCTTCGCACAGGCATTCCCCTTGTTTCCATCGGGGACGATGTTCCGGCTATCATTTCTTCTTGTCCCATAGTAATGGTATATAAATTATTATTGAAAGCTCGACGGGCTCCCTGTCAGAACTATAGTACTATATATCAGCAATGGCAAAGCCGATATATGCACAGTGTCATCTCAAACGGAACTTTTGCGCACCATCGATTCCATCGTATTTCAGGTATGAGCAGATAAGAAAAAGTACTATGACCGCCGTTTGAATTGCAAACTCGGTGACTGAAAGATAACGATACAGATGATGCAGTCCCAGCTCGTAAAGCATGACCACATGTTCTTCTATGAGTACACCGACACCAAGCGCGAGGAGTATCTCTCCATACCTGCGCATATATCTGCCGAAGAATATATACGCCACAACAAGTCCGATGGCGATATAGTAATGATGAAAAGAGTCGTACACAACGGCATGCAACAAAGCAGTGTTCTTGGAAAAATTAAGGAACAGCAAAACAATGCATCGGGTGATGGCAATGAAGAGAGGAACATACCAAAAGAATCTATACGTGAGCCTTGATGTTTGCATGGCTTTGCTTGCGGCTTCGCCGCGATTCAAGTTCCGATTTGTCGGGCTAGAGGGAGTCGGACCCTCCGTTTCATGCACCCCATGCACGCGTGTTGCCGCTACACTATAGCCCGTTGTTTTTTCTTGGTATAATTATACCACAATGAAAGTTTTCCGAAATGGCATTCGACATCCTCCGGCTTTGCGAAAGCAAGCAGTTGCCTTGCGAAAAAATGGATATACTCATCGAGAAATCACCAGGCAACTTGGGATCAGTTTGGGCACAGCTGATCTTTGGACTGCAGGAATAGTTTTATCACAAGCACAGAAAGAAGCAATACAGCAGCGAAAAAATAAGCATATCTTTACCGATGGCGAGCGAGGAATTTTAGCAAAGCGACTTAAGCCTTTTCAATATCAGATCCAGTATAGCGATCAAGATCTCATTATGAAGATCAAGGATTTCCATTCACTCAATGGTCGCATTCCTCTGAAGAAGGAATTTGGTGCACTCAAAATTTACCGAGATCGATTTGGGAGTTGGAATAATGCCATCGAGCTAGCCGGGTTCGATTCGAATCCCGTCTTGTTTGCTAGGAAATTCATTGCGGAAGATCGGCACCCCTGCGATTCATTTACGGAGAAAATTATCGATGATTGGCTCTACAAACACAACATACCGCATAGCCGCAATATTGTTTACGGGAAAACAAAAATGACCGCCGATTTCTTGATTGAACCCAGTACGGTCTTAGAATTTTTTGGCCTCGCGGGTGTTCAGAAGAAGTATGATGCTATTATTCAACGCAAGAGAAGACTCGCCAAGAAACTTGGATGGAATCTGATTGAGCTGTACCCCACAAAAGAGCTCCTAGTTAGTTCCTTGGAGAAACTATTTCTATAGCCTTCGATCCAAAAAGAAAACGACCCCTCACCGGACGGTCCGATGGGGAGTCGTCTTCGGCGAAAGGTCGTAGGGAACGAGGTTAGGCTTGAGGCGTCGGATCGCCCAAGCTGGGCTTGGTTTCGAGGAGCTCCCGCTCCGTCTTGGCCATGAGAGGCCCGGTACGGATGAGAGCGAAGTCGACAATGAGACCGCTGACGCTGAAGAAGACGATGACTTGCGTCGCGATTTCTCCCCGGATGTCGCTGGACAAGAGGGGCGATATCGCGATCCTTGTCAGAGCGGCCGCTCCCAGTGTGCAGACCTCCTTGCACATCGGAAGCAAGGTGTCGTCGCTCCTTCTGGCGTACTCGATCTTGGCAGAGCCGATGAACTTGCTGCCCTTGTTGACGATCTCGATCGTCCGTTGGAGCAACCGCTCCAAATTGGGGGGGCAACTCTGCCTCGCAGAGGTTTCTGAAATCTTGCAATTGTGCGTTCACGGGGTGCTCCCTTCAAGTATGTTCCTAACACAGTAACCCCAGGAAATCAAAGCAAAGATATTGGTTGCGCTTGTACAAATCGTATATTCTGTGCTACACTCCTTCTTACTACTATGGCAACCCGATGTCCAACCTGCGGGAAGAAACCGATGACCGCCACGAAGCGCAAGCTTTTGCGCGGCAATTATAATCCCACGAAACGCTACCGAAAGTACCCCAATTTGCAGTGGGCGATGGTGGCGGGGGTTCGAAAGCAAATTTGCACATCCTGCATTAAAACGCAGGCGAAGATTTAGCCTCTCCATTCTTACTCCTCTTGGTTATCATCTTTGAAATCATTGCATTCCTTTTTTCCGTGGTACTCCACGAGGTTTCGCATGGTCTTGCCGCACGCAGTATGGGAGACGAAACGGCGCACTATGCCGGGCGCCTGACGCTTAATCCGCTCAAGCACCTTGATACATTCGGATCGATTCTCTTGCCGCTGATTCTATATATAGCAAGCCAAGGTTCTTTCATTTTTGGTTATGCAAAGCCCGTTCCGTATAATCCGCTGAATTTGCGGGATCAGAAATATGGACCGGCGAAAGTGGCGCTTGCCGGCCCCCTTGCCAATATCGCACTTGCAGTGCTCTTTGGGTTGCTCATGCAGATTTTGCCGATTAGTCTTCAGCTAAAACCGCTTACCGACCTCATTCAGTATATTGTTTGGATCAATCTTGTCCTTGCGGTATTCAACCTTGTACCGCTCCCGCCGCTTGATGGGCACTGGATTTTATTGACATTTCTTCCTGCGAGCTTTGACCGATTCAAACAGTTCTATATCCGCTACGGGTTGTTCTTTTTTATCATTTTCCTCTTATTTTTCTCTCAACTGCTGTTGCCCTTGATTAGTTTTCTCTTTAGAGTTATTATAGGAGCGTGAAGGCCGTAAAGCTCTAGAGCTTTAATGCTTTATAGCTGTACGGCTTTTGTATACCATGCCGACATTCAATCAATTACTTCGCAGTCCGCGCACCAAGAAAAGCGACAAAACCAAGTCGCCGGCTTTGGCGTATAGTTTTAATACCGTTCTCAATCGCCGCGTCTATCACTGGTCACCGCTCAAGCGAGGAGTCTGTATCGCAGTCAAAACAATGACGCCGAAGAAGCCGAACTCCGCTTTGCGCAAGATTGCCCGCGTGCGCTTGACCAATGGTATGGAAATCACCGCATATATTCCGGGCGAAGGACATAATCTCCAAGAGCATTCCGTTGTGACTGTCCGCGGTGGCCGGGTAAAGGACTTGCCGGGCGTGCAGTATCACATTGTGCGCGGACGTCTTGATTCCGCCGGTGTGGACAAGCGCCGTCAGGGAAGAAGCAAATATGGAGCGAAGAGACCTAAATAAGTCATAAAGCGATACAAGCTGTAAAGCTGTAGAGATCTAACATCATGCGCAGAAAAGTAACAAACCGAAAACCCGTTGAAGCCGACCTCACGTACCAATCCGTGCTGGTTTCGCGTTTTGTCAATCAAGTCATGAAGAAGGGCAAGAAGATGATCGCGGAGCGCATCGTCTACGGAGCGCTTAAGCGCCTGGAAGAAACTACCAAGAAACCGGCTCTCGAAGCGCTCGCTGTTGCAATCGACAATGCCGGTCCCAAACTCGAACTCAAGAGTCGCCGTATCGGAGGAGCCAACTACCAGGTTCCCTACGAAGTCCGTCCCGACCGCCATTTGACGCTTGCGATCCGCTGGATCGTTGCCGCTGCGCAATCAGTGAAGGGCAAGGGCATGGAAGAGAAGCTTTCCGAGGAGCTCATCAATGCGTTCAATAATGCTGGCGTTGCTGTCAAAAAGAAAATGGACATGCACAAGATGGCTGATGCCAATAAGGCGTTTGCTCACTTTGCCTGGTGAACAATAGCCAGCGCGCAGTGAAACGAGCACTGCTGCTATTGTTCATACTGAAGCATACTCGCTGAAGTATTGGGCGTATAGAATAAAAAGAAAGTATGTCAGACACAGAAAACTACCCCCTCGAAAAAATACGAAACATCGGTATCATTGCCCATATTGATGCCGGCAAGACGACCACCACCGAACGGGTGCTTTTTTATACTGGAATCTCGCATAAGATCGGCGAAGTGCACGAAGGCGATACGGTCATGGACTGGATGGAGCAAGAGCGCGAGCGTGGCATCACTATCACTGCCGCCGCCACGACCGCCTATTGGACGCCGACCGCTTCGACAGACAAAGAAGCCGAGAAGGTCCGCCTCAATATCATTGATACCCCTGGGCACATTGACTTTACGATCGAGGTGAAGCGCTCGCTTCGCGTGCTCGACGGCGCTGTTGTTGTATTCGACGGTGTTGCCGGTGTGGAACCGCAGTCCGAGACCAACTGGCGCTATGCGGATGATTACAACGTTCCGCGCCTGTGCTTTATCAATAAGCTCGACCGTCTTGGCGCGAGCTTTGACCGTTCGTACCAATCAATCCTGGAGCGCCTCTCTCCGAATGCGGTGAAGTTCCAGCTTCCCGACGGGCACGAAGATCTGTTCCAGGGTATCATCGATCTGTTGACGATGGAGTATATTACCTTCGATGGTGATAAGGGCGAGAAGATAATCCGATCAAAAGAAATTCCCGCTGCTCTCAAAGAGCAGGCCGGCAAAGAACGTGCAGTGCTCATCGAGAAGATTGTTGAGCACGACGATGTGGCAATGGCAGAATACCTCGAAGGCAAGGAGATCTCGCTTGACCGCTTGCGTCAGATCACCCGCAAGGCGACGATTGCCGGCAGTATCTATCCGGTGTTTTGCGGTTCAGCCCTCAAGAACAAGGGCGTCCAGCTCGTGCTCGATGCCGTCGCATATTATCTGCCGTCACCGCTCGATATTCCCGTGACCAAGGGCGTCAGTGCCAAGACAGGTGAAGAGATCCAAGCTCCCGCCGATCCGAATGCGCCGTTTGCCGCGCTTGCCTTTAAGACCGCCACCGATCCGTATGTCGGTTCACTGACGTTCTTCCGCGTCTACAGCGGTACGCTGAAAACCGGTAGCTATGTATTAAATACTCGAAGCGGCAATCAAGAGCGTATCAGCCGTATTCTTCGTATGCATGCCAATCAGCGCGAAGAAATCAAAGAAATCAACGCGGGCAATATCGCTGCGACCGTGGGTATGAAGGACACCAAGACCGGCGACACACTCTGTGATGTTGATGTTCCGGTCATTCTCGAAGGTATTGATGTGCCGGAACCGGTTATCTCTCTTCGCATCGAGCCCAAGACCAAAGCCGACCAAGAGAAGATGGGCATCGCGCTTCGCAAGCTGTCCGATGAAGATCCGACGTTTCGCATCAAAGGCGATGAAGAAACCGGCGAAACGATCATCTCCGGCATGGGAGAACTCCACTTGGATGTTCTCGTTGACCGTATGAAGCGCGAATTCGGTGTTTCCGCCAATGTCGGCCGCCCGCAGGTTGCCTATAAAGAGACCATCAAACAGACCGCGCAAGCCGAAGGCAAATACATCAAGCAGTCGGGTGGCCGCGGACAATACGGCCATTGCTGGCTTCGCCTCGAACCCAATGAAAAGGGGAAGGGCTTTGAATTTGAAGATGAGATCAAAGGGGGTTCCATTCCACAGGAGTTTATTCCCGCCGTTGAGAAGGGTGTTCGCGAGGCGCTCGACAAGGGCGTGACCGCGGGCTTTCCGATGGTGGACATCAAGGTCTTTCTTTATGACGGTTCATACCACGATGTTGACTCATCCGAAATCGCATTCAAGATCGCTGGCACCATGGCATTCCAGGAAGCCGCCAAGCGTGCTAAGCCGATCTTGCTCGAACCGATCATGAAGGTGGAAGTTATCGTGCCGGACAAGTTCCTCGGCGAAATCACCGGCGACCTTTCGTCCCGCCGCGGACAAATCGAGCAAATGAATGACCGATCTCCGCTCAACCTCAAAGTGATCGACGCCAAAGTTCCGCTTTCCGAAATGTTTGGCTATACCACGACGCTTCGCTCTCTCACTGAAGGCCGTGCGACCTCGACCATGGAATTTTCCCACTACGAAGAAGTGCCTGCGAGTGTGGCGGCGCAGATTGTGGAGGGCAAAAAATAAAATAAGAATCTTCTAACCCCGCCCTCGGCGGGGTTTTTGTTTGCGGAAAGGCGTCGAGTCTGCTACAACAGGGCTGAGAGACCGTTTTGCGGAAAGGAGGATGCCGTGGAAGTATGGACATTCACAAGCGAGCAGGAGGCCCTCGGGACGCTTGCGATTGCTGCGCGCATTTGGAATAGGCACTGCGCGGCCATGGCTCGCGAGTTGGATCAAGAGTTGGTGCGTCTTCGACGTGAGGCGCGTGAGGCGGAGTACGCACGTGAGGAAACAGAAACCGACGATGACGAGTCCTTCGGCCATTCCCAGCGGCTTGCACAGCTGAACAATGCGAGAAGGGCTGTTGAGTCGCAAGCGAATGATCTTCGGAGAGGCTTCGAGCAGGAACACAAGCTCTACTTCATCGATGACCGCCTGGCGCATCGCCTTTGCGCCCTGGTCCGTGAGGCGCCGAACTGGGTCTCGGTCATCATTGGCTTTCAGGTGATAGAGGGAAGTCCGATGGGCGCCGTCGGGCCATTGAGTAATCTACTGCGCAATCTGAGATGGAATAGACTTCGCATCTCTTGGCGCGAACCCGCATATTATGTTCTTCATGATTCCTAAGCGCCTTCGCAAGAGGGCGCTCTAAGTGTTTGGCGATACCTGTGGTTTTTTCAATTCTTTTAGTATAGGATGATGTCATGCAGGGCGAGGATAATATTTCAAAAATCAAGGAGCGTGTTGACGTGGCGGATCTGATCGGAAGCTATATCAAGCTCACTAAGGCCGGCGTCAATTACAAGGCGCGGTGCCCGTTTCATAATGAAAAAAGCCCGTCATTCTATGTGTCGCCCGAACGGCAAATCTGGCACTGTTTCGGATGTAATCTGGGCGGTGATATTTTCGGTTTTGTGAAGCAGATTGAGGGCGTGGAATTCCCGGAAGCGCTCCGGATTCTGGCCGCCCGCGCGGGGGTAACCTTGACCTATGTCCGGCCCGAATTGCAAAGCAACAAGGCGTCGCTCTATGAAATCAGTGAGCTTGCCTCGAAGTTTTTTGAGAAACAGCTCTACAACAGTTCGTCCGGCAAAGAGGCGCTCGCGTATCTGCGCGACAGAGGGCTCACCGATGAATCGATCAAGAAGTTTCGCCTTGGCTATGCACCGGAATCATGGCAAGGGCTGGGGGATTTTTTGACGAAGTCATTCAAGGCGCAAGATGTCGTTGATGCGGGACTGTTGGTCCGACGAGATGGGGGAGGGCAGTATGATCGCTTTCGTTCGCGCATTATGTTCCCAATCTTCGATCTCAATGGTGCGGTCGTCGGATTCGCCGGGCGCATCTTTGAGCCAAGCGTTACACGGGACACATTACATGCTACACGAGATGAAGAGCCGGCGAAGTATGTCAATACTCCACAGACGCCGATCTACGATAAGGGCAAGCTTCTGTATGGACTTAACTTCGCGCGTATGGATATGCGGCGGAACAATCGGTGCCTCGTTGTCGAAGGCAACGTGGATGTCATCATGTCGCATCAAGCAGGTGCCGCACATGTAGTTGCTTCATCAGGCACAGCACTGACCGACGGACATCTGCGCATCATCAAGCGCTATACGGACAATCTTGATCTCTGCTTTGATGCTGACAGTGCGGGGACGATTGCAACCGACCGGGGTGTCGATCTTGCGCTCGCGCATGGATTCAATGTCGGCGTTGTGGCGATCAATGAACCAGACGTGAAAGATCCGGCTGACTTTGTCAAAAAGCACGGCGCAGGCTGGGCGGAATATGCGGTGAAGTCCCGTCCCTTTCTTGATTTCTACTTTAATAAATTCCGCGCAACACTTGATCTTGCCTCCGCACTGGGCAAGAAACAATTTTCACAAAAACTACTCCCACTTGTCGCGTCGGTCGGCAATCGGGTCGAGCAGGCGCATTGGATCGGCGAGGTTGCCACTGCGCTTAAAATGAACGAAGACGCCGTTCGGGCGGAATTGGCATTGATCAAGGCGCGGACACCGATCGCAGAGGTTGCTGATTCCGGTAGTGTTGTCGCCGCACCTACACCCTTGAGTTTGTATGAGGAGAGCTTGTTGGCCCTCTTGTTGAAGCATCCTCCATTAGCGCGTGCCATTTCTCACGATGACGAAAAATTCCTATCACGCACCATGCGCCAGTACTTGGGCATCGTACGTCCGGGCGAGGGAGATTCTGCCGATCCTGTCGAGTTGCGGGCGCAAGTCATGGCCCGCTTGATGGCTCTGGTCGCGCCAACCCCTGCCGTGGCGAGTGATGCGCTATCATCGGCCAAGACGGAATCAGGCGTACTGCCGCTTGAGGTTGCATATCTCAAATCCCAGGAATATTGGAATGACTTGAAGGAAAACGAGCTGGAAGGCGAGTGTAGGGGCTTGCTTTATCAGATAAAAAAGCGTACAATATCTTCGCAGTTGGAGTCTCTCCAATTTGATATAAAGGCCGCAGAGCAAGATAAGGACACTGCGCGGCTTGCCACTCTGATCGCCGAATTTTCAAAATTGTCCCGCGAACTTGGCCAGTCGGCCTAGATCCCGCCTCATGCCTTCAAAAAAGAAATCAAAGAAAAAGGCTTCTCCGAAGAAACGGAAATCGACCACTCGCGCGCCCAAGCGCCGGGTTTCTTCACGTCCGAAATCCCAGCCTCGATCCAAGAATAAGTCAAAAACCAAACGCGCACCGACCGGCGTGATGAGCGAGGATGCAATCCAGAAGCTCATCGAGAAGGGCCGTCATCGGGGCTTTGTCACCGAAACGGAGATCCTCCACGCATTTCCGCATGTCGAGAAAGACATTGAGGGCCTTGAACATCTCTATGAGCGGCTTGATGGCGCCAATATCAACGTGCTTGATACGGGCAAAGTGTTTGCCGAAGAGCGTGAGGATAAGGAATATGAGGAAAAGAAGAAACTTGAAATTGAGCAAATGGAAGCCGGATCCGACTCGGTGCAAATGTATTTGCGCGAGATTGGCAGGTATCCGTTGCTTACCAGTGAAGAAGAGGTGGAGCTTGCCAAGCGCATAGAGAAACAAGACGAATCGGCGCGCCAGCGACTCATGCTTTCCAATCTGCGTCTCGTCGTTTCCATTGCAAAAAAATACGTTGGCCGTTCTCAAAACCTCACTTTGCTTGATTTGATACAAGAAGGAAATATAGGACTGTCTCGTGCGGTGGATAAGTTTGATTTTCGCAAGGGATTCAAGTTTTCAACATACGCGACCTGGTGGATCCGCCAAGGTATCACGCGCGCACTCGCCGATCAGGCCCGCACTATTCGTATTCCCGTGCACATGATTGAGACGATCAATAAGTATCAGCAAGTGGTACGGCGTCTCGTGCAGGATCTTGGCCGCGAGCCGTTGCCCGAAGAGACTGCCGCCGAAATGGGCGTCGAAGTTGAAAAAATCCGCCATATCATCAAGATCTCACAAGATACGGTTCCACTTGAGGCTCCTGTGGGTGACGAGGATGGTGACTCGGTACTCGCCGACTTTGTCGCTGACGAAGAGTCAGTCTCTCCCGAGACGATTGCCGGCCGGCGCATTCTCCGCGACCATCTTCGTGAAATTATTGGCGATCTCGCCCAGCGCGAACAGAAGATTCTCGAAATGCGCTTCGGTCTTGCCGACGGCGTAACCCATACGCTCGAAGAGGTGGGGAAGGTCTTCGGTGTCACCCGTGAACGCATCCGCCAGATTGAAGCCAAGGCTCTCGAAAAAATCCGTCAGCATCACAAAGTCGAGAAGTTGAAAGGTTATTGAAAACGTATCTTACTGCGCCATGCTTTAGTTCGCTCTATGACCGCCCGATTCTCGGGTGTATTTTTTACGAAGATGGCAATTGAGTTGTCCACATATACTATGGGCCAATCGGAATTTTTTGTCATATCTTTCAAAAAGGTATTTGCCCAATGCGTGTAGTATGTCTCCTGCCAAGCATAAAAAACATAATTAATATGGTATGAATCGGAATAGCGTTTCCACATGGCAGGATCGGATTGCATGGGTATGTATATTTGTTTCTCAAAAGCTGGCGGATAATCTTCCGGCCGCGCATCGAAAAACACTTTTTGATCGGGTAGCTGCCATACAAGAAATGATCCCGCATTCATGTTGTTGAATACAGGGCCGGCAATATGATTCTGTTTCACAAATGCCACCGCCTTGAATCCGAAATCGGGAATTTGAAGCCCGAATTCCCTTCGTATTCCCGCCCATCGGAAAATGCTTCCCGTTACAATTCCTGCGATAAGCAGGAGCAGTAGGAAAGCTCCTAAAATTGAGAATATTTTTCTGGAAAGAACCATGCCCGATTCAGAAAAGTTTTTCATGGCAACCGGCATCAAAGCAAGCGCAAAGAGCGGCATATTTCTCAACATACTGAAAGATAATATTGCCGTTGTAATGGCCAGCAAGGCGCCGAATATATTTTCTTTCCAGCGGGTGCGGTTTACGACAAAGCTGGAGAGAATAACGACAAGTCCTAGATAGAAGGCATAGATCGGGAGGTGCGGATACTGATAAGGCCCTAGATCGAACAACGATAGGTTTTCCAGCACCGGAATTCCGTACTGGCTAAGAACTCGAAAGGGGAATAAAACTGCTGTAAGACCGGTAGGGTTCAATAGGTTGATCAAGCCAAGACAAATCGTCAGCAGAATATCGTTGCGCGGAATCGATCGTTCGCGGATCCATTTCGGTGCCGCATAGAGAATCCAGATTAATGGCCCTATAAAGAAATAGATATGGAAATTTATCCATAAAAGCTGAATCGCAATCAAGAGCCAAAGCCAAGGATATCGTGGCTTGCGGAACAGAATATAGAAATAAATCGAAAGAAAGAGAAAGCTGAATATCTCGGGGCGGAGAAACGTTCGATCGACTAGAATGAACATTGACACGATACCAATGAGAATCGGCCCGAAGCCGTCTCTATATCGATATGATGTGAAAAATGCGAATCCGAAGGCGAGTGCAATAATCCCGGCTTTTGCGACTATCATTCCCTTGAGACCGACCAATGAGACTCCGAGATAGAGAAGAACCTCAAATATCCACCTATTGTTCACCGAGGGGTAACCGGGGTTTGTATATGAGAAAAGGTTAGTGGTGGGTACATGGTGCGTTTGCCATATGATTTTTCCAAGCGAAAGATGCATGCCGATATCTTGATTGATATCCGTTAAGGTGTGGATTGAAAACAAAAACATCGCAATAATGAGGAGGGCGATGCAAACACGTTGGAATGAATGCGATAGCATACTGATATCGCATTATAGCAGGTAATAGGCGGTATCAAACATTACAAAAGCGCTTGATCAAAGCTGATTATTGGGGTGTAAGCAATACCCTGCCTTGTCGTCTGAATAGCTACAAAGGGAGGAAATCACATGAGAAACGCAGGTGGATTCTTCGCAGCGGGTTTCGCATTTTTCGTTCTGATGGCGTTCGCGTACCTCGCCGCCGCCGCCGGAATTCTCTAGATCAACGTGATATACATGCCCATATTGTTCATTGTTCGCCATAGCCTCTCGGACTTCTACGTTCGGGGGCTTTATGCGCCCATTGTTGAACTGTGTGCGCTGTATTAAACTATAACTATACAGAACGATCATCAGGTGTAAGCGCGAGCGCACACCATCGTCCGAACCAATGGCTACCTACACTGAAGCACAATTTATTGAACTCTATCACGAGTATGCCCCGAAGATATATAAGTATTGCTACTTTCGGGTCAATTCCAAGGAAGATGCCGAGGATCTTGCGTCGCGCGTGTTTATCAAGACCTGGGACTACATTGTTGCGGGGGAGCGGGTCGACAATATGCGGGCCTTCTTGTACCGAGTAGCCCACAATCAAGTCGTTGATTTTTACAAGACGTCGAAGAAGGATCGGGAGGTGTCAATCCACAACTTCGAAGACGACGAGGTGGATATTCCGGACGAGTCGACATTTGTGGAAGATATTGATATGAAGATGACGATTTCCGGTATCCAGTCAAAGCTCGACACCCTGCATGAGGCATATCGGGAGCTGATCGTTCTGCGGTATGTCAACGACCTTTCCATTCAAGAGATTGCGTCCATCACGGGATTGACGGAGAATAACGTATCAGTCAAACTGCACAGAGCCGTTGAAAGCTTAAAGAAACTTGTCCAAACAACATGAACAACGATATTTTTGAACAATTGAAGAAAGTCGGGCAGAAGGATATTCATGATCCGAAGTGGGTTCGGGCGGGGGAGAAAATGTTGCGCGCCCATATTGCAAGCCATCCATTCGCACACCATCCCAATCTTGCACATGTTCCCACCCATGGATTGTCCGGCTTGCTTGCGCGATTGCCTCAGCCATTAACTGCGTTTATTACGGTAGCTGCTATTGTCATCGGGGGCTTGAGTGTCTCTGCTCAAGCGGCGATACCGGGGAATACGCTTTATCGTTGGAAGACCGATATCAACGAGCCGGTGCAGTCCCTGTTTGTTGTTGGTACGGAGAATCGCGCGCGATTTGACGTCGAACTTACAAGTCGCCGCCTTTCGGAAATCACTGCTATCAGTATGATGCCTGGTGTTTCGGCTGTGGTTCGGACTGAAGCGGAACAAAACTTTGAGGTTCAAGCGCAAAAAACCCAACAGTCGATTGCCGAGCTAAAACAACAGGGCACGTCCGACACTACACTCTCGGTTTCGCTGGATTTTAAGGCGCTCCTTGATGCTCATCAAACTGCCCTTACCAATCTGCGCGATACCGTAACCGGTGATGCTCGTGCACATATCGATTCAACGCTGCAGGCACTTGACGCGCTTCATCCCGATCTTGAGAGTTCGGTAACGACATTGCAAGCGCAGGTCAAAGATGAATTGACGGGTTCTGCCACATCGGATGCCGATGCACGCGTGAATGCACAAGTCAAGATCGATCAAAGTGCGGCCATGCTGGATGTATTGGATAAGAATCTTGCTGATCTGAAATTGAAGAATATCGTTTCCGTCGATGCGGATGCAAAAGCGCAGATGGCGCACAATGCTCTCGATGAAGCCAGGATGGCATTTGCAGCGGGTGCGTATGCTGAAGTAATCACAGGTACCCAAAACGTTCTTGATCTTGCGGCTCAAGCAAAGGCTTCGGCAGCTATTGAAAAACCCGCTGATTCCGATATCCAGCCGACCGTATTGGCATCGCCTGAAGCAACCCCGACAACCGCTATTCCAAATCCATCGGGTTTACCGGGAACCATGAGTCCGTTGCCGTAACCCATACTTGGATAGATTCATAATACACCGGGTGTCCTTCTTCAAAGGGCGCCCGGTTTTGTTGCAAGGTATTTTCTGATATACTGCTTATACTGCATCGATTTTCGTAATGTATCGATCACTATGGCATTGAGACCAAAAATACTACTGCTTGAGCACAATGTTTTTATCGCTCAAGTCATGGAGGAGAAGCTAAGCGCCCAAGGGTTTATGGTCGCAATTGCCAAGCGCAGGCCGTTGCTTGAGTTATTGCAACGAGAGAACCCCGCCGTTGTCGTGGTTGATTTTGATAATATCGACTTTGTTACTTTTGTAAATGAAGTCAGCGCCTTGACCGGAAAGATAGCAGTATCTCCCAAGATTCTCATACTTTCCAAATCGGACGTTTCTCCCGAGATGGAGGAACATTATCCGAGTCTGTTTCAAAATAAATTTCTGCTGAACGGATGGAATCCGGACGATCTTGTAGCAAAAGTGTTGAGCCTTTTCACGTCGGAGGAGATTGCCGATATTGCAGAATCATACAAGCAAGCAGTGGAGAGCGGGGAAGTTGCACCGGAGGATGGCGGCGGAGTCAACGGATCACAGGGACCGATTGCAATTCGCCAGGCGGTGAGCGATCTTTCGCTGACATCCACCAAGGAAGGCTCCATATCGGAGATGCTTGATAACCTTGTCGAATATGCTTACCTTCTCCGCGCATCCGATATCCACCTTGATACTGAAGAGGGGGAAATGATCGTCCGTCTGCGCCTGAATGGAGTATTAACTGATATATTCTCGTTTCCCAAGGAGCTCTTCGCGGTTATTATCGGGCGCATCAAGGTTCTTTCCGGTATGAGGACGGATGAACATCAGACTGCGCAGGACGGACGCTTTCGAACAGACGTCAAAACCGTTCACCAGACATTCGACGTCCGTGTTTCAATACTTCCAAGCTATCATGGCGAATGCGCCGTGCTTCGGTTGCTTATTGAGCAGGTCAACATTCACAGCGTAACGGATCTTCCGATGTCCGATGTCGACAAAAAAAAGGTTATTACCGCGATGAAAAAGGCCAATGGCATGGTACTCGCAACCGGCCCCACGGGTTCCGGCAAAACCACCACGCTCTACACCATCCTCAAGGATCTTAATACGCGCGACCTCTCGATTATCACCGTTGAAGATCCTGTGGAGTACGCCATTCGGGGATTGAAACAGATTCAGATCAATGCCGCCGTTGACCTGACGTTTGCCAACGCTCTGCGTTCCATCTTGCGGCAAGATCCTGATATCATTATGGTTGGTGAGATTCGAGATAGAGAGACCGCAGGTATCGCCGTCAATGCCGCACTCACCGGCCACCGCATGTTCTCGACGCTTCACACCAATGACGCCGCATCAACTCTTCCGCGCCTCTCCGATATGGGTATTGAGCCGTACTTGATCGCCTCCACGGTGCGTATTATTATCGCCCAGCGTCTCGTGAGGACTATTTGTCCGTTTTGCAGAACTGAAAAGACACTAACCGATGTCGAGGCGGAAAGTCTCAAGGACGTCATTCCTTCGGAGAGTCTTTCAAACAATCGCACGTTCTATTATGGCACGGGATGCGGCAAGTGCGACAACACCGGCTTTTCAGCTCGCACCGGGATCTATGAAGTACTCGAAATGACCGATCCGATTCGTGAGGCGATTATGAAGCAGCAAGACGCATCATCCATAAAAAAACTTGCCATACAAGAGGGTATGGTAACGCTCATTCAAGATGGTTTTCAAAAAGCTCAATTTGGCGTCACTACGATTGAAGAGGTCTTGCGCGTCTTGCGCGATTAGTTATTGTGCAGAAGGCGGCCGTACGACAATTATGTTCTTGTGGATTGACGTAATCGGTTCGTGGAACCCTGTCGGATAGTCGCGCATGGCGGATTCAAATAAGGCCATATCATATCGGTACTGTTTGCCATGCCGTGTGCCCGGATCATTGGTGATAAGTTGGCGCTTTGCCGTGTCATAGCCGATAACGACCAGCATGTGCATCACCGGCCCGGGAGCGGTATAGTAGGGGTTCTTGAGTTTTTGCCCGTCCACTGGAACGATGACTAGGTTGCCTTGTGTAAGCTCGCTAACGATGTCTTTGACCAAGACATCGTTTTTGACAGAGACATTCTTGTATTTATAATAATCGCGCATGAGTTGTGCGGTGTCCTTGGCTGAGCGATCGTAGATTTCCGGCCCATAGGTTCGGTCTTCAAAACTCGACATCGCAATAATCTCGCTCTCCGCATCTTCTGCCGTAATGGGGGAGTGCCGGATCCACCGCATCGCCATAATGAGTGATGCCTCCTCGCATCCGTCTTGGAATCGCAAGTCGCTCCACTGCCCGCTTGGGGCTTGCGAGGTGAATGGTACGTCGAGCAAAACATATGGTTTTGGTGTTGTTGTTGAGCTTGGAGCGGGGGATCGGATACTTTCAGGCAGTCCGGTCGAGCTTGCAGTAGAACTCGGTGGCGCGAACGATCCGCCCGGCACATCAACGCCAACCCCGCCCGACCGAGTCAGTTTCCATGTTATTCCTGCAAGCGCTGCCACAACGATGATCACAATAATATGGAGTTTTTTCATATATCTTATCTAACTGTAACACTTTTTCGGTGCGGACAGCAATCGGGAGAGACAAAAAGCGTGAACCCCGAGAACCTCAAGAGGGGGTTCACGGGGTCGTGGCGAGCGGAGGCTCGCGGGTGGGTGCTGTGTTTTTGGAAAAGGAAGCGGGCTACTGCGGTGGTGATGCCGCTTTTGCAGGCTCGCCCTCGCTTGGTATTTCCGGTGAACTCATGGCCAAAGCTGTAAAAAATTTCCCTAGGTCGATGATCGCGCGTTGCTCTTCGGGCGTAGGGGTCTTAGAGATGAGTCCCTGTTCCGTGAGCACTTGCTTTGCCGTCGCGAAGCCGATGTTGGCATTGATGTGGAGCAGTGCCCTGCGGGAGTCTTCAGATGATGCTGATTTTCGTTCCCTGCAAGCCTTGAGCGCGACTTCCGTTCGTGCGAGTTTGCCGGCCTGTTCCTCCATCTGATCACGCAGGTCCTCGTTGGCTTTTTTCAGCGCCTCGTTCTCTTTGACGAGTCGCTGGTTGTAGCCCCTGATACCCACAACCTGTGCATTGAGGTTTGCGACCTCCTGCTGGAGCGGCGTGAGATCAGCTTCGACTGCGTCAGGCGGATCGGTAGCGAACCCGTGCGCCGAGACGAGGATCGCCAGGATGACGAGGGGGAGAATCGCCCACTTCGAGTTCTGCTTCATGGCATGCTCCTTCTCAATGGACTGCGGCACGCAATCCAAGACGAATAAATAATAGCATATTTGCCATTATGCGTCAACCATGATAAATTGACACAGATTATATCATATGTTTAAATTTCATACGGAATTTAGAATCCAACGAAGGGGGTAGGTCATGAAGGCGAAGGACGTTCTGTACGGAGTCATCGGCTGTGGTGAGCATGCCGTGCGGGGCCATATTCAGCCAGGATTGGGCACGGGACTTTCTCTTGCCGGGGTGTTTGATCCTGTCCGTGAGAACGCAAGTCGCGCGGCGAGCCTTTCCAGAACCCTCGTGACACATTTCGTATCGGCGCAGGCATTGATCGAATCCTCTGAGATCGAAGCCGTGCTCATCGCGTCGCCCGATATCCATCATCCAGATCAGCTGTTGGCGGCCGTCAAAGCTGACAAGCATGTCCTTGTAGACAAGCCACTTGCGATCAATGCGATCGGAATGGTCAAGGTTCGGGAGGCGCTTCGGTTGGCTGACAGAAAAGATCTCGTGGTGTCAAGCTGTCATCCGCGGAGGTTCGATCCCCCGTACATCTGGATGAAGCGTGCACTGCCCAGACTGATCCGATGTTTCGGAGCTGTCGTATCGGTCCACCTGGACTTCTCCTACCACAAGCCCCAGGCGATGTGGAAGCACCGTCGCAGTCTCTTGTTGGATCATTTCCCGCATGAGATTGACTACGTGACTTTCCTCTTAGGCGAGGCGCGGTTCAGGGCGACCCGTCTGCACGATGGCCACGACGCGTATGGCGTCGCGGGAGTCCGTGCGGATGGCATCACATTCTCCTTCTCAGGTACTCGTCGTCTCGACCAGACGGTGTACCCGGAGAATATTCGTGTGCGGTTTGAGCGCGGCGAGATCACGATCAACACCAAGACCGGCGAGGGCTGGGTTAATGACCACTCGAATAGTCGAAGCGAGACTCTTTCGGTCCAGCCGACTGACTATGACGTCAGATTCCGGAGGCTCATGGGGAACTTCGTGCGTGCGGTGCGTGGACGGGAGAAAAGCTATCTGACCCGCCTCGACCTCGTCGTTAACACCGAGTCGGCTGTTGCGCTCGCGCATCAGGAGCACTTCAACTCCTTGCGTCGATAGCTCACCGCATCATTCGTTTTGCTCTTTCGGGCTCCTGTCGTTGATAAACGCGGCAGGAGCTCTTATTGTTTTGAAAGAATACGATAACACTGTATGATCTAAAATATGGATCCTGGATTCTGGGGAAAATTGAAGAAGCCGTTCATGATCATGGCTCCATTGGCAGATGTGACTGATTCGGTATTCCGGCGTTTGATTGCCGAGCAGGCGCGACCCGATGTTATGTATACCGAGTTCGTTTCCGCCGACGGACTTTGTCATCCAAAGGGACGGGAGAAGCTCTTGATTGATCTCAAATATACGGAGCTGGAACGGCCCATTGTGGCACAGTTGTTTACCGGCAAGCCGGAGAAGATACGGGAGGCGGCACAGCTGTGCGCCGAGCTTGGATTTGATGGCATTGATATTAATATGGGATGTCCCGACCGCAAGGTGGAGAAGCAGGGAGCTGGAGCGGCGCTCATCAAGGACCCTACGCGAGCGCAAGCGGTGATCCGTGCCGCGCAGGAGGGCGCGGGAGGTTTGCCTGTTTCCGTCAAAACCCGTCTCGGCTACTCATCGACAGATGAATTTGAAAAATGGATCTCTGCTGTATTTGAAACCGAACCGGCTGTTGTTATCTTGCACATGCGGACTCGTGAAGAAATGTCCAAGGTTCCCGCGCATTGGGAATTCGCCCGCAAGCTGGTTGAGCTTCGCGGTGATCGCAAGACTCTGCTTGCCGGCAATGGGGATGTCGTTGATCTCACCGACGCTCGCATTAAAGCCGCGGAGTCAGGACTGGATGGCATCATGCTCGGGCGTGCGATTTTCGGCAATCCGTGGCTCTTCGCCGGAAAGCATCGAGAAGATATTCCATATCCCGAGCGCATGCGCGTGATGCTTGAGCACACGAAGCGTTTTGAAGATGCCTATGTGAGAAACAAAACATCCGCCGGAGGCGGATCCTCCTCCGGAGGAAAAAACTTTGCCATAATGCGCAAGTTCTACGGCGAATACATCGCCGGCCATCCGCATGCCAAACAGTTCAGGGAGGATCTGATAGGATGTGGTGGATACGAAGAAGTAGAAGAAGTTGTCAGAAAACATTCTTAAAAAACTTGCATTCTGTTTATATAAAAAAGAAGAGCGCGAGGACCGAGCTGGTGTGCCCGGATCCTCGCGCCGTAGGAAGGTGCGCGGCCTACGGATTTTCCGACTTGCCAAGGAGGCAAAGCGGATCACCGAGGGCTTGGAAGAACGATTCTGGCGGACCGGAGATTTCGCCGGTCGCAGTGCAAGAAGGCGAAGGCCCACTGCACACCTTGACCGCCCCAGTCGGCATGCCCGGGATAGCTGTCTTGGCATCACCGCGCCAGATGCCGGCGGAGGCGAGGGACACTGGAGTCCAGTAGAACTGGACATCCTTATTCGCACCGGCCTTGATTGCCAAGAGCTGATCGGGAGGAGCGCCGGCGACGCAACACGGAGTTGTGCCACGGAGCCACAGCACCCCGTTGTTGTAGTCTGCCACGAACACATCGAGCGCCTTGTCGCCGTCTCCATCGCCAACTGCGATCCCTGCGCGCGGGTCGTAATGGCTTGCATACGGAAGGGGGCAGAGTATCTCGAAGTCGAAGCCCCCAGTTGGCAGAACCGGGAAGAACCCAAGCGTAAGCCACCCCCCGTGAGCTACGACTAGACCGGGATGCCTACTGCACAGCAGATCGCCGACTTCGAGCGACTCCGGGATGTCATAAGACGGTACAAAATCTGGTGGCTCGATCAGCTGGCCAGTTACACTCTGCTCGTAGGTCCAGATGCCGGCGTCTGGTTGATTGGATGCTCGCGAGAGAGCAACATCCGTTCGTCCATCGGCCGAGATATCGAGCGCCGCAATGCCCGCGGAGTTCTGATGCGGCGTCGCCACCTGATACGAATTGACGAAAGGCAACCCAGGCGCAAGTTCATAGACCGTGACGTTCGGTACGTCGGCTTGCCCAGACGTCACGAGTAACTCGTTCTTGCCGTCGTTGTCGACGTCGCCGAGTTCCATATCGTTGTAGCCGGCGAACGTGCCGGGTACACCGAATCCGCTTGGGAACTTGCCCGTGCCGTCTCCGAGCCTGACAGTGATATCACCACTCCACGGCAGAGAGATCACGTCGAGGTTGCTGTCGCCGTTAACGTCGGCGAACAACAGCACTGTGGCGGCATCGCCCGACTCGGGCGCAAGGCGAGTGTAACTGCCTGCGCCATCATCGAGGAAAGCCGTGATGCCGGTGGCATGGCCAACGACGATGTCGGGCAAGTTATCGCCGTTGAGATCTCCGACGTCATTGCCATTCTGATTGGCGTCGTTGGCGTATTGGCCCGAGTACACTTGGACCCAGTTGGTCCCGTCGTATTCCAACACGAACAGATGATAGTCATTCGGCGCATCGAAGTAGAACGTCGTGGTCACCGCGACTCGAGCCTTCCCGAGACGAGTGAAGAAGCGCACGGTCTCGATCCACGAGACGGGCGCCTTGATGACCTGGTAGGACTGCAAGACCAAACACGCAGCGATTTGCGAAGGAATTGCCGCCGCGGCCATCTGCTCCGGTGTTGCCAGCGAAAAGCTATGCCGACCCGTTGTGGGGTCGGTATGGCGAACCATGCAGTCGCTCAATCTGATTTGATCGCCTTGGGCGAGTTGAGTCGAGGTCGCTGTTGGAGTCGTGGTCGCCATCAGAAGCGCTACCAGAATGAAACTGCGAAGCATGACGTCCTCCTTGAAGACTGTGGTTGATGTTCCTGCGGACATTCCGCCCGTCGTATATAAACAGAAAAATACTATCTTGTCAACTTATTTCTCAATCCAAATCCTCTTAGCGATCTCGTAAAAGAGGGAGCGGATTAATCGCTTGACGCAACTCGTAGGCACCGAAGTGGAGGTGCGGAGGAGTTGTCGTTGCATTGCCTGTGTTGCCGACGAAGCCGATGACTGTGTCGGTGGTTACTTTTTGTCCCACATGGATGCCATCGGCAAATCGATCCAGATGGGCATAGTAATACCGCCGACCGCCCGCGCCGACGACATAGATCGCATTGCCGCCAAGCTCCACTGTTCGTGCCAGTACCACATAGCCGGCAGTACCCGAGAATACCGGCGTACTTTTTGCCGCAAAAATATCCTGTCCCTCATGGACTCGTGCTCCGTCGCGTGGCGCTTGCCACGTATTGCTGATCTGCCGCACATGCACGCCATGCACGGGCATGAGAACATGAGCGTCCGGTTCTTGCGTCGCGAGCTTGGCAATCTTAATCGGCAGGGTGAGTTTTTCAAAAAAATGAATGACCCGAGCCTCAATCGCCAGCGTGGTATCGGGGTGGTATTTGGAGAAGGTGACAACATACAATGTTCCAAATCCGAGTCCCAGAACGCAGGAAAATATTATCCCAATGATGTAGGCTCTTCTATACTTCATGAATCTGTTTTATATCGTTTCTGCAATGACTTTGAAGTATATCAGCAATTTCTCAAAACAAAAACCCCACCGAGACGGGATTTTTGGAGATTATAAAAACCTTACTTATGCTGCCAGTTCCAGATAAAGGAGAAGATCTAGTCGATGATGTATCCGCCGACGAATGATCCGATGACCAAGACAACTAGCATTACATTTCAGGGGTCTTGACGTACCTTAATAAGTAATGTAAGATAAATCTTAGGGAGACGGCGTCGCCGATAACGATGCGCTAGGAGAACACCATGAAGATGAAGAACCTCAGACTCGTTCTGACCCTCGTGACGCTCGGTCTCGGAGCCTGTTCCACCCCCACCGGGCCCGATGAGGTGACATTCCAGGTCGTCAACCCCTCCAATATCCGGGTCACTAGTATCGTGGCCAAAGGGGTGGAGATCTTCGGGATAAAGGTCAGCTTCAGCACCAGCAAGAATCAACTTGCGGCTGAGCTTTCTTTTGACGGTATCGTCATCGCCACGTCCCAGAAGAGCAGCGACGGCGCCGAGTTCCAGACGAGGATCGTTCTGGACCCCGGCCCCCACATACTGGGGATCCGGATGTTGGACGGCATGCGCCGCCTAGACGCCGGACCGGGATACCGGATGGAGGTGAAGACCAGCCCTTCGGTGAACTGGCTCATTCGCGAAATCGACACGGGACGCCGGGTAAAGATTCAAGCCGGCGAACTGGTCCTCAGCGTTCCGGTCGACGAGAAGTAGCTGTTCCTATTGGCCTAATCGAAAGGCCGAGGACGACGACTCGAAATGTGAATTTTCGTCGTCCTCAATCAAAAAGACCCCGTCTCAGCGGGGTCTTTTTGATCTCTTGTTATTTCTCAAATAGACAAAGATGATATAATCAATATATGAATACAGAGGGGAAATTCCTTGCCGGTAGCACTGGAAATCGAGATCCGATAGCCTTGCCGGAAGAGCTAAGAAAAAGGATGGAAGAAGTGGGCAATCGCTTGGATAATGCCGAGCGAATCAAAAACCGACTGCGTCGAGAATTGATAGCCATTATGACAGAAAAGGGCGGATTTGCCGTTCCCAAGCGAGTTCTCGTACTTCCGGAATGGGAGGCGATTGACTTTGGTTCGAACGACATTATTGAATTTAAAGCTGAAAAACACCCTGATCCGGAGATCGGAGTTGCGTGGTCTGTTCGTAACAGGCGCATTGCCGACGCGCCTCGAGCAAAAATATTCACTGGCACCGTGGAAGAAGCAAAGGATGAGGCAAGCCTAGATGAGCTGGATATTTTTCTCAAAGCAATGAATCGCGTGTCTGCAATCGGAGAAGGCGTAGGCGGAATAGGAGCATTGGATTCTCTGATGATCCACAAGAAAAGTGGTGATCCGTATTATGATGATTATACCCTCTATCTGATCAAGGATAGCGCGGGGAGGGTCATTGGTGCCGGCTGTACTCATGGTGAGAATGAGCAGCATGCCTCTATTCCCGTCATTGCAATCGATCCCAAGTTCCAAAGCAGTGGAGCGGGAACAGCATTTCTTTCAGAGTTAAAAAAGAAATATTCATCCATCAGTCTTGTCCCCTTACCGCACACTCAAACTGAGCATCTCACCTTTAATGAATTGGATGAGAGGCTAAGAACATTTTATAAGCGCAATGGTTTTGTGGATGCAAGGAATTGGTCCCGTTCCCAAGTGTCATTATCTGATGAAACAAGCGCGGGTACATGGCAAAAGCTTGAGTATGAAAATACGGATCTTGCGTTCGAAAATTATAGAGTCAGCATGGACGGAATTCTGCCAAATATTTTCGAGGCTATTCTCATCGATCACGCCCTACAAGCCCAGTTCCCACCAGAGATAATTCCCAAGATCACCGAAGAGCAAAAAGCCAGGCGAGAATGTGCCGACCTGGAGAAAGAATATGCGCAAGCGAGAAATTTCTATGTCGCAGAACGGAGGAAACAAAAATAATCCGCATTATTTCTATCCTCTCGTACGCTCCATGAGAACGACGGTAAAGAGGCTCAATAGCACGGATGTTTCATCTTGCTCTGTGAGTGATGCATCGAGCTTTTCAATCGTAAAGTACCCCTCGAGAAACGCGGGTTGTTTTCGCAATCGCATCACGTCCCTCCCGTCGCTCGTCTTCACGATATATGTAGGATGGAAAAGATATCCCGCAAACATGCCGATGATCGGAAGTTGACTGAAGATACTGTCAAAAACATTGGTCCATGGATTTTCTTGTGAGATCGTCATCGCAGTTGCTTCCGTGGTAGTAATGTCGTAGTGAGCTCGCCACAATGATTTCATGCCTTGGCGACGCACCGAACCCAAGGGCAAATGGTTTACATCGGTAAAAGAATACTTTGGAGAAAAATCGATGATCCGATCTGCGTTGATGTTGTATTTATGTTGCGTTTGCGCCTCATCGCCGAAGACATGTACCTCCTCCTTCAACTTAAACATCTTCTGCTTCGCGTACATGATCATCGTCCCAGCCTGATCGCTGATAAATATTCTCTTTCCGAGGGTCAGCACCTTGAAACGCAGATGCAGTGGGTAATTCATAAATAGTGATTTAATTTTTTACCGCTACCAATATAAACGTAAGGACTAAAAAGAAAATCGTTAAAGCGACAGGGATACCAACTATGAGTGTGATGATTTTTCTAGTGGTCATTCGTGTAGATGACAATATTAATTACATTTTCGGTTGGAGTAAGCTCACGCGATTCTTTTCTGAATCCTCGAACGAAATCCAAAGGCCAATGCCAGGGATCTCGGTCGGTTCCATGGAGACCTTCCCGTCCTGACCCATTGCTCCCTTGATCTTACCACCAGCCGCGACGACGTCTTTCATGGCCTGATGAATATCATCCACCGATATCACAACTGACGGGGCATGCGAATCGGGGCTCGCAGTCTTGGCGTAAAACCCGCCGTTGATCATGCCGGGTTTCTTCATCGTGCCCTTGTCATCTGTCTCACCCGTGTGAGCTACAACATAGTTGCCCATCTCGGGACCCGTCTGTTCCATCTTCCATCCGAACACCGACTCATAAAACTTTTTCATGCGCTCACGATCCTCATATCCCATCTCGAAATGCACAACCGGATTTGGTTTGGACATAGGGGTTTTGGTTAATTATTTCGGCTCTACTATATCTGACGGAATTTCTTCGGAATCGTTTGACTCGATGGCTTTGATCCTCATAATGAACCGGGACAACGTGCGCGCTTTCCAGATCAGGACAGTACCTGCCGCAATGGTTATGAGAATTTCCGTCAATGTACTACGGAATGGCAAAAAAGTTCCGGATGAAGTAATGGCAGGATAAATAGCCGGAATATTCGCAACTATCATGATAATTCCCGCAACAACGATTACAATTTCTATAATACTTTCCTTTGCCACGCTCACCGGTTCAGTGCTGTCATCGCTCATAAAATGAGAAGTTATCTTTCCTGAAGCAAAGAGCAACACCAAACCTACGACTAAATGTAGGATCAAACCGATTATTTCCCCGATAACCAATTCTGCACTCCCATAGCCTATTTGCCTCGGTAGAATTATGGCGTATGCAATTATTCTGGGTACCCCAACAATCGTCCAATAGATGAGGTATAATCCGCACAACTGAATCGCGAGCCGAAAAAGTGATTTTGGGGTCATATGGGGTTAAAGTAACACCTTGCCGACTATTTGTAAACCACAATAACGTTCGTATACATGGAGCGATATTTTTTGAGTTTGTTTTGTATGTCATCTGTACCACCCTTCAGGACTACCCCTCTATTATTTGGCAGTGAGGAAGCGACCGCGTCATCAAAAAGCACATGCGCATTGCCTCGATCATCATACAGATACGCCTCCGACATGTATCCCGTATCCAGCCCGATTGCTTTCTCGATGACCAGACCCTGCATGGTTTGCAATATTCCCACCGCCTTGGCATAGGTCAAAGGAATTGAAAAATCAATGATGCCATTGGTCGGTTTGCCACCCAGCGTTCCTTCGACGAAGAAGCGAAGTTCAAATGCATCTGATTTCGAAGACGAGAATACTCCTCCGGGCCGGATATACGAGGTTTGCTGAAAGAGGCTCGCTTTTTGTTTTTCGAGACCGAGAATGAATGAATCCCAATCTGTCACCTCCGAAACCGCACGTAGTCTTGGCTTTGAGTTTTCTATCACCACAAGACCATTGAGATCTTTGTTCACTGCGGACTCGCCGATACTTCTACCGTTTTCTAGTGCAAAACCTTGAATAGTTTTATTATCCGGCGTAAATGCGGCCGCCGCGATCATCACAGGTGTTTTGTGTTCTGATATAAGATGTTGTCGAATCGATTCAAAATCAACCCCGCCCGCGGAATTTGCGAAGTACGGGTCAGCAATTTTCGTAACGTACTGGACCATAAAATTTTCGTTGCGATCGTTTGTAATGTACGTACCGATATTCTCTACGGATTTCCCATTTGCAGTTTGCGCGGATATTCTGAAGGCACGATAGCCGCCCGGGGGCGTATAATTCTCTTCCGTCTTGAGCTTAGCGGAGATGATGTTTTTAAGTTCAGCTCTATCTACTCTCTCCTTGATGATGACAACATATAAAAGTCCATTACGAGCTGAGATTCCAATTCCAATTTTTTTCAGCCCATCTTCCATGATGGCATCGTGATACACCCTATCTTTATGCCCCACGAACGCCTCATAAATGCTTTCCGCGGAAATTCCCGTTGCGAGGTATTCCACGTACCCACTCCCACGCGACCCAATACCGATGCTGGTTAGTTGAACCCTCTCATCAAAAGTAATTCCGGGAACACTCAATTTTCTATACAAGCGCTCACCATTCACATCACCAAGTATTTTATACTGTTCCCTGCTGTCATATTGGGCTATCTCGCTTAGTGCATAGTCCAGATAGACCGGTGATACCCCCAATGCCGTACGATCTTTTTGGATAAACTTAAATAGGGCATCGACAAGTGCTCTTTCATCCGCAACAGTAGCTGTACCATAATGAATACTATCAACAGGCTTTGGAGTGTAATGCCTCACTACTACAAGTGCGAAAGCAAAAACTACGAGAAGTATGAGAATATATCGATTTGGTTTTACCATATGCCATCAAGCTAACGAGCAAAAAGAAGGAAGTTGATAACCAGCACCACAAGCGCTGCGAACGCGACTATTGCGATAATCAATCTCAATTTTAGGAGAGATATGAAGGGTCTGGACATCCCGATCATCTCGGAAGCGGTACTGACTCTGGCTTGGCAGGCTTCATTCTCTTTGCATGCGAGAAATTGCCCGAGCTCCATGAGGGAATCATGACATAGCGCCTTGCCACAATTCTTGCATACCCCGACCGCCTCAACCCCCGGATGATAAAAGCATTGCATTTTATTTTTGTATAATCCCTATATACTGCTCGTAATAATACTCCGCATCGATAATCTTTGTGATCTCTTTTTCAGTTAAGCTACTTTTATTTCTTTCCAGAACGTACCGATAAGGATCGACGAACGGATTTTCTTCTTTTGGAGTACTCCCTTCAGTTAAACCGAGCTCTTTGAGCTGTTGCTCCATAAGATCAATGACATATAATGCTTGATCAGTGGTAACATCAACTCGTTGGGCAATATAGCATGCCGCTTCATCTCGATTGTATACCGTGCTATTCCTGCTTGATTCCGGGACCGTGCAGTTCACGGCATAATCCGGAGTCATTCCTGGTCCGCCATAGGCCATCAATAGGAATACAAGGATGCATCCTATGACCAACTCGATACCAAAAACAATGAATGAAACGTGACTTGCTTGCTTGGCTTTGGTCGGCAGTTTTTTTCGCCAGGTAAAATACAAGACGAATCCACTCCATATGGGATTCACAATATTCACCAGCCAAACATTCAGTTTTTCCAACCCCAGAAGCGGTTCAGTATTTACCGAACCCTCTGGAATATTGTCCGCAACACGCCGCGCAAAAGCGATCGTATACACGAGGGCAATAATAGCTAGTAATGATGGAATGCTCATGAATAGACGCGTTTCTTTATTATGGTAATTTTTACCACTGTACCTTTTTTGTCATACGTCGTCCACTTGCCGGTCTGTTCGCCATTCTTGAAATATCCCGATCGCATCTTGGTTCCATCTGTGCGAAACCATTCCCAATATCCTTCGCACTTTCCGGTAACTATCTTGCCCTTGGCCCAGAGACTGCCATCCTTGTGGTAAATGCACTTATTCATGCGAAATCTTCTCCAGTATTTTTTTCGCGGCCATTTCCGGTTTGAGATCGGTTGTGTCAATCATTTCAAAACCTAAGTCGGCTCGTGGTTTGAAGAGCGAAATATTTCGCTTCGCGCGTTCTTCGGTCAGATCGCCATGATTTGCTTTTGTCCTCTCAATGACTCTTTGGAGGGCGATATCCGGGTCGGCATACAGTTGAAATTTATAGCACGGGACCGCACAATCCAAGGCCATACGGTTATACGCGGTAACTTCATCATCCGCCTTGAATGGTTGGTCGACAATGATAGAAAGTCCGAGGTCGAGATATTTTCTCGCCATGACCGCCGTTACCTCTCGTGCGATTGCATTGTCGATGGTTCCCCGTTCAAAATCCGAGATAAACTTCTTGATCCTATCCATGCCGATGTGCGCCGTTCTTGGCAATTTATCCAACAACAACTTCGTTACTGTTGTTTTTCCCGCTCCTGACATTCCATCCATGACGAGTATGAATGTTTTCATTAGAATTTTGGAATCTGCCTTCTTCTGTTCATGGCTTGATATCGGGCGGTGATATAGAGGGGCATAGGAGTATGGTAGCAAAAAGGGAGTGGGAAATAAACAAAGTTGTGCTACACTGACTTCATGTCGCACGAACCGAAGCCAAAACCGAATGATCCAAATCCGGAATTAAAGCCGAGGCTCAACGAAGAGCAGACGATCGCATATTTTAATGCGAAGAACATACGCCACCTCTTAACATCCCAAATTCGAGCAGGCGAGCCCTTCTTATTTGTTATTGATGACTTAGACTGCAAGCACTATCCTGGACAGCCATACGAATCGAACATCGCACGTGTAAGTACTCCGATCGAAGTCTCGGCAACAAGCGTTACCGATTATGTTGATGTCACCGGAAGAGTAGACTATTACGCGATCGATGCTGCAACAGGGGAACCGAAATGGGTAGGTAAAAGCGAGCGAGTCGTCAAAAAACCATTTCTCATAAAGGATGAAAATCTTTTCGTAGCGCACGATGGACTCTTTCCCGTTGGGCCGAAATAGCTTGATCTTGTTTTGACTGGCGCGCATCCTTCCCAGAGCTCAGATGTCGAGTTTCAGCAGAGTAAAACATTTCAGCACATAAAATTGACATTTGTCAATGATTTCGGTATGCTGTGCGTACGTTTCCTTCGTTTCGGATCAACCGCAACAGAAAGGACAAGGAGGAGAAGCGATGGTCACAGTGCACAGTCGTCAAGATATCGATGGGCTCTCGGATTTGGTGAGGGCGATGGTTGGTGATGGTGTTTTGGATGGTAGGCTTAGGTTCTCGGAGTGGGCGAGGGGCAATCGCGACTTCGTCGACAGCAAGCTCGCCTACGAGCAAGCTCCGGGAATGCCGCCGGCTTCCGCACTGATCAAGCCGTTCGTCCACCCGAGCGTCCCGTTGGTGGGGTTGAATTACACGCCGACGGCACATAACTTGCTCCATCGTTTCTTCGGGGGATGGACCAGACCTGTACGTGCCTGCCGCGGAATCGTCTTCGATCGCGGGGGCAATCTCGTTGGGTTGCCTTTCCCGAAGTTCTTCAATCATGGAGAATACGCCGAAACCACGGATCTGCCCGATAAACCGTGGACGGCAACGACGAAGATGGACGGACATCTTGTGCCCATGTTCCAACATGGGGGGAAAGTCAGAATCACCACGAGGGGGGACTTCTTGAGTCCTACCGCCATACTTGCACGTCCACTGATCGCACGGCACGTCCGGAAGAATAATTGGAAGGATGCGCTGCCGGAGCACGTGACTGTCCTGACGGAGCTTGTTCATCCGAAGACGAGCGTCTTCGTGGACTACGCAGGGCGTCAGGACTTCGTAGTGGTAGGTGCATACAATACGCAGACGCTCGAGGACTACGACTACCCGGCCATCTGCGATCTCGCGGCCCGGCTCAATCTGCCTGTCACCGGGGCGTGGCACGGGAATAACCTGGTGGAACTGCTGGCGCACATGAAGGATCGGAGCGTAACGAACCAGGAAGGGTTCGTCATCCGTTTCGGCAGTGGACTCCGGGTTAAGGTCAAGTTCGAGACGTACATCGGACAGATGGTCGCCGCCAAGCTGTCCTACAAGTACGTGATGCAGAGGTTCTGCGCCAGTAACGCCGAGCGTATGCTCGGTACTCTTCCCGAAGAGATCTACGACGCGGCTCTCCGCATGATGGGGGAGATCATGCTCTCGGTTTCCGCCGGGGGTACTATGCAGGAGCAGTGGCGCCGGCTCTATCTGCTGGAGTTGGGAGAGAAGAGGACGGCTTCCTTCGAACAGGCCTGCCGCAAGTTCGTCAAGAAGCTCCACGGCGTCGACGTCGATTAAGGCCTCGATGAGGCCGAGAACGCACTAGCTCCTTCCAAAACTCGGGTGCGCAAGCGCCCGTCCGTCCGAGCCACCGGAGGTTGGCTCAATTCAAAAAAGCATCACGTCGTGGCGCTTTTTTGTTTGCGGAACTGTTGATTATTTTTTCGCGAGAAGATGCGAGACGGCTATGAATATGGAATTCGGGTCGTGCATTTGGGATTGAGCCAGATTCCAATCAAACAATCCGCGGACGTAGCGGCGTTTGTCTTGCGGGGGAGGCTGGATGGATGCGTTCTGCATGCCTATCTCTTCACCGTAATATATCACCGGCACTCCGGGCAATGAAAAGAGAAGTTTGAACGCCTCGATGATTCGTACCTTGTCGGAGAAGATGCTTCCCAAGCGCTTGGCGTCAGCCGTTCCGTGATTGGTAAGAAACGTGCTCGTTGGATCAAGAAATTTCTCAAGCGTTTGCCTATCGGTTTCCGATTCCAGAATAAAATCAATACTGTCGTGGTTGGTGAGGAATGTAGCCCACGCACAATACGGTGGGAGATTCTGCATCTTGCCCGCGAGATTATAGAGTGGTTTGAGATCATTGCGCGCCAATGATAAAAAAGTCTGGAGCATGAGCGGGAAGTTGAATACCAGATGGCATTCGTCGCCAGCACCGAAATATTCGCGAACCTCACTCTCCGTACCGTTTGCTTCGGCAAGCAGTACCGCCTCCGGATTGATACTTTGCAAATGAGCACGCAAGCGACGGAGGATCGCATGAGTCTCGGGG
>Ga0209541_10000096_pt1 | contig 152699 bp, 145 predicted proteins | sample RifCSPlowO2_01_FD_184027 | JGI IMG/M metagenome (GOLD analysis project Ga0209541, IMG submission 184027) | Groundwater microbial communities from Rifle, Colorado - Rifle CSP2_plank lowO2_0.1 (SPAdes) (version 2) | ecosystem: Environmental > Aquatic > Deep subsurface > Groundwater | place... | reverse complement strand
TTGGACTTCAAATATCGTTGCCGGTGAAGTGGTGTTAACGCCCAATCGATTGGTGTCGCTGGTGAATCGAGAATTACCGATATTTACTTGAGCGTCGGTGATGGTGAATGTGTAACCGGCTGAAGCAATGGTTAGGTTGGAATCTAGGGTCATCGAGTTAACCAGTTCGTCAAAATCAATTGAGTTGGATGTAGCCTGTCTGACGGTAACCCAAGAGAGAGTGCCTGAACCGTTGGTCTGAAAGAACTGACTGGCTGAACCGTCGGCCGAAGGCCAAGTGTAGGTAATGCCGTTTAATTTGGTTGTGCCATTAATCTGGGCATTGCTAGTGACGATCAGACCGGCGGTAGTGGTGGTGCCGGAGACGGTAGCAGTTTCCGATTCAATTATTTTTGGATTGAAGGTGGTGTCGCCGACGCCTTTGGTGTTGGTAGAGGGAAGCTGCCATACCGCGGGCACCTGTCTAACTTGATTACTGATGTTTGAGAGTTGGGATTTGAGATTGTTGATTTCAGATTGGATTAAGGCGAGAGTGCCCGAGTCGGGATTTTGATTTGAAGGCGTAAAAGTTTGGACCGGAGTTAAGATTGATTTGGGGACAGACACGACAGAAATACTTGGCGTTGGAATTAGAGTGGACTTTAATGTTGAATCAAGAGGGGCTGAAATGACAGCGGGAATAGAGGTCGGAGTCAGAGTCGGTACTTTGTTCTTGGCGTCAGAGATTAACTGGTCAACAAGTTTTTGAATGGGAGCCAGTGAGAGGGCGGTTTGGTCCGCGGCGATATTAATGCTTCTGGCAATATGGCCAGTATTCTTATCTGACAGGTTTTGGACTTGCTCTGAGATGTAAAAGAGGGATTCGGTGAAAACATCGGTTTCGTAGACAATGCGGTTCGAGACACCAAGAACAGATTTGGGGAAGAAAGACAGAAACTTTAAATCTTGGTTTAAAGAGAAATCGCGCTTTGGGCCTTCAATTCTTAAATCCTGAACCTTCTTCAAATCTTGGTTTTTACTAAAATTACTCCACCAATCCTGAAACTGAGAAACAGGAGATGTTAACCCAAAACCGGCAACGGGGAGCATTGCAACGGAGAAGACGATATTTTTAAAAGTTACCTTCATAACTTTTTAATTCTTAAACTAAAAGTCAAAAACAATGTTTAAAATTTAGAAGTTAAATTCTTGGAAATTGTTTGGAAATTGAACGGTTTGGAACTTGAAAATTGTTTTGCTTTTCTTGTATTAATTATACCATGGGGAAGAGGGTAAGTGTGGATAAAAGGCACTAAATTTCTAAGTTCTAATATGGTCCAATTTCCAAATAATTTTTAAACATTCAAATATCAAAAGGTAGTTAAAAAAACAACCTAACTCGGCATTATCCTAATCGATGAACCCTAGTTATTAATATTTTTAATGGTAAAGATATTAAGGTTTATGATGGTTTAGTATAAAATATAAAGAAAAGGCATAATTAAGCCACTCTGGCTAAGAGTTTGAAAAATACCAGTTTCTGATATAATAGACGGCATGGAAATAACTAAAATACCAAACAAAATACTGGCAAAAAAAATGGAGAAAATTGCTATTGACAGTATTAAAAATGGCTCGTACGGGGAGTTAATTTCGGATATGAGGAAAGCGATGGTTGATAATAGTGGAGTAGGATTAGCTGCAAATCAGGTTGGGAAAGACTTAAGTATCTTTGTCATAGACAAAAAACTAGCTGAAGAGTGCGATGTACCGGATGTTTTTATAAATCCGGAAATTACAGAGTATTCTAAAGAAAGTGACGAAACAGAAGAGGGCTGTCTTTCAATACCTGATTACTGGACGCTGATAAAAAGAGCAAAGAAAATAAAAATAAAATTTATCAATGAAGGCGGCAATAAACAAAAATTAAAGGCGAGGGGGTTTTTGGCGAGAGTTTTACAACACGAGACAGACCACCTAAACGGCTTAACTATTAGAGACAGGGTTAAGCCGTAATCTCTAATCTCTAAACCCTAATCTCTAAACAATCCCAAATATCAAAATGAAAGAAATATCAAAAAAACTCATCTTATTCAAGAAGCCACAGAATTAATGAAAATCTTTGGTTCAATAATAGAAAAGTCGAAGTAATCTTATTTTTCAATCCTATTTTGATATTTGAATTTTGATATTGTTTAGAGATTAGAGATTAGGATTTAGAGATTAAAAAAAATATGAACATAATTTTCTTTGGGACTCCCGACTTTGCCATGCCGGTTTTAGAATCTCTTATAAAAAACGGCTACAATGTTTCTCATTTTCAATCTAAATCGTTAAAAGACGACCGGATTTTTGAAGAATTTAAAAATTTAAATCCTGACCTTTGTGTCGTAGCTGCTTATGGAAAGATCCTTCCCTCTCGCTATCTTGAAGTGCCCAAATACGGTTTCTTGAACGTCCACCCCTCTCTTTTGCCTAAGTATCGCGGTCCGTCCCCTATTCAGACGGCGATACTGAATGGAGATATAGAGACCGGCGTCACAATAATGGTTGTAGATGAGGAAGTAGACCATGGACCAATGCTCGCGCAAAAAACATACAACTTACAACCTACAACTTACAACCTACAAATATCGAAGGAATTATTCGAATTGGGAGCGGAACTTCTTATTGAGACATTGCCTAAATACATCAGCGGAGAAATTAAGCCGGAGCCGCAGGATCATAGCCAAGCAACTTTTACCAAAATGTTTTCGCGAGAAGACGGCAGAATTGACTGGGAGCAGCCGGCAGAAAAAATATACAATCAGATTAGAGCCCTGAATCCTGAACCGGGAACATGGACGACTTGGCGTCCCCGTGCCGATATTGCCCACGTATTGAGCCGAAGAAACCGGTCCCAAAAGAAACCAATAGACAAAATAATCAACATAAAGAAGGCCGATCTTATTGACGGAAAGATTAGTGTTCAAACCATTCAGGTGGAGGGGAGAAAAGAAATGTCTTTTAAAGAGTTCCTCAACGGTTACCCGGACTTTTTAATTTCGGGGACACTTAGAGATAAAATTTCCTAATCACAAACGAAGCTATAACAATACCCCCCACGGCGAATATTGCCAGCCAGAGCCAGTTAAACGAAGATCCAGTTCTGACTGTTAATGCTCCGGCCACTATACCCGCCGAAACATTAACGGTAGCGCCGTCTTGTCTTGGCACAGTATTGCTCGAGGTGATAAAGCCGACATTGGTAACGGAGATTTGCGTTCCGCCTGTTATTTCCCTTGCAATCGCCCTAAATTTAACTTCTACCCTTCTCCCGGGAGATAATGTCCCTAAAAATATACCACCGTTAGAAAGATTGTTGTTATCGGATTGTAATCGGCCATCAATGGTCGTGGTACCGCTTACATAGGTAAGCCCAGACGGCAAAGAATCGCTGATACGAACATCTCTTGCCTCAAAGTTCCCAACCGACTGAACACGCAATGTAAACTCTAAAATATCGCCCGGATTAGCCGCCACAAAGTCCGACTCGGAAGAGTTATCGGTAATATTTCTAACGACTTTATTTATAACTAAATCGGGGTTTTCGCTTATCACGGTATTATTACAACTGACAACTCCGATAGTTTTGGACCTGCTATCCATGCTGTTGTTGTTACTTGCGGTTATGTAATAAGTGGTAGTCGTGGTTGGCCTTACTGTAACACTACCGGAACCGCTGATATCGCCGAAGTTGGTTAATGTCACCCTGGTTGCATTCTGAGAATTCCAAAACAACTGTGTTGATTCGCCTACGCATATGCTAGAACTTGAGGCGTCAATTGAGACGGTTATCGGAGTAGGAGTTGGGGTGGGCTCTACAGAATTACAATCGCTCCTAACAACCACTCTCACTTCAGCAAAAGCAGAATTGCCCGGAGTATTCTCAACTATTATCCTATAGGTGGTCGAGATAAACGGACTGACATTTAACTGACCAATAGTTGCCACGGGGCCCCAGTTTTGTATGTACGCATTGGCTGCTCCGCTTGATGTCCACGACAAGATGGACTGGTTGCCTCGGCAAATCGTAGACGGATTGGCGATAATTGACACCAAAGGCGCTGGCACCGGTGTCGGTGTTGGTGTTGGTGTTGGCACCGGTGTTGGCGTTGGAGTTGGAGTTGGCACCGGTGTTGGTGTTGGAGTTGGTCCTTTACAATTAGCTACTACTTTTACTTTTGCTTCCGAATAATCTGATACCCCGTTTGAATTGGTTGCTACTATCTCGTAAGCAGTCGTTATAAACGGACTTACACTCATTTTTCCGTTTGCCGACACAGGACCCAACCCTAATATATGTACACTAACTGCTCCGCTTGATGTCCATGACAATATAGATTGATCACCTCGGCAGATAATCGACGGATTGGCGATAATTGACACCAAAGGCTCTGGCACCGGTGTCGGTGTTGGTGTTGGCGTTGGCACCGGTGTTGGTGTTGGCGTTGGCACCGGTGTTGGTGTCGGGGTAGGAACATTACACTGAATAACTCTTGGACTTCCGCCAATCATATGCCCGGTTACACCATCAGTCGTATCAACTGCGTAAATATATATATTGTGGGCGTTTCCGTCCTTAAGCGCTAACGGCGTACTAGTGTGAAAGCCGTGATTACCGGTAATACCAAACTGAGCATTTACATCCGGCCGATAATTCCCGTTTGCCACCAATGTTGTAAGCAGTGAACCGTTCGGCCATGGAGCACCTTGCCAGACATTGATATTAACCGATAAGCCAGAAGTATCAGGGTCAAAGGCCCAACCGCCGATTATGTTACAATTGCCCGCATCAAAAGAACCGATAGGTGGGTTGTTGGAAGGAGGAGGAGGTAACGGCGTCCCATCCCTATAAAAACGGACTCTATAAATATCTATGCTTTGGGATTCACCGGTTAACCCCTCAAACACCACCGGCCCGCCTTCATACCTGAGCGGACTATTGGTTATATCAGCATAAACCGCCCTGCCACTATTGATTTGAGAACAGCTGTCTCGGTCCTCTCTTATACCGCCGCTACCGTTCAAGTCCGAAACATTTTTTGCGTCAACTGATGTCCTAATTCTCATCGTTTCATTCGGTTGGGGAGCTTGCGAATCTTGCCTGTAATACCCATAATGAGCTTCTATGTCTATCTTATAGTCGCCGGCCGGAATATTGGGATTTACGGAAAAGGATCTCCCGGCTTGTCCCCAAACAACACCAAGCACAGAGTCACATTCGTTCTCTATCGATCCGGAAAAAGACGAAGGATAAATCCATCCGCTGCTAATTTCGGACGCGGACAAAGACGGTCCAGATAAAACTACAAAAACCGCTAGGACTATTGATGCTGACACTAATTTTGATTTGAATATTTTTTTCATATAAATTTATAAACTAAATTAATTAATAATTGGCGATTGATTGTTACGTTGATGGCGCCAACGAGGCTGTTATTATGATTCTTTGCTCATCTGTCCCGATTGGCCAACAAGTGCCCAAGACCAGATCACCCTTTATGCTCTGGCCGGATAACACACTGACTGATCCTATAATTTTGCCATCAACAATATAGGAGTACTTGCGGCCATTATAGTTAATGATAACCATGTCCCCTTTCGAAAGTTTAGGCAAAGAAGAAAATATAGAAGAATATTTCTGCCAGGGCAAGTTAGACGATGAATGACCAATAATAACCGTACTGCCGCCATCTCCAGGTAAACTAGAGCCGGGATACATTAAAGCACCATTTTTTAATTGTGTCAATATCGTTTTCTCGTCAGTTGAAGTTCCCGTCACGATAGGCGCACTGATATTGATGCTTGGAATATATATGTAATTTCCGGACACAACACCCTCTCGACTAATGACTTCCCCTCCGGGGTAAGCCCGCGCCGAAGACTCATCTGTGCCGCTTTCTGCCTGATAATATTCAATCCGACCGGACCCGTACAAGGCAATCAATTCGGAAGTTAACTTTTCATACTCTGCAATTTTCTTACCAGGAAAAATAAAGTATTCCGCCCTATCCACTAAAACCGAGATTTTGTCGTAAACGGTAAACACAAAGAGAATTACCAGGAGAAAAATGGATATTATAAACACATATTTCAGAATGTCTTTTTTATTTAATGATAAGGTCATTGATGATAAATAATTCGTCTTTAACCAGCAACGCTGCTAAAGCTAAAGCAACAAGAACCAGCCCTTTGGCCACAAGCCGGGGATGCTGAATTTTAATTGCAACAAAAATCTTAAGCGCAAGGATTATAGCGATTCCAACGGCTATGTACAAACTGAGGGTGTTGAGTAAGTTTTTAAAAACATAGCCGCCAGTACTCCAGTCTTCAAATTTTTCAGGCGAGTTATCTTCTCCGGAAAGATTAACCGAACCAAGAACCTTTTGAAGCGATATCGGATCTGATTTTGAAACTGCCGACGCCGGTCTGACTGACACGAGTTCAGAATTTGTAACCTGGGGCTCAACGGACGCAATTGATTTCTGGAGATGGATGGTTTTAGGAGCCGTTTTTACTGCGGTTTTAAACGCCGATCCGAAAAGCTGGACCACCACGGTTGTTTCCCTTCCGTTAATCACTCCGCGATCCAAAGCAATCCCAGTTTCATTAAAATCTTTTAAGAGTATATTCTGACGATGAGTCTCTGAAGCCATCCAAGCCTTCACGGTTGAGTTGCTTGACTTAAAATTCATCGCTAAATTTTCTCCCGCAAAATGATAATCATACTTAACTTTATCCAGCCAATACCAAGGAGTTATGCCTGCTGGAGAATTGTGGCCGAAATAACCGTTCCGGAACATATCATTTAATTTCAAAGCGGCGGCGCTTTCTAGTTTAGGATTGGATTTAAGAGAAACAAGGCCATTTGCCGTTCTTTCATTGTTTATCAGCTGGTAAATATCCGGTTTTGAAATGTTGTTGAATATATCGGCACCGGAATAGCTGTGGAAATTCAATATGCTGGCAAGTTTCAGCCCCACTATCAATACAAGCAGAATAAAAAAAACATTGTTCTCAAGAACTCCGGGTCTGTGGTTATTACTTTTACAGGGAATAAAAAATTCTTTAATCACTTGCGTTTAATGTTAAAAGCTCGGTTTTTAACATTTTGAATTAGATTCAGAATAATATCGGGTTGCCGTAGTCATATGAATCAAGCTCGGTTTTATTAATCGGCGCCACTTGTTCCGACGAAATCCTCATCTTCCTGGCCACTTGCGGCACAAGGTATCTCTTCTGGCCGTCTCCGGTCAACTGAAAGATGTCGATTGCTTGGACACCCGAAAGGCCAAACAGTCCTTCGGCAAAAACAAACTGATTTCTTGGATAAAAACTAAACTCTTTCTCGCTTATGATTACGATGTCCTCTTCTCTGTTGCCGTAAGAATCGAAAACTTTTTTATTGAGAAAGGGGCGGATCATTCGGCCTTCGGTTATGTAGTAGTTAGTTTTATCGTTCTTAACTCTAACTAGTTTTATTCTTGGAAATTTACTAACTTCCTGCTTGGTCGCTTTTTGAACCGCATCTAAACTAAAACCGTAATCAAAGAATATGTCGACAGTAGGAATAAAATGCCTCTGGCCTTTTATAATTTCGAAGATTGATTCATCAGTGCCAAGACCGATTGTCGGTTCGCTAAATCCGGTAGTAGAAGGAACCCTCAAAAGAATAATTTTATCGCTGGAAACTGACCTTTTTATAGTAATGTTGGCCATGGATGCGGTAAGTTGGCTGGTCGCCCCGGTGCCGATATTGACCGTCCCGCTCCCGATGTTGTTTTCCGTTGAAGAGATGTCCCCTTTGGTCTTTTGGGACAAGGGCTCAACGCCCGATTCAATAGCGGGACTGGGGCGGTCAGCGGTACGAGTATAACCACATCCCAACCCCATGGACAATAATGAATTGCAGACAAAAGCCTCCAAATTACCATTACTGCCATATAAAACAGTGTCTATCGAACCATTGGAATGTTGGGCTTTAGCGTTAAATCCGGTAAAAAATAAACTCGCCACAGTTACGGTCAAAACCACTGATTTTAAGTATAAAATTGAAATAGGCTTCATAAGATACAAAGCTAGTTGTCTTCTAAAGTATACCATGTTTGTTGGGGTTTTGTCAACTATAGGAATTCGGACTAAAAAATGTTACATTATAAACAACCTTGATGTCAGAACAAATACTAAATGTTCAAAATTTAACAGTTTCATTCGGCAATAATACGGTCATTGAAAACCTTAGTTTTAGCGTAAATAAAAATGATGTTGTGGCCATAGTCGGACCTAACGGTGCCGGCAAATCAGTCCTTTTCAGGGCCTTGCTGCAATTTGTCCCCTATACCGGAAAAATTGAATGGACAAAGAAATTAAAGGTTAGTTATATACCCCAAAAATTCAATGTAGACAGAGATTTTCCGATTACCGTAAAAGAATTTTTACGATTAAAATCAAATAACCACAAAGACATTCTGCTTGCTCTTGAATCCGTAGGACTCAAAAATAAACAAGACGAACAACATCACATTGAACACCATTTGCTTAATGAAAGGATGGGGTGGCTCTCGGGAGGACAATTGCAGAGAGTTTTAATCGCTTGGGCGATCTTGGATAACCCCGATGTACTGCTTTTTGATGAGCCGACAGCGGGCATTGATGTCGGCGGCGAGGAAACAATTTATAATCTGCTCAAAAAATTAAACGACGAACGCGCGATGACAATACTGCTGATATCGCATGACCTGAATATAGTCTATAAATACGCAAATACTGTTTTATGCGTGAATAAACAAAAAATCTGCTTCGGTCGGCCAAACGATGTACTGGACCCGCAGGCATTGGTGAAGTTATACGGAGGAGAAGCAGCTTTTTATGCTCATGAGCATAAGAATTAATCTCTAAATCCTAAAATATGACAATTTCGAATCTCGAATCTCTAAACTCTAAACAAATTCAAATATCAAATCTCAAAAGTCTTAAAGATTTTCTCCCCGCCGGATTTTGAATTTCTTTTTTGAGATTTCTTCATTTTGAATTTTGAGATTGTTTAGAGATTAGAATTTAGAGATTAGAGATTCTTAAGTTAGAAATTAGAGATTTTATGAACGACTTATATCTACAACTAGCAGTCGCCGCTTTGATCGGAATCGGCGCCGGATACCTAGGTTCATTTATGGTTTTAAAAAGAATGTCCCTTGTTGGCGACGCCTTATCACATGTCGCCCTACCGGGTATCGCCTTGGCATTGATTTGGAACCTTAATCCTTTTTTTGGAGCGTTTACCGCCTTGTTTTTAGCAACAGTGGGTGTTTGGATATTGGAAAGAAAAACCGAATTGCCGTCCGAAACTTTGGTGGGGATATTTTTTACTCTAAGTTTGGCTGTCGGACTTCTTCTAACTCCCGAACCGGAACTGCTGGAAGCCTTATTCGGAGATGTGTCTTCCGTAAATTCATCCGATCTGTTTATTACTGTCATTGCCGTTGCCACTATTATCATTACAACCTCTCTGATAAGCCGCGGACTAATAATGGGGATACTCTCCAAGGATATGGCTAAGTCGATGAACATTTCAGTAAATAAAACGAACCTCATTTTTATGATCCTGATATCGTTGGTTGTTGCTCTCGGATTGAAAGTGGCAGGTACTCTGCTTATGGGCTCTCTGGTCATAATTCCAGCAGCAGCCGCTAAAAATGTAAGCACAAGTATTTCAAGATATGTTTTTATTGCGGCGTCATTCGGCGCCTTAGCATCAATAGGCGGCATGCTTGCAACCGGATTTTTACCAATCCCTCCGGGACCTTCAATCGTTCTTGCAGGAGGAATCATCTTTTTAGCAACTCTTGCCCTCACACCTAGACAGTGATTGCCGTTCGGCATCGCAGATATTCACTGCCTAAGTGTGAGGGCTTGTTTTTAAAAATCATTAGGCATATTATCCGTAGATATCGGTCTGCAGCTTGAGAACTAAATGGAGACAGACAGCAAAGGCCACACCCAGACAATTTTCTTCTTGGCGACTATAATTTCTGTTGCTTGCAACTTGCTGCTGATGGTGTTCGGTATATGGATCGTCGGCAACCTTAACGATATTAAAGAGAGTCTCGGGGGTAAAAAAATAGTCGAATCAATCGTCACAAATAAAGAAGATGAGGCATTTATAAAAGAAGTCTGCGACGACCTCGGGCTGGAAAACGAGGTAACGGTAGTGGTGGGCCCTTATTATGTGCACAGTTTTTTCAGTCCGCTTCATAACCACCAGCTAAACGGATTATTGTCTCAACACCCGATTGTGGCCGACCCAGAAGATCCCACCAGAAAAATACTGATGAAAGAGTCAATTTACAAAGAGCTAAGCGCCATAGAAAGAAAAGCTGCAATAGCTCACCAGATATGGCACATCTACTCTTATATTAACAACAACAATATTGCTAAGCCGGGGGTCAACGAGGAAATTAACGCCAACAGATTCACTGTCAAATATGTCACCCCTGAAGTCCTTATTAGTCTATATCGCAAGTATGGCAACGGCGGTCCGGAAGTATGGACATTAATAAGCGAGCTTGAAAAATATAAACTGACCACAAACTACTAGAACAAGACCCTCGCCGGTCTTTTTTCTTGCAAACATTATATTTTTTGATAAAATAATACATTATGCCAAGTAGTAGATTTTTCAGCTACGACTTGGCTACGCCAAGTCGTGTATTAAATAACTGGAAAATTCACTACCTGGTATGTCCCTAGGAGTAAATGAACTAAAACCAAAAACATTTTTCATATACGAGGGCCAGCCCTATGTTGTTTTAGAAACCCATCATTTGAAAATGCAGCAGCGTCGGCCAACGGTTCAGACCAAGATGAGAAATCTTATTAGTGGCAAGATTTTCGAAAGAAATTTTGCACAATCAGATGTGTTTGAGGAGGCCGATATTGAACGTCAAAAAGTTAAGTTTTTATATAACCACAGAGAGCAGTATTGGTTTTCATATGACGACGACCCGTCAAAACGATTTCAGCTTATTCAAGATCTGATCGGCGACACCACGAGATTCCTGAAATCTAACACCATTCTTGACGCTATAGAATATAACGGAGAAATTATCAATATAGAATTACCCGTTAAAATGGAATTTAAAGTTCTTGAAGCTCCTCCGGCAATCCGCGGCGACACCGCCCAAGGTGGAGTCAAGCAGGTGAAGATAGAAACCGGCGCTTCCATAAATGTACCCCTGTTCATCAACCAGGATGATATAATCAGAATTAATACTGAAACGGGAGAATACACGGAGAGGGTAGAGAAGGGCAAATAAAAAGGCGGCTTGGGAGCCGCTTTTGCGTTTATGCGTCATAACGGACTTCTTCCGTAATGACGAACCCTCTTTTTCGGGCTTCGGCGACAACTGCCGACCCCGGCACCATCTCCACCGGCACCGCCCCTGAAGGAAGCACACCGGCAACAGCCATCTGTCCAACGATAGAGGCGTGCCATCCGGTTAACCTCTGCATCGCAGTGAATCCGGTCACCGGATCGAAACGATCAATAAGCTCAATGACTACATAAGCAGACCTGCCGTCTTTCTCGCCGGCACACCGCACTCTCATAATACAAATGTCTTCTTCGTCTCTAGGAAGCATTTCCACAAGCATCTGCTTTAATGTATCATACGGTCTTTTGGCGGTTCCCCATGAACCGACAATCTTGTCCCGGTCAAGAAAACCAAGATCGCTGAGAACTTTGAAATATTTGTAATGACCGGGATAACGCAAAGTTCTGTTTTCCAATCTCTGCAACTTACCTTTAAGCGTCCACGGAGAGGCTGAAAGCCCGCCTGAAGTTACAAACGCTTCAAGTATTCCGATTTGCGGTCCAAAATTAATAAGTTCCAAACCAGATAGTGCCGGCACTTCGACTATTTCTCCATTTCTGATAAATGACGCGTTCCCGGAATATTCATTGAGAAGTCCGTCTATGTGAAAAGTAGACATATAGTTTAGCGGCGGCTTAGGATTCTGCGGAAGACCTCCATCCCAAATAAGCACTTCCTTTGGCACATCGAGCAGAGACATCGCGTAGAGAGCAAGCGATATGTTCATTCCCGGGCCCATACCGCAGTCAGGCACAATGGTTACGCCAGACTTAGCAGACATGGGATAAGATGCTAACTGCTGCCTGGTCGTCCATGTGTGCCCGCCTAAATCAACCATGTTAACACCCAATCGCACCGCAAGGCACATGAGGTCTAAATTAAACTGAAATGGCACAGCGCTTACAAAAAGTTTTGTTCCGATAAGCAACTGGCCCAAAGGACCGATAAATCCCTCATTTGTCTCGCTAATAATAACTTTTTCGCTTCGAGCGACCTCCCTTCCCAAAAGTTTATTAATGTGTCTGGCTGCCATCTTAGCCTTGGATTTGTTTAGGTCGATCATTATTATTTCTTCAGCATTGCCAAATTTAGCTAAATCATACGCCGCCGCAACCCCCTGCCGACCGGAACCGATAACTGCGTAGCAAAAACTCATTGAAGCCGTCTCTTTTAAGGAACAAATCCGAGTAGAGTATAACTTAAACTTCCCTTATGTCAAAAAGGTCAAACTTGCTACCACTCTTAATTAAAAAGCAAAGAGTCGTGTCTTGCATGGAGATTTCTATCTTTCTTTTTTCCCTTTTTTAAGAAATACTAAAATTATAACCGGTATAATTATCCAATAAAACAACGCTTCTTTAGAGGAAAAATACGTGGAAAGATATTCCGGCATTCTCTCTATTATATTATCGGGGATAATATTTGTTATTACCGCAACGAGGAGTCCTATCTGCGATAAACTTATCACACCAACGGATATTATGGAGGATTCCTTCAGGGTAAACCGGCCTTTGGCAAATGAGTTGTTTAAAATAGCAAACACAACAAGATAAACCAGCAAAAATAAAGTCAGTCTGGCAGTATAATAAGTATCTTCGTTAAAAGGAAGCAAAGTGTATAACTTCTCCAGATAAGGAAAGGTTGCATCAAAGGCAAGAGCCACATAAATGCTAAGGAGCGAGACAAGCGCCTTGGTTCGTCCCAAACTAAGTCCATAAAGCATCAGAAACACCAAAACCAGTCCGACGAAAAGGGTCGTTGGACTAAAATTAAGATTCTGAACTAATTTAGAGAAATCTAGTCCCCAGATAACGGATAAAAAATCATTCATAAACTAATTATACATCATAATTCCCTCTTGCTACAAAACAAAAAGGCCCCGTAACCGGGGCGCTGGAATTGCTAGAAATTGAGATTACCGATAATTGTTGAGTAATAAGCTCTGGTTCGAAACTCATCTAACGAGATGGGCTTATCCATAGAAGGAGCCGTACTCGTTCTCCAACCGTCAGGACTTACTATTGTTAAGCCCAATTCTGCACACCATTCCTTCGGAGTCTTTTTCACCTCCTGAGACGCGCTGACTACCTTTTCAATCATTTCTTTTCTTTCTCCCTTTTTTCCGATTTTCAAGGCAATATTACTATATAGCATTCCTGCCACAAAGTCAACACACTAGACAAAACTATCTAAGTTTTAAATGCACCACCAAATCCCCTGCTTTTCCTAAGCCCGTCGAATGGGCTTGTCCGTTTTTGGAAACATTTCCACCTTTGGGGATAGCAATATTGTAGTCGCCGTTGATGTTTTCAGGAATGAGAATGTCTAATTTTCTTTTGGCCTTAACTCTTCCATCGCCGGAACATTTGTGGCATTTCTTTTCGGGGAACTTACCCTTACCTCCGCACTTATGACAAATACCGACTCTTGTGAAATATCCAAACGCACTTCGCGATGTTTGTCTGACTTGCCCTGCGCCTTTGCACGTCTCGCAAGTTACCATACCATATCCCCTCTCTATGCCGTTTCCTCCGCACTCCTTGCACAAATCCATCGCCTGAAATTCTATTGTTTTCTGCGTACCTAAGTCATTTTTCTTTATATTAACTTCCAAATATAAATTCTCACCTCTTTGATTTTCCTCTCTCTCGTACGATCTTTGAGACCCGCCGCCGAACATCCCCGAAAACATGTCAAAAATATCTTCCATCCCCGCTTGTCCGCCCATACCACCAAAGATATCCGAGTAATTGAAATCCTGGCCGTTCTGATATCCGCCTTCATTATAAGCAAATCCAAAATTGTCGTAGCTCGACTTTTTCTTCGGATCAGAAAGCACCTGATAGGCCTCGTTGACTTCCTTGAACTTAACCTCATCTCCGCCTTTTTTATCAGGATGATGCTGGTGAGCAAGCTTGCGATAGGCCTTCTTGATATCTTCCTGTGAAGCGGTACGAGGGACGCCTAGGGTTGTATAGTAATCTTTATTAGCCATTTTTATATAATAAGGATTTCCGCTTTAATATCTTTTTCTTCAATTTTTATAAAGCCTGTCTTTTTTAATATCCAAAAAACCAACATTCCCACTAAAACTGACAACCATACAAAAATCCAACTTAAACCCCACAATATCAGAAACAAACCGAAGGCCAACAACGGCGGAGCATACTGGAAGTAGGGTTTTAATATATCGTTAAATTGTTGAATTGTTTCTTTGGTGACCCGACTGATAATGCCTTCCCTCTCCGGACCGGCTGGAATCTGGCCGCCAACCACACTCTCAACTATCGTCCTCATAAACTGCTCGCTGGCAGACGGCAATTGCCGGGCATCGGCAATTCCTTTCGCCACGGGACTTTGGTACGCCGCAAAAGAAGTCAGAACAAAGAACGCCATTATCACTGCCGGCGCCGCACGGCGCACTATCGTTCTTGGGTTTATCTTCGTCCGCTGGTCAATTTCTTCAATTCCGTAATGCTGGGCCAGAAGAAACAACAAAATCACCGTCCCAGCACCAACCCAGTTAACATAAGTCCATCCGAAAACCAACAAATAAACGAGCCCGACAACTCCTGATGTTATCAGTACTAATCTTTTCTGTTGGAATATCGTTAAGCTCAATGAAATGACGCTCACCAAAACGACAAAATTAACCACCGCAATCGCTTCAAAATCAAACGCAAATGATTCCGGCGTTATCACATTAAGCACATAATCTACATACCTAAAAAACTGCCACGCAAGAAACAGAGTTAATAGTTGCAACAACACTAGTTTTTGCCAAAACTTTATAGTCAAATTTAGGATTTAGGATTTAGGATTTAGGATTTTTTTCATGAGGGTCCTCTTTTGGAATTTCTTGCTCTGGATTTGGAGGAGTCGGTTGAGGTTCGGCACCAGATTTATACAATTCCGCTCCAACTCTTTGCGCCACTTTAGACAACTCTTCCGTCGCCTTTTTAATTTCTTCCAAATTATCTCCTTTTAATTCGGCCTTCAACTTTTCAATTTTATCATTTATTTCTTTTTTGTCCTCTTCTTTTATTTTACCTGCCCCGGCCGTAGCGTCGGGGGCACCATTCTCTTTGATCATCTTCTCGGTTGTGTATATCAGTGTTTCGGCGAGATTTTTGACTTCCACCGCTTCTTTCTTTTTCGCATCTTCCGCCGCAAATTTCTCCGCGTCAGCGGTCATTCTTTTTTTCTCTTCGTCGGTAAGACCGGAAGAACCCTCAATTCTGACGGACTGTTCTTTGTTGGTGGCCTTGTCTTTTGCTTTCACATTCAAGATACCGTTAGCGTCAATATCAAAGGACACCTCAACTTGTGGCACGCCCCGAGGAGCCGGAGGAATACCGTCTAAGATAAATTTGCCCAGCGTTTTATTGTCATGCGCCATTGCTCTCTCCCCCTGAAGGACATGTATTTCAACCGACGGCTGATTATCGGCGGCGGTAGAGAAAATCTGTGTTTTAGCGGTGGGAACTGTGGTATTCTTCTCTATCATTTTCGTGAACACTCCTCCCAGTGTCTCAATGCCAAGTGACAACGGCGTAACATCAAGCAAGAGCACATCTCTTATTTCTCCTTGCATGATACCGCCTTGGACTGCCGCGCCTAAAGCCACCACTTCATCGGGGTTGATGTCTTTGTGAGGATCCTTGCCAAACAGTTTTTTAACCCCTTCAACTATCATGGGCATCCTGGTCTGGCCGCCAACCATCACTACTTCGTTTATATCGGACATTTTAAACCCAGACTCTTCAACAGTTTTTTTGGTTAATTCCAATGATCTTTCAATTAAATCGCCGACCAACTCTTCAAGTTTTGCTCTTGAGAAACTTACATTAAAGTGTTTGGCTCCTGAAGCATCGGCGGTCAAGAACGGTACATTCACTTCCGTTTGCATGGTACTGGATAACTCGTGTTTTGCTTTTTCGGCCGCATCTTTCATTCGCTGCAAGGCAAGCTGATCTTTAGAAACATCCACCCCGTGCTCTTTTTTAAATTCTTCAACGAAATATTTAATTATCTTCTGGTCAATATCATCTCCGCCCAAATGCGTGTCGCCTCCGGTTGATTTGACCTCAATAGTGTCATCACCTATTTCCAGAACTGAAATGTCAAAAGTACCGCCGCCAAAATCATAGACAACTATTTTTTCGTCTTTCTTTTTGTCCAAACCGTAGGCCAGTGCGGCCGCAGTCGGTTCATTGATAACCCTTTTTACATTAAGGCCCGCTATTTCTCCGGCATCTTTTGTCGCTTTTCTTTGAGCATCGTCAAAATATGCCGGAACCGTAATTATCGCTTCGGTTATTTTTTCTCCCAAGCGGTCCTCGGCGTCATTCTTTAATTTCTGAAGCACCATGGCCGATATTTCCGCCGGTTTATATGATTTATCTCCCATTTTTACTTCAACATCGCCATGCGCACCCTCTTTTACTTCATAAGGCAAAAGGTTTTTATCGTGCTGAACTTCGGCATCAGAAAACCTGCGCCCAATAAGCCGTTTTACAGAAAAAATAGTATCTTTCGGATTAGTTACCGCCTGCCGTTTGGCCGTAATTCCTACATACCGTTCGCCGTTTTTACCTATAGCAGTGATAGAGGGAGTAGTCCTCATTCCCTCTTTATTCTCCAATATCCTCGGCTGGCCGACCTCGACTATCGCCATGGCCGAATTGGTTGTACCTAAGTCGATTCCTAAAATTTTTGACATATCAAAAATTTAAATTCCAAGCTCCAAGCACCAAATCACAAACAATAACCAAATCACAATTTTTCAAACTGTTCGCTTTCAGCGAACATGCCCGAAGGGCTGTTTGGAAATTTAAATATTGGAATCTATTTGGAATTTGGGATTTGTTATTTGGAATTTGTTAAAATTACTTTGTGATTTTAACTCTAGCTGGTCTTACAACTTGACCGTGCATTTTATAACCGGCTCGAATTTCCTCTAGCTTATCGCCTTCTGCCCCCTCCACCGCTTCATGCAATAGCGGGTCAAAAGCAGTATCCACGCTTATTCTCTCTACGTCATGCTTCTTCAACAAATCCTGAAATTTTTTTAACACTTGATCTAATCCTTCGTTATTCAACTCTTTCGCTGCCCTTTCTAAGTCATCCAATATTTCTACTATCTCCAAAATAACCGCCTCGTTCGCAAATTTCACAAATTCCTCCAGCCGTTTCAGTTCATCTTTTTTATAATTTAGGAAATCGGCCCGTTCTCTTTTCCAGTTGTTCAAATACTCTTCTTTTTCTTGCTCACATTTTGTCAATTTATCTACCTCTGTATTATTATTTTCGTTTTTTGGTTCATCCATATTTTTTAAACCCTAGACTCTAATTTCTAAACTCTAAACAATATCTAAATCCAAATATTTAAATCTCCAACTGTTTCGAATTTTAAATTTAAGATTTTGAGCTTGTTTAGGATTTAGGGTTTAGAATTTAGGATTTATATTTGTCTTGCCATTTGATTCAACTGCTCTGTTGTATATTTTACCAAACTTATATTCCTCTCATAGTCCATTCTTGTCGGCCCCACCAAGGTAAGCAGGCCTTCTAGTCCTTCGGGCAGATCATATCTTGCGGTCATAATGGTCTCATCTCTTATGCCCGGCAAGGAATTCTCTCGACCTATAAAGACATTAAATCCAGGCGCGCTTTCTTCTTTAAAATCCTTAAAAAACCCTGTCTCTATTTTTTCAAACATCTGGTCAAATTCGTCAAAAAAACTAGTCAAACGAAATATTCTATCAAACTCGCGAAATTCAGGCATTTCGAACAGAGATGCCAGCCCAACTTTATAAAAATTGTCATCATCCAAAACTTTAGTGATAACCAGATTTTCGGAAAGTTCGGAAAGAATTCTAGCAATACCTTGATTCAGACGATATGGATCACTTGAAGAATTTACGGCTGTTTTTATTTTTCTTTTTTCATTAATCGTTGGTTCAGAATCATTCTCGAGCAGATTATTCACAAAGTGCCTATATGCCTTGTCTGTCGGCACCCTACCTCCTGAAGTATGAAGGTGACTCAAATACCCGGCTTGTTCCAACGCACACATCTCGCCTCTTAAACTGGCTGGGCTTAAATCAAAACCACCCTTTTTGGCAATAAAGGCGGAGCCAACCGGTTTTGCGGTTTTGACATATTCTTTAATTATAAAATTTAATAATTTTCCCTGTCTGCCAGTGATCATTTTGATATCTTATCAAACTGGCACTCTCATGTCAACACTGCCAATTATCCACGAATTAAAAACCTTAAACTAGCCCAAAAAAATCATCTACTATGATACGATGGTGTATCATAGTATTTAACAAGATAGTGGCTCTATCACTTGCCTTTATTGCCACTTTTTTGCTTTAACTCATCAAATAAATTAAAGAGGAAAAAATGAAGAGGATAACGCTTCTTTAGACCTTGAAAAGAAAAGGGGTCGAGATACGCTCTGTCCCTTTTTTCTTGCCTTGCTTCCAAAACTCTTTCCAATTTCTTTACAACCTTTTCATAACCGTGAACATCATCTTCAAGCCATCTATGAACACGCATTATTGTATCTCCGCCAACCCTCATCTCTCTTATAATTTGTCCGTAGGATTCCTCATTTAGCAACCTCTTCGCAATTATTATTCTTCTGCCGACCATTATCCTTTCGCCTTCAGTTAAAAGATCGCGCAAAAAATTTTTAACCTCTTCACGAGATCCTAACGATTCAACGGCAGTATATAAAGCATCGAGATATTCTATTTTTTCTTCCTTTTTTATTTTTCTTGATCGTATTTTCATGATTTAATTCTACTATGATACACCATCGTATCATAGTAGTTAGAGGTGTAAAGAGTTGGAGATAATAATAGTAATCTTACTTAAAGAACAAAAAGCGAGCTATTGTTGCTCGCCGCTACACACTTTATACAGAAAAGAAGCCCAGACCCAATTGTCTTGAAGTGCTTCTTTTTGTGTTTGTCGAGATTGAATTTCGTCGTCAAGCCCTTTAATTTGGGACTCCAGCAAAACTAGATCTGCTTTTGGCTCTTTGTCGTCTCTCAAATTATCTTTAAGATATACGATCTTTCTTCGAAGATCCTCGATTTCTTCCTCTATTTTTCGTTCATCGGCCTCCATTCCTCCGGCACATAATTCGCTTCCATATGTATTCCAAGCCGCCATATTGTCACTACGCATACCACTAAGCTTAAATTCTCTTGACCGCTTCTCTTTTTCCAGTTTATCAATCATTACAATGATACGAGCCCTTTCAACTTGATTCATTGTTTTATCCCTTAAAGAACAGTAGCGAGCAGATTATCATATATAGATAATGAGTACAAGATGCTGTATACTGGATATAAAATGCCAAACCGTTTCAAAAAACTTTGGAAATCATTGGGACCGGGTTTAATTACCGGGGCTTCGGATAATGAGCCGTCGGCCATTGCCACCTACTCTATCGCCGGAGCAAAATTTGGCCTTGGCATGCTTTGGGCATCGTTATTTTCTCTGCCGTTAATGGTAGCGGTACAGGAAATGAGCGCTCGCATCGGCCGGGTTTCAAATCTTGGGTTAGCCGGCAACATGAAAAAACATTATCCGAAATGGGTGATGATTTTCATCTCCGCTCTGATAGTTGGGGTAAATACCATCAACATCGGCGCCGACATGGCCGGCATGGCCCAGGCAATGACCCTGATCACTCCTTTTCCGGAAAAATTAACAGCCATTGCAATGACTTTTATAGTCTTACTTATTGTTATCGCATTGCCTTATAAAAAGATCTTTACGGTTTTTAAATGGCTGTCTGTTGCTCTTGCAACCTATATTTTAACCGTCTTTACTGTGCATCAAAACTGGCCTCAGATTTTATATCACGCAATAATTCCAAGTTTCCAGCTGAACAAGGAATTTTTCGTGGTACTGATAGCTTTTTTGGGGACAACGATTTCACCCTACCTTTACTTCTGGCAAGCCAGCCAGGAAATTGAAGAAAAAACGCTTGAACAATGCAAGCCCGGCAGAATTTGCCGTCTGAAACCGGCCACCGAAGAAGAGCTTAGAGACCTTAGAATCGACACCCGGATAGGGATGAGTTTTTCCAATATAATTACATTCTTTATCGTAGTCTTGGCGGCCTCTACTCTTTTCCGAGCGGGTTTCAATGATATTGAAACCCTCCGCGATGCGGCGTTAGTCCTTAAACCTTTAGCCGGAGAATATGCTTATCTTCTGTTTACCGTCGGCATTATTGGCGCCGGATTCTTGGCTATTCCGGTTTTAGCCGGTTCAGCCGCCTATGTCGTGGCGGAAGTCTTTGGCTGGTCCGAGGGACTAAACAAAAGTTTTTCTAAAGCTAAAGGTTTTTACGGGATAGTAATCATTTCCACGGTAATCGGCCTTTTGATTCCCCTGCTTGGGTTTCATCCGGTCAAAGCGTTGTTTTATACCTCTCTTTTCTATGGAATTATCTCGCCATTTTTGATACTAATGGTATTGCACATGGCCAACAATAAAAACATCATGGGCGCACACACAAACGGACCGTGGCTTAATTTCTTCGGCCATGTCGCTTTTTGGATTATGACGGCTTCTGCAATACTTATATTTTTCATCCTATGATAAAGCTAACCAACACACTTACTAGTAAAAAAGAATCATTCGAACCGATAAACGGTAAAAAAGTTAACATGTTCGTCTGCGGACCGACGGTTTATGATTATATCCACATCGGTAATGCCAGAACTTTTGTTTTTTTCGATGTAGTCGCCAAATATCTGCGCCACCGCGGATATGATGTGAATTATATTCAGAATATTACCGATATAGACAACAAAATTATTGATCGGGCGCAAAAAGAAGGCGTTGACCCCCTAGAATACGCTAAAAAATACAGCGACATTTTCAAAGAAGACATGAAGACGCTTGGTGTTACATCTCCGGAATACAAAAATGCCACAGATCATATTCCTGAAGTAATAAAGCAGGTCCAAACACTGTTGGATAAAAATAACGCCTATATAATTGAGGGTGATGGTATATATTTTGATTTATCTACTTTTCCTGACTACGGCAAATTATCGGGCAGAACAGCAGGCATGGCCGACGATGCGGTTTCGCGCATAGACGACAGCGATAAAAAACGCAACCGCGGCGACTTTGCGATTTGGAAATTCTCTCAAGAAGGCGATCCGAGTTGGAATTTTGAAACGGGGAAATATTTGGGAATAAATAACAGCCGTCCCGCCTTCGCTAAAGCTACGGCGGGCAGGCCGGGCTGGCATATTGAAGACACCGCTATCACTGAAAAATACTTCGGTCCGCAATATGATCTCCACGGCGGAGGACAGGATTTGATATTCCCCCACCACGAAGCTGAAATCGCCCAACAGGAATCGGCTTCGGGCCTGGCACCATTTGTTAAATACTGGCTGCATGTCGCGTTTTTGATAAACAAAGACGAGAAAATGTCAAAGTCTAAAGGCAACTTCAAAACCGTCCACGAATTACTGGAAAAATATCCCAAAGAAGTCTTGAGGTTTTATCTTTTAAGCGGACACTACCGCTCACCTCTTGAATTTAGCGACAAAACACTTCGGCAATCAGAAGCGGGAGTAAGCCGCATATATGAGTTCGTGCAAAAATTAAATTTGACCGGTGAAAACGGCGCAGACAATGCTGAAAAACAAATAGAGAAAGGTCGGCAGACATTTCTGGAGGCAATGGATGATAATTTCAATTTTCCCAAAGCCCTTGCGGCGATATTTGACTTGATAAGAGACACTAACAACGCTCTCGTTAACAATTCTTTAAATAAAACCAGCATAGAAAAGATGCGTGATTTCCTTAAAGAAACGGACTCTGTTCTGGGAATAATTCCGACAAAAAAAGAAAAAATTCCGGACGAAATTCTGGAATTAGTTGAAAAAAGAGAAAATTACCGAAAAAGTCAAAAATGGGAAGAAGCAGATAAAATAAGAGCCCAAATCGAAGAAATGGGCTACAAAGTTGAAGACACTATCTATGGGCCGCTAATGGAAAGAACATAGGTTTTGCGTTTAAAACTATTATTGCTGCTTCAGCGTTTCTGTAAAAAAATATAGTAGCAAAACCCGGAAAGGAAAAAAAATACCAAACCGGCGATACTTAAGTTTCTTACCAGCTCCGAGTCAATGTCAACCGCCACGCGGGCCAGTACTAAACTCAAGATAGAAATGGTCAATAGACCAAAAGCAGTATATTTCATGCCTCTCACATCTTGTCTAGCCCCAAGGATAAGGCCGTACAAAAAAAACACGGCTGCAACGAATAATCCCCCCAAAGCAAACGCATCAACAGTGTTGCTCACATAAAGCCCCATTAAGAGCTAGCGGATATTATCATAGCGCTTTTTTAAATTTAGTCCAACTCCCCGCTTTCCCACAACTAATCCACTCTGGGTATTGATAATTGATCATTGATAACTGATAATGGTTGAGATATGTCAGAATTTTCTTCCAAACCCTTCGACGCTGCTCAGGGCAAGCTCCCTCCGCAGAACATCGAAGCTGAGAGATCGCTTCTCGGTTCTCTTGTCATCGATCGGGAAGCAATAAACAAGGTCGCTGATTTTTTGCGGCCCGAGGATTTTTACAACAGAAGCCATCAGAACATTTACAGGGCTATTTTTTCTTTATTTGAAAAAAGAGAACCGATAGACCTTTTGAGCATCTCTAACAAGCTCGGCGAGATGAAAATGATAGATGAAGTCGGCGGCATCAGCTATATTTCTTCCCTGGCCACATCAGTGCCGACATCTGCTCATATCAACTCGTACGCCAAGATAGTTCAGAAAAAAAAGATGCTTCGCGACCTGATAGACACGGCTCATCATATTATCGGACTGGGCTACCAGGAAGACGACGATGTGGAAAATTTACTGGACGAAGCGGAAAAAAGATTATTTGCCGTTTCCAACAGATCGCTTACAAAAAATTTCGTACCCCTGGACAGAATCGCTCTGGATGAAGCCATCGATAGGATAACCAACCAGCACGACGAGATACGCGGCTGCAAGACAAATTTTCCTGAACTTGACGATACGCTGGGCGGATTCCAAAAATCAGATTTGATAATACTTGCCGCAAGACCCTCCGTGGGTAAGACCGCGCTTACTTTGAACATTGCCCTCAATGTGGCAAAACAAAACATCCCGGTCGGCATATTTAGCATGGAAATGTCTTTGGATCAGATAATAGACAGATTTTTAGCATTAGAATCGGGGGTAAGTTTGCACCACCTTAGAACCGGAAAACTTGGCGATGGCCTTCAGGATGTCGCCGGCGCTTGCGAATCCCTGCGTTCCTTGCCAATATATGTTGACGACACGCCGTCTCCCAACATTCTTCAGATGAGGGCAATGGCTCGGCGGTTACAAGCAGACAAGGGGCTGGGATTGCTTATCGTTGACTATCTTCAGTTGATGGCTTCGAGAAGAAACTATGACAGCCCGGTTCAGCAAGTAACCGAGATATCCCGAGGACTGAAGGGGTTAGCTAAAGAGTTAAATATACCGATATTAGCAGTTTCGCAGCTATCTCGTGCGGTAGAACAAAGAGAAGGCCACAAACCGCGATTGTCTGATTTAAGAGACTCCGGCTCAATCGAACAAGATGCTGATTTGGTAATGTTTATCCACAGAGACGATAAAACTAACTTTGAAAAAGCCAAGAGAGAAAATAAGCTGAATCAGGCACAAGTAATAATTGCCAAACACCGAAACGGACCGACCGGTCAAATTGACTTCTATGTTGACCCCGCAAGTTTAAGGTTTAAGACAAGCGATAGATTCCATACGGATGAATACCTTATGGGCGAAGTTATATAACTATCCTAATTATTATAATCAATGACCAATAACCAACGTCCAATACTCAATAAAACTTAAAAATGTCTAAAACATTTGGAGATTGGTTGTTTATTGGTTATTGAATATTGGTTATTTCTTTTTATTACAATGAATCTTAAGTTCCAACAACTTGTCAAACTATTTCAGCGGCTCCCGGGTGTCGGTCCTCGCCAAGCGGCACGATTTGTCATTGCGCTATTGGATCAACCGGAAGAGAATTTGGTTGAGCTGGGAACCGCCATTAACAGACTGAAAAAAGAGATAAGTTTCTGTGGTGAGTGCTTTAATATCTCGGATAATTCTCACTGTCATATTTGTCATGATACCAAAAGAGACAAGGCAAAACTGATGGTGGTTGAAAAAGTTACAGATCTTGAATCGGTAGAAAAAACCGGGTTGTATAAAGGACTTTATCATGTCCTCGGCGGAGCCATTAACCCTTTGGACAAGATAACTCCGGCTAATTTAAAAATAAAAGAATTGGAAAAACGATTAGAAAAAATATCCGCAGAACAAGGAGTAGAACTTATAATCGCCACTAACCCCAACACATCCGGCGAAACAACGGCAATGTATCTTAGAGACTTATTCGCTTCTACCAACTGGCAAAACAGAGGCCTATCAGTCACCCGCCTCGGCCGCGGCCTCTCCTCTGGCTCCAATTTAGAATATGCGGACGAGATTACTCTTAAGCACGCACTTGAATATAGGAAATAATTATTCTACGACATCCACAAAAACTCTTTCTCCTCCTGCTATTTGGCCCGCCGCATCAGTAAAATGCACCCATACTTCAAATTTACCGATATCTTCATTTTGAGGACTTAACCTTAGTATTCCTTCGCCATCATCGCCGCCGATTATTTCCCCGAAATAAGCCTCTTTGCCGAAAACATAGCCCGGTGATGACCTATGAACATATATACTTCCCATAACGATTTCTGTTGGAATTCCTTTAGGATGCTTGGCTACTATTTCTAGTTCTTTAATCTCCCCCGCCCTCATCACTATTGGCGATTTATCAAATACCGCAAAATAAGGCGTGCCGGCTTTTCTTTCCTCTTCCATTCTTTTTACTTCTTCCTCATCGTAAAAGACATCTCCCCCCAAGGATATTGACCCAAATCACACTTCGGACCCTTGTATTCAATCATAACCTTGCCTCCCGCTTCTACGCACTCGCTGTAATTAGTTGGATAATTAAACCAATATTTGAATGGGAATGGCTTTAATGACCTGAATGAATATACCGGAAAAAATATTAGCGAAGAAAAAAAGAATATAATCGCCAGCTGTAAAATTTTCTTTTCTCCCTTTACCAATACACGCGCATATAGTGGAATTATAACTATGCCGGTTAAAAAAATAGCCAATATCCCAACGGATATAAATCCTAATCCCAAGTCATTTACCTTTAGTATCCCGATCTTTGATAAGAAATTTAACGCACGGAGCCAGAATAAATATGAGATTATGCCCAAGCTTAAAGCTAGCCCAAAATAAACCCATTTAGAAAGTGCCACTTTATTTTGGACGGGAAGAGATGAATCTGCGCCAACCTGATTATTTTCTTTTTTCTTATCTACTAAATACAGAACTTGTATTATTACGAGAGCTGCAAACCAAAGGGGAAAGAATAAATATCTGAAAGATGTCATGAATTGGCTACACATGAATAAAACATTGGTTTTGTTAAAACACAGACTGACTCTATAATCTAAATAATAAATAAAAGCAGTACCACCTATGAGTATCACGACAAGAGCAATAAATACAGCCTTATAAGAAGTAAAATATTTCATCCTTTAATTATACCAAATAAACCAACAAAAAACACCCTTCGACTAGTTCAGGGTGATTTTTGTTATTTGAACCTTCGTAAACGGTTGACGGTGGCCTTTCTTTTTGTGCTGGCGGGTTTTGGATTTATACCGAAAAACCATTTTCTTTTTGCCCTTGCCGTCTTCCATGACCTTGGCTATTACTTTAGCTCCAGATACTAACGGTTTTCCAACTTTCACTTCACCGTTTACCACCAGAAGCACTTGCTCGAAGGTCACCTCTTCGCCGTCGTGCTCTAATTTCTCTACGGTCAAAACATCCCCTTCCTGGACTTTGTATTGTTTTCCCCCTGTTTTAATAATTGCGAATGCCATAGTTGTTAAATATTAGTCCTTTCCTAAAAATTTGTCAAAAAATTAAATACCTATTAGAAGTGCTGCCGATTTTAATATTATTTATTACGACAACGAGGCAATTAAAATTTTGTGAGCACTTTGTATTGTTTTGTTTCGGCCTGATTTTAATGGATTCACTTCTGTTAAATCAAAAGATAAGTTGGGATGTCTGCCGATGACATTAAGCAGTTCTCCTATGTCTCCCAATTTAAGCCCATGTTCGGATGGAATACCAGTAGCTGAAGCTTCGGTTTTGTCTAGAACATCTATATCAAACGACACATGCAAATATTCAAAAGACGAGATAAAATTCTTGAAATTTTTAATGACATTCCTTTTGCCACCCAATAACGCCCCTCTGTCAATGTTCTTGATTTTTTTCTTGGCAAATAACTCTGCTTCCCCTTTGTCTAGATCAAGATTGCCGACATACATAATATTTCCCACAGGCAATTTTTCGGATACTGACCTTTCGACATCTCGAATATCAAAACGGGCTACTAGCGGCCGCATATACATACCGTGAAAATTTCCAGTCGGACTGGAGGCCTTGAGATTCATATCCCCGTGCGAGTCAAATTGGATATAACCTAAATTTTTTAAACTACCCACCCTATCCTTTACTGCCAAAATAGACGGCAGAGTAACGGAATGATCTCCACCTATAACAACTTGGGTTTGGCCGCATTTTATGTGACTGTTAATAAATCTCCTAAAATCGTTAAGCCTCTCTCCTAATATTTTATTGAACTGTTTGGGGTGTACTTTTTCTGGTTCTGGAAATACATACTCATTTATATAACACTGGGAAAACTTTGTTAAAAAGTCACGGGTTAATACGGCATCGGGCCCATTCTCCACCCCAATATCAACATCTTCCTGTAATTTATGCGGATTAGATATGCCGAACCTCGATTTGGCCTTAAAAAAGTGTAATACCCTCATCCCCTTGAGCTTAGCACTTTTATTAAAAAGGGTGTGCACAAACATTTAATTTAAACACGACAGTTTAATAAAAACAGAAAAACCTCGTACTAAACTAGACACAAGGTTATTGCTTATTGCGGATAGCACTGCCGATAGATCTTGATGGTGAGCTGGCCGAACCAGAACATTGCCTGCCTGTGGAGGGGAAAACCAGGAAGTGAAAGTTCGAGATACAATTTGTTCTGACAAATTGTAATGGCAGAGCCAACTCGAACTTCTACTTCCTGGAAAACTTTGTTGGGTCAAATATGCGGGTATTTTATTAAAAACCTAGTAATTGAGCCATTAAATTACCCATGTTGATAAGCCATTGACTTTTCATCTCTGATTTGATATCCTTAGATTACAAATGGCTTCGGCCTCGCCCCCGCCCTCAAAAGCGGGGGAGAACTTTTTTTAGGGCTCTCTTCTCTTAAAATTTACCTGGATTATTGCTTCAAATAGATTATTAAAAATATCTTCTTCAAGAACCCCAACTTTATTAGCTAACCTTTTACGATCTATAAATCTAACTTGAGACAGAACAGCAGTTGCATCCCTGCCATCTACCTCTCCTGCCTTGAAATAATACTCGCCTTTCTTTTTAGTTGTTGTTAATGGCACAGCAAGACAGGCATCGAGATTAAATTTTTTGATTATAACAACTGGCCTCTGAAAATCTTTACCGGTTCCGTCCTGCTCAAATCCTATATTTACTCCGAGTGAACACCACCAGATTTCTCTTTCATGGAAAAATACTTCACTCTTGCGTCCGTCAAGATTCTCCTTAATACCATGCCACTTCTTAAAATCTTTGTTCATCTTTGGTATTAAAACAAAAACTGGTAAAAATTACCAGATTGGGCCAATCCTCCTTCACTAAAGTTTCGAAGGACGCGGTAGAGAACACTGCTTCGCTCTTCCGAAGCTTTAGCATAGGAGAGGAAAACTTTGTTAAGGAATATCTACCAAAGTTTCATCAGTGAACCCTTGTTACTAAATTCTTATGAATTTGGTTATTAATGTTGGAAATGACGGCATGTTGGCAAGTTTAATTTAACATGATTTTAAGTAATTAAAAAGCCGATGGATAGTCGGCGTTTAGCTTTTTTCACGATTCCGTAATTCAGGGCAATAACAGTAAACACACCAATAACACTTACACCCCTTTGGATGTTCAGAGTGTTTCTTTGTTGGTATACCCGACTGATTTGCTGCCTGATCACACAAGCTACAGAAATTGATTTCTACATCATTATAGTGATCTGTGGTCCGTATAATCTGCTGAAAAATGTGCTGATGATTAGGCCAATCAAGTTTCAAGGTGACTTCCATGTCTTTTGCCCTCCTTACATCACTGACCAATGAAGATTCATTGATGGTCTAAATTTATTAATGAGGAATCTGGAGAGAGATGAAACCCCTGGATAACCAGATTCATACAGACATTCCACATAGTCATCACGAGACCGATAAACATGAGTTGATTCTTGTCCATTGGTCTTATCTTTGATCTTTAGCAAAGATTGAACCTCGATAATCCAACCACCGGTAGTAAGCAGGTGCTCTTTTTCCAGAGTAAATTCACTCTTGCCGTCGTCGGCAGCAAAACTAATCTTCCAACATTCCCAGCTTGGTTCAGAAAATTCAGTATTTTGCCATTTGAGACTGCCGGACCTTGTTTGTTCTAAAACCTGATCAACTTGAGGATCTTCTTTCTTGATAAATCTATCGCTGAACATACTTACTCCTGATTTTTTAGGTACCAATAGTTATATACATCAAATTACTTAATAAGTAAACAGCAACAAAAAACCAGCATTTCTGCTGTTTTTGTGACGAAAGTTTTCCCCTCCTCTTGCTTCGCTCCGCCGAAGTTTTAACGCAGGCGAGACCCCTCCAAAAAAGCTGTTTTCGGAAAACCCGGTAACTATTGGCAACGTCAGACGTTGCCAATGTAAATCAAATATATATACCAGAGGCATCGAGTCGAACTCGATAGCCTCGTCACTCGACTTCTTACGAAGCCGAGTTTGACTCGGCAGCGCCAACCGGATTTGAACCGGTGTTACATGGATGAGAACCATGTGTCCTAGACCGGGCTAGACGATGGCGCCATTAGGTTTTAATATTACTAAAAAAATTGATTTTTCTCAAGAAAAAACGGCCCGGATTAAGCCGCCTGATCATTCTCGATTCTGTTGCACTCATCATCAATTAGACGATAGAATCTTGCATCCGTAGTTGCCGCGATCGGCAAGATATATTTTCTGGTTTCTCTTACTTTCTTTAATTTCCTCTCTTTGGGCTGAACATCTATGCTCCGAAGATTATGCAAGCGATCCGCCAGCTTAACTCTGCGAATCAGCAAGGTGTCCGATATTATCTGGCGAAAATAATTTTCCAAGTCAACTTTTCTTTTTTCAATCAACCCTCTTTTTCGGTAAGTCATCTTTTCCTTGGAAAGGACGCGCAGAGCGTCATCAATTTCCCATCCGAATAATTTTTCTATCATTCCAGCCGGAACAAACTGATCCTCGTAAATGTCGTGCAGTAAAGCTACTGCCAACTCCTCAGATGTGGTGGGGCCTAAATCCAAAAGAATAAGGGACACTTCCCTGCAATGTTCAAAATATCTCTGACCGTTATCCCTGGTCTGGGGTCTGTGAAAATATTTTGCCAATGAATATGCCCACAGCAACCAATCTGGGCTTTCAAAACCCAACTCATCTTCCACTCTTTCAAAGAACATGTCTCTACCCATTTCCACTCCTTTCGTCTTAGGTGTGGGCCTATTATAACACGCATTTTTGGATTTGACAAAATAGGTAAGGGTATGTTATAATTAAACCATCCGGCTCAACAAAAGGAGGAGGACCTGATGTGGCATTTGTTCTTGTTCTTCGTAGTCGCTGGCGCGCTTGGCGCCGGCATCGGATATGTCGCGGAAACATCGTTTTCCGCAACAACCGAAGTGCTGATTGGCGTAGGCATGTTAGTGCTCGCGTCGGTCATCGTTCGTGTTGTTTGGACATTCGTCCGGCCATGTTTCAAGGCCATTGATGAAGCCGTCCGATTCGGCGAAGAATCGGCGGGCCAGTAACCCACCGCCTTTCCACCGTCAGCCCCCAGAACATAGGGGGCCTTTTTAACCACAGAAACCCTTCACACTTCCATATTATGATATGTGGGAATAAAGCTATTAAACGGGATAGCTGGTTATCCCGTTTAATAGAAAACGTGAAATACATGAGGTTTAACCTCATGTTGAGGTTTAACCTCAACATGACTTATGACTTAAGCCATTTTTTGGACTGTCTAACGAGCAGTTCTTTTTTCTTTTCCGGTTCCGCCATTATTTCCTCGACAATCTTCTCCATTCTAACTCCCTGAGAACCCTTTACCAATATTAAGTCGCCTTCTTTTACCAGCTCCTGGATTTTATTTTTTGCCATATCAGATTCTTCAAAGATAAAAATATTTTCTTTCGGCATCTGATTCTCTGCGCTGTCAGCGATAAATTTTGCCTTTGAACCGACGCATATCAACAAATCAACAAAACTGCCCGCTAAGTCCCCCACCGCTTGATGGGCTTGAATAGTATATTTCCCCAACTCAAGCATGTCGCCCAATACGGCTATTTTTCTTTTAGCGGGCAATGATTTTAAGGTATCAAGGGCAAGGTGGGTCGATGCCGGCGAAGCGTTATAGGTGTCGTCAATAATCCAAGAGTTTTTAATCCCGGCCAAAATTTTCAGCCGTCCTTTTGGCCCGTCATAGTATGACAGCGCGTCGCTTATCTCAACCAGATTTAATCCAAGCGCAACACCGACGGCAGCGGCTGCGGCGGCGGACCAGGCCTGCGACTTGCCAAGAGAGCCGTTTATATTAACCGGCACAAAACCCTGCCTGCCGGCAGGCAGGTATTCCCCACCGTAATGGAGTTTGAAAGTGACTCCAATTGGCATATTACCGTCTACTTTATATTCGAAATTTGAGACCTTTATACTTGCCCCGTCACCAAAACCATAAGTAAGCACTCTCGCCTTGGTTTTCTCTTTCATGTCTAAAACAACATCATCGTCAGCGTTTAGAATGGCATAGCCGGTCGGTTCAAGCGCCTCTATTAACTTTGACTTCTCTCTCGCCACCGCTTCTGAACCAGAAAAAAATTCAATGTGGACCGGTATCTCTCCAACAGCCGTGACAATCCCAATGTGGGGTCTGAATTTTTTAACCAATTTTTTGATATCCCCCGGCTTATCGGCTCCAAATTCAAGCACTAAAACTTCAGGATAATTACGACCAAGAACCAAGAACCAAGAACCAAGAACCAAAACCTTAAGCCAAAACCACAAAGTATTGCCGCCTTCGTAGTAGTCATCCATCCAGTTGCCGACAATCACCAATGGCACGCCGAACTCGTTATTCAAATTACCCTTTCCGGAACGAACTCTTTTTGTGCTGCTTAAAACAGACGCTATGGCTTCCTTGGTCGATGTTTTGCCCACATTCCCGGTAATAGCGACAATCTGGGGTTTATAGCGCCACAGGTAGAGCTTGGCAAGCAAATTGAGCTTCCATATAATAATTGTCTTAATCAAATTTTTCATGGGTTTAGAAATTAGAAATTAGGATTTAGAAATTCCAGACGATAAAAATCTTATTTTTATCGTCTGGTGGGCGGTATTTCATAATAATTCAACAAATACTGCGTTATTTCTTTAAATGTCGGCGATAAACTATCTGCCGCAAATGTAATTCCTTTTGGTTTGTCGACTTTAATAAGTATGACGAATTTAGCATCAAAAGCGGGAGCAAAACCTACAAAATCGTGGATATATTCATTTTCAAGATATCCACCTTTGCCATCGGGAATTTGAGCCGTACCCGTCTTGCCCGCCACATCATAGCCGTTTATCCGCGCTTTATCAAAGCCGTTATCAACGACGCTAACCAGCATCGATTTAAGTTTTCCGGCTGTTTTTTCGGAAATCGGTATAGATACTATTTCCGGTTCTGTTATCTTTTCGCGGCCGCCCTCCTTTATTATTTTTTCAACCACATACGGTTTCATCAATTTACCGCCGTTGGCTATCACTGAATAAGCATTTATCAATTGAATGGGCGTTACGGCAACGCCTTGTCCGAATGAGGCCGTTAAAAAATTTATTTTCCTTCCACTGTAAAGGTTGGATATATCTCCGTTGACTTCCCCCGGCAAATCCACGCCGGTTCTCTGCCCAAAACCAAAGTTAATCATGTAACTCAAAAAGTTATCGTCTCCTACCAGGTCTTGGACATGCATTGCTCCGGTATTTATTGATTTTTCAAGCACTTGGGACATTGTTACGGTTCCAAAAATTCTTTCGCTGAAGTTTTTAATCCTATATTCAGCCACATCCCTAAAACCAACATCACTAAAGGTCGTCTGGGGAGTTATCATCCCAAGATCTAAGCCCATAGCCATCGTGATAGGTTTGAATGAAGACCCCGGTTCAAAAACCTCCTGAACCCCTTTGTTTAGAAAATTTCTAGGCTCATATTCGCTGTAGCTGTTGGGATTAAATGTGGGCCTATCGGCCATAGCAAGGATTTTGCCGGTATTAGGATCCTGAACAATCACAGTCCCTCCGGCTGCTTCTAATTTTTTCATTAATAAATCCAGCTTATCCTCTGCTACCTGTTGAATATTTTTATCTATAGAAAGAAGCAAGTCAGCAGGTCTATCTACTTTTTCGTCGTCTCCGGTGTTGTTTTTCTGATCATCGTTTTTAAAAATACCGGCTATAAAGTCAACCACCCCGAATCCGTTAAAATATTTGCGAGAACTCCATCTTTTGCCAAACAGTTCTTCGTTATAAAAGGACTCGACTCCATATTGGCCCGATTTTCCTTCGCTACCATAACCCAAGAACCCCAAAACACTCGCGCCTAGTTGATTGCCGGGATAAAACCTGTCTGTCTCATAAACGACACCGACTCCTTTTGTTTTTAAAGACTTAACTGACTCAACTTGTTCATTGTTTATCTTCCTTGCCACGACACGAGAATTACTCGACCGTGAATCAATAACTTCTTTGATTTTAATTTTGTCTATTGCCAAAACTGAATTTAACTTGTCGGCGACCTCTTCAGATCTCTGCGGATCAATTTCTATCGGAACCAAGTATGCAAGAGGGAATTTTTTATTAGTAGCAGCCAGATATTCGAGACTTTCCTCGGGATGAACCACTTTTTCGTTTCTGAGATATATGTTGCCTCTTGCCAAAACATTGGTTACATCTTGACTCTGCGCTTCTGCCGTAAGCGAATACGAACGATGTTTGATGTAAGTCAGTATGAACAGGTTGTAAGAAATAACGGCCGCAGCCGCTAGAACAAAGATGAAATATAAATTTATGCGAAAGTTGTCGTGTTTAGCCATAACACCATAACACTAATCTACAAATCTACACGAATACTACAAATAACTATTCGTAGCATTCGCATGTCATTCGTAGATTTGTATTACATTCAGCGTAGCGCTGCCACTTCGCCGCTTCCAAAGATGTGCGTCACATGTCTCGCCTCTATCATATAGTGACTTTCGGCAAAATTGAGTATGGCTGAAGAATCCTCAATTGACAACTTCTGGGCGGTTAGAAGCCCATTTGTTTCCATCAGACCCGAGAATTCGTCGTTGAGCAGACCAATTTGGTAACTAGAGGCGGTTATAATGTTCGAAACGATAACATAATAAATCATTAAAAAGATAGCCGCCGCCGACAAGAAGACATTTAAAACCCCCAGATGAGTATAATTGAATACAGCTATATTTTGTGGATTTCGAGTCATATTTTTTCTATTATTTTTAATTTCGCCGATCTTGCTCTTGGATTAATCTTAATTTCTTCCCAAGAGGGTTTTACCGTACCCTTGATTACAAATTTCACTATTCCTTCTTTAGCTTTCCTCTTAAAAAGTTCTCTGATTATCTTGTCTTCCAATCCGTGAAAAGATATTACCGCCAGCCGACCGCCAGGAATCAATACATTTACCGCAGAAGAAACTCCGTCGCTTACATTTTTTAATTCTTCGTTCGCCGCAATCCTCAACGCCTGAAATGTTTTTGTGGCAAAGTGGATCTTTCTTTTCTTATACCAATCCGGCACTGAATATTTGATCACTTCCACCAAATCTCCGACCGTCATTATCAACTTCATTTTTCTGGCTGAAATTATATTCTTGGCAATACTTTCTGCGAATTGTTCCTCGCCATATTCTTCAAAAATTCTTTCTAACTCTTCCCTGCTTTCGGTGTTTACTATCTCCGCCGCTGCTCGTCCTGCGGTCGTTGAAGGATTATAGCGCATATCAAGCGGCTCATCTTCCTTCTTGAATGAAAATCCTCTGCCACTTCTCTCATAATGCCACGAGGACAACCCCAGATCGAATAAAATCCCATTCGGTCTGAAATTATGCTCACGGACAATTTTTTCAATATTTATATAACTGTCATTAACAATAATCAAATTTTTTAATTTTTCATTTTTAATTTTTAATTTAGCGGCAGAGACAAGCTCCGGGTCTATCTCAATACCGAGAATTTTTCCGTTAGGTTCAATTTTTTCCAGTATTGCCGCGCTATGGCCTCCGCCATCCAAGGTTGCGTCAATAATATTGTCTCCCGGTTTAGGGTCTAAATACTCTATAACTTCTTTTAGAAGAACGGGATTATGAACCATCTTTAAAATTTCTAATTATTCTAATTAACCTAATTGACCTAAATAACTCTCAACCACTTAATAATCAATTTTCAGTCATCAATAATTAATAAATAGTCAACTTTTTAAAACATTTGAAACTTTGTTTGGTTATTTAATGGTTTTATTGGATGTTGGACGTTGGTCATTGGTCATTGGTCATTAGATGATTCCTAGCTCTCCCAATTTCTCCGCAATGGCATCTGAATTTTTTTCTAGATTTGCTCTGTAATTATTCCATCTATCCTCGTCCCAGATCTCCAAACGGTTAAACAGGCCCGCAACAACTATTGACTTATTCAGGTCCGCATATTTTTTTAAATGTTCGGGCACCAATATTCTGCCCAACGAATCAAATTCAACTTCAACAGCTCCAGATAGGAATAATCTCGCAAATGATCTTGTGTCTTGTTTCGCCATCGACAATCCTGCCAGCATCTCGGCAAACGGGGTCCAAAATTTTGAAGGAAATATAAACAAACAATTGTCCAGCCCTCTGGTTAGAATAGCCCCCTCGCCCAACTCCTTCCTGAACTTCGAAGGTATAGCCAAACGCCTTTTGGCATCTAGGTTGTGTTTGTATTCGCCTATTAACATTGGTTTTTCTTCCTGACTTATCCACAGTTTTTATGACTTATACCCACTTCTATCCACAATTAACCACTATACTCCTATTATATACCCCTAACTTAAAACAGCGCAATGTTGATATCTTGAGCAACAAAAAACGGCACAAGTGCCGTTTTGACTATCTGTGCACTCTGTAGGATTCGCCTACAAGTCGAGTCGTCTTCCGCCGACTCGCTCGCAGGCCACCCCTCGCGGTTTCACTCGCCCTCTGCTCGTGAAACATCGCTGCGGTTTTCTCGTCCTCACGCAAGCAAAGAAGTTTGCTTGCTCTGTGCAGTGGGCATAGGAGGACTCGAACCTCCGACCTTCGCAATGTGAATGCGACGCTCTAACCAGCTGAGCTATGTGCCCAATGTTTAAATTTAGAATTTTGAGATTATTTAAAGTTTAGAAATTTAGAAAATCATCAATAAACTAGAGTCCTAGTTTATTGATGATTTTTTCGTGGGGACTTTCGAGAAGTACTCTGATAAACCTGTCAAACATTCCATGGCGATATTGAAATTCGTCTTTATCCATCAGTGAAAACCTGACTTCTCTTCCCGTTTCCGCCTCCAAAGAAGCCAGAAAGGCGCGTAGTTTGTTTTTGTTTATATCATCTCCCACGATAAATAAATCCGCGGCGGTATCGTAAAGGTTAGAACCATTATTCTCATTCATGAATATCCCAGAAATAACAGCCAATTTTACCCTTCCCAGGCCCAATATTTTCTTTACCATTTTGTCTTTCTCGGCCGGTGATGATTTTAAGATTAAATTTTTAAGTTCGTCAAAAAACTCAAAAGAAGGATTGAGAGAATAGGTCATCCGGTCAATTGCAACAACCTTTTTTCTTGTTTTATTTTTTTTGTGTCGAGGTTTTTTAGACATAGGTGGTTAAATTAACCTAATTTCTCTAATTATTCTAATTGACCTAAATAAATCCTAATAACTGAGTGACCAAAATTTTAGACATTAGACATTTTGGTATTGGGATTTCTTTAGAATAATCAGGTTAATTAGAAAATTAGAATAATTCTATATTTTATTCTTCTTCACCAACCCCAGTTCTGCCAATAAGCCCAATTCTTTCTTAAGACCATCAAGCGGTTCTTGAATTCTCCTAGACAATTCGCGAACGCCAAGGTTGCCCGGATAATTCCTGAACATAAACTTAAGCAATTTGACCCTAATACGCGAACCAAATAACTTATCCAGAATGTGCTTTGACTCCGCTTTTGACATTTTGTATGATTGCCTTAGAATTAATGTATCCGATGCTTCAATTTACTTTGCAGCATTTGGCTCAAGTTTATAAAAAGGAACAGAAAAAGTAAAGCTAATGCAAAGAATTTTTCTAAAACCAACTTCTCAAGAAATAGTTACCAAGGGAAATCCCATAGATGGCCATACCGATGTTTTTGCCTATGAGTATTATGATGACGAGGATAAAAGAGGGCTGGGCGGATTGTTCATCATCGGCAATGTAAAGCAAGATGCTGCCACGACGGAAGATGAAAATACCCCCAATGTGGCCTATGTTTCTAACCTCGTCGCCTCACTGGCAAAACGGGAGTATTATTCAAGACCGGAAATATCACCACGGGACGCCTTCTCCGCGACTCTCAAAAAAATAAATGATGTTGTGGAAGAATTTTTCAAAAACAAGTCCTTAAAGATAAACATCGGTATATTTGCCGTCGCCGGAGAACAAATACTTATATCAAAACTGGGTAAATTCAAAATAATACTAGGCAGACCCGCCCGCTCGCCTGGGCAGACAGGCACAAGTGGAGAACCAAGGGTAGTAGACATACTCAACAACATAGATCTCTTTAACAAAGAACAAGTCGAGGAAAAGGAATTTTCTAATATCATCTCCGGTAAAATAATGCCGGGTGACAAGCTGTTTGCTTTCTACCCAAACCGATCGATTACGGCCAGAGAAAAGTTGATAAAAGCCAGCCTTTTAAAATTCGATGATACGCAGTTCGTAGAAAAAATAAATTCCATAAAAGAGGCAAAGCCAGATTTTGATTGCGGGGCTTTGTATCTTTCTTTAAATAACTACAAGGAATTGGCGGTTAAAAAACCAAAACCGATAGTACCAGAGAAGGGCGAATTACCTGCGGTCAGCTTGGCTACAAACAACTTAAAGGAACAAGAAGGTGTCGATAAGATCAAAACTCCGGTCCCAACATTAGTTCCGGCTCAGAATGCTGACCTGGCAATACCGGAGGAAGTGCCAAGAATAATATCTTCTGAATTTTCTCTGGGTAAAAAGAATAATCCCCTCCTTGCCCCTCTTAAAATAATAAAGAATCTCTATGCCGGTTCCGGTTCATATATAGGAAATCTATCCGGCCGTAGATTATCCCAAAACATAAATTTCAAAAGAAAATTTGTGATTTTATCTTTAACCGCCGGATTTTTGGTGGGGGGTGTTGTTGTGGTTAAAAAATTCATAGTAGTAAATCCGGAACAGCGCCAACTCAATATGGTTATAAATCAAACTCGGGACAATCTTAAACTGGCCAAAACCAAGATAAGCCAAAATGACTTTATCGGCGCAAGACAACTTCTCGCAGATTCATTATCAAGCATTTACGGGGTGGGTGTTACAAACGACAAGACCAAGAAAACAACAAGCGATGTTTACGAAGTTTTAGACAACATAGACAAGGCCATCGATGTTTCTCCCTCGCTTCTTGAGATAATGCCAGAGGAACTCAGCCAAAAAATTACGGTCATAACAACTCAAAAAGAAAAATTGGCCACGAACGAATACAACATTATCTCGCCTATTGCTTTCGACATTTACGAGAGTAACTTATATGTTCTTACGCCAGACAACATCTTCAAAGTAGCCGACATCAATCAAAGCGGTAAAAAAGAATCCTCACCTTGGTTGAAATCAGGCGGCACACTGTCTCAAGCGTCAATGATATCCGTCGACGGTAATGTTTTCGTGATGAATAACTCCGGAACCCTGGTAACTTTTTACAAGGGCGAAAAGATTTCAGAAACAAATACATTTATTGTTTCCAACAACAACGATTCCTTGCTTACATCTAAGGATTCCGACAAACTTTATGTGGTCAACAAGTCTCTCTCCAGGATATATGAATTAAACAAAGAATCTAAATCACTGATAAGGACTCTCAAGGTCGGCAGTTCAGAACCTTTCGTAGACGCATACCTAACCGGCAACAGCACTATAATCATTACCACTAAAGACGGTAGAATCTGGGAAATCAAGTAGTTGTAAAGCCAAACCCCCGCTTCTTTTTCTCACGGATTCCTCATAGAGCAGTTGCGACTCGCTCCTAATTTTATCAGACCAATTGGGGATACCCCGACCCGGCCATGCGGCTTCCGGTAGGGTCCGTTCCGGGTCACCCCAATTGGTGCCCAGAAAAATCGCGTCGCTCATCTGCAACTGCTATCTATTCGTCATAGTGAGAAAAGAGAAGCAAGGGTTTCGCTTTGCTTTGTGTAGGTGCGTATATGGCACGTTGAAAAACACCACAAGCGAGCAACGCCTGTCGCAATTTTATCACTTGACGAGTCAATAAAATTTATGAGAGTAGGACAGGTTTTATCTAAAATCATAGGTCGAACGCCGATCCGCCATTCGCCAACTGGCGAAGGCGGAGAGGAGGCAAGAGAGGGTAACCTGTGATTTTAGATTATAAAACCTGCCCTATCTTGAGTAGGTTTTTGAAGACGAAGAACCGTGATTAAAATTGCGATAGGTGTTGTGAGCGACTATTTGAATTCAACCCTTCGAATCCCTCAGAGTTGAACTTAAATATTCTATTTGAGTTCGCTAGAGTAATTCAAAACTTGACAATAATACTAAATACATTAACATATAGCCAGCACAATAGAGGAGGAAGCACATGGACAAACTTTTTGGATTGAAAGTTCATTGGAAAATCCAAATTATAATTCTAATAAGTCTTGTATTGATTTCCTTCTATGTTCTTGCCATGCAATCCAGAGGTTCTATTCTCGATACGGCCCTAAAATGTTTTTTCCAATATCCATAATCCCTTCGGGGATTTTTTAATGTCAAAAAAGAGCCTAAGGCTCTTTTTTGATTCAGTAATCAATTACGAAAATAAACCCGTATTTTTGGTTACTTGAGTTCAACTGTTGCGCCGGCTGCCTCGAGTTTTGTTTTCATTTCTTCGGCGTCAGCTTTCTTAACTCCCTCTTTGACATTGGCCGGAGCCTTATCGGTGATATCTTTGGCTTCTTTAAGCCCCAACCCGGTTATCTCTCTTAGCGCCTTGATAACTTGTATTTTAGCGCCACCAGCATCTTTCAAAATAACCGTATAGCTATCCTTCTCCTCAGTTCCTTCTGCGGGGCCGCCTTGGCTCGCCGAAGCTGCGCCAGCAGCGAAGGCAGCTGATACGCCGAATTTATCTTCCAAGGCCTTAACTAACTCGTTTAGTTCGGCTACTGACATTTTTTCCACTTCTTCAATAAATTTTGTTTTATCCATGTTTTAAATTCAAAATGTAAATATCAAAGTGTAAAATTACAGTTCAAAATCTTAAAATTTTATAATTTTACATTGTCATTTTGCATTTTGATTTTTAAGTTTTACATTATTAAACCCCTGCTTTCTTTTTACTAATCTCATTCATTGCTACCGCTAATCCTCGTATCGGATATGTAAGCATTCCGACCAATCTGCCCAAAAGCACTTCTCTTGAAGGCATCTTGGCCATTTCCATAAATTTATCAACATCAATAAAACTTTCATCAACAAACGCTCCAAAAAACCTCAACGCCTGATTCTTTCTGGAAAACTCATAAAGCTTTTTGGCAACTGTGTAAGGATCATCGTCGCCCATCACCAGTCCGATTGATCCTTCCATGCCAAATACATCGATTCTATCTCCATCAGCCGACGGATTAATGCTTTTAAAAGCTAGGTCTATCAGTGATTTTTTAGCTACAACATATTCAGAATTTAACAATCTTAACATTCTTTTTAATTCAGTCATCTGAGAAACCGACAACCCTTTTTCTCCTGCTTTAGAAAAAGACGTAAAGACGGTAATTTTAGTTTTCGGAAGTTTGTCTTTTAACTGCTCGAGTTCTTTTTTCTTTTGTGTTTTTGGCTTCATGTCTTTTTGCTAACAAAAAATCTGCTTACCGCAGACCGACCAAACAAAACAAGAGTTTTGTCCCCATTCGGCGCGTCTTACTTCGGCTCGCCGAAGCCCAAAGGGCAAAGGCGGCTTAATGCACGCTGTCTCTACGGTTACTTAAGCATGTTATCAAGGCACAAGCAAAATGTCAACTCGTTATCTAAATCCTAATTTCTAAACAAACCCAAATATCAAATCTCCAAAATTAAAAAAGTTTTGAATTTAGAATTTTGAATTTGTTTAGGATGTAGATATTAGAGTTTAGGATTTGATTAGGTCAATTAGGTTAATTGGGGCAATTAGAAATTTATAGTCCGAGGTGTTTACGTCTATTAGCCGCATGTTCCGCTGCTGTTTTGGAGAAAATTATTTGGCCCCCGTCGCGAGTGGATAGATAATACAGATAATCGCTTTGGGTCGGGTTCAGCACCGCCTGTATCGCCGTAATTCCAGGATTGGCTATTGGACCCGGCGGAAGTTCAGCGCGAGTATAGGTATTGTATGGCCCGTCGATTTTAATTTCGTTGGCAACTCCGATTTGACTCACATCGCAGTACTCGACATTTTGATATTTCGACATTTCGATATTTCTTACGCACACTCCATAAGAAACTGTCGCATCTATCTGTAATAACATACCCCGCGCTAATCGGTTTTCTATAACACCGGCCACCAAGCGCATGTCTTCTTCAGACTTTGCCTCTTTCTCAAGAATAGACGCTATAACTATAATCTCTTTTTGTTTTTCAACGCTTAAATCTTCGAATGCTTCTGCGGTTTGACTTTTAAAATTAGCTAGCATTTTATTTGCCAGTTCGGTAGCCACTCCGTCTTGTTTTTGATTTTGTTCATTGAAATTTATTTGTGATTTGTGATTTGCCTGCCCGCCGAAGCCTTGGCGAAGGCGAGTGGTTTGTGATTTTCGTAAACGATATGTATCCGGAAAGAAATATCCTTCATCACCATAATATTTTTTGACAAAATCACTGTCTCCAATCAAGCCCAAGGAGCTCAACCGCTTATCTATATCAAAAACATTAAACCCTTCGGGTATTGTTATGGCTGTGTCGTTGGATTCAGCAAGACCTCTAGCCATTGAATACACAACAATCGGAATAGTGGTTCCCGGCTCAAAAACATATCTTCCGGCCTGAAGTTTTGTCTCATTTCCGGTAATTAGAGTATAGACAATAAAGACAAATTTATTTTCTATGACACCGCCTTCTTCCAGAACATCCGCGATGGCGTAAACACCCTGACCCTCATTAATCACCACCTCTTTTGAATCCCCGAGAGGCGATCTAAAAATTATAAACCCCAACCAACCAAGTAAAACAATCGCTGCCATTGCAGCGATTGTTTTACTGTCCTTAATTCTTAATTCATAACTCATATATACTGTACTATAACGGCTCTCTGTCAAGAACTCTGGCAGGCGGAATACTGACTTTACCCGCTTTAAGCTCTTTCAACTTCTGGACAACAACTTCGCTATCTTTATTTATTTCCACACTAAGAATTCTTTCCAGTTGTGCTATGGCCTGATCAATTTGTTTTCTTTCTTCATATATTGAAGCGAGATACCATCTGGCGTTTGCATAATCGGGGAAAAGAACAACAGCTTTCTGCAGTTGTTCGAAGGCTTTATTTTTTTGATTAGCCCGATAATACAGAATCCCCAGTTCAAACGCAAGACCCGGCTGTTCGCTATTAAACGGAGCCAGGGTTTCCAATTGTTTTATTGCTTCGTTTAGCTTGCCTTGCCTTTCATATACGGAGCCGAGGTTATAAATAGCAAGCCCAAAATTGTTGGATAATTCTATCGCTTTTTTAAACGCGTCCTCCGCTTTCATAAGCGCCGCATCGGATTGTTGTATAAATTGATTCGCAGACGCACTATTTGACGCAGCAAGTTGTATCAGCAGTTCAGCTTTAAAAAGGTACATATTCCCGATGCGATTGTGAAATGCCGGGTCGCCTGGCCTTAACTCTGAAGCTTTTAAATAGGCCGATTCCGCCAAAGCATCGGCACCATCAATTAATCGCAAAAGATTTTGGTAGACTTGGCCCAAATTAGTCCAGTTACTTGACTCATTCGGAGCTACTTGCGTTGCTCTTTGCGCCAAAGCCACGGCCGAAGAAAGATAATTTTGGACTCTATTGTTTTTTTCGTTATCGCCTTTCACTGGCTGGGTATTCAATTCCTGGGATAAGAGAACCAGAGCCAGTTGCGACGATAATCTGTAAAACCTGTCATCGTTGCCTTTCCAGTTTATAGCCTCAACGGTGTAATTCAAAGCATCTTTAACTTCCGTCTGGCTGACTGCTTTTGCGTATTTCAGATCAGCAACATAATTAAGAGAAACGAAATACAAACCGACAAGAACCAATATAAGTCCTCCGATAAAGCCCAGCGAAGAAATTAGCGACAGAGACGCTTTTTTTTCTATGTTATAAACGACTCTCTGGTTGCCCCATATAGCTAGTACCAAGAATGAAAGCAGCAAATAAAAAATGAAAGCAAGGGTCAGATTAAACGGGTAGAAAAACATAGCCACGATTGTAGCAACCGCAGACGACACAACCCCGATATCTTTACTCGACATATCGACATGTCGGAATTTCGATATATTTTTCGCCAGCAACCAACCTAACAGCCAAAACACAAAACCCAAGGCCACTAATCCCACAAGTCCGTTGTGAACAGCTACATTCAAAACATATGAGGTAGAGTCAAAAAGTTTGACCCCAGATAAAGTCGAGTTCCTTAATTCTCCGGCTCCATGTTTGTCAAAAGCAAGGGAGAAATTTTCAGGCCCATAACCAAAGACCGGATTTTCCTTCAGTGTTTCCAGAACAACTTTACCAGAAAGTCCATACGAAGGCGCTATTTCTGCCGGCAGGTTATTTTTTATAAACACCAAATTAAGATTTACCACGATCAGAAAGATCCCCAGCACAATCACCGTCATCGGAAATAAAAATTTTCTAATGCCATAGGTATTTTCACTATCTGTTGATGCCAAGCTTTCAAACATAACCACCGCAACCATGCCGGCTATCGCCACAACCCATAGAACCCACCAGTTGATAACGACAAGCACAGCGAGAGCCGCGAAAGCGCCAATTTTCGAAATATCGAAATATCGAAATATCGAAATTTTCGTTCTGTAAAGCATCGACAGCACAATGGCCGCTGTCATTCCAAGAACATTCACAGAACCGAGAGTATTGAATGCCCGAGAGACGGTAAATTGCAATATTGAAATATTTAAATATTTAAATATGTGCAGACCGAACATCTGTAAGAGGCCGTATACTAAGGCAAGAGTCAATGAAACCAGAAAATAACTTCTGATCCTTTCGCCCTTGTCGTCAAAAGAGTTAACAATGAGCAGATACACAACGGCGAATCCGACCACAATAAGAAGAGAGTCGCTCAAGCTGCCTACCAGTCCGAACACACTCTTAAACTTATCCATGGAAAAGATAGAAGACAAAATTACGGCCCCAGTCAAAGCCACGATGCCCTTATCAAGAGGGTTGAATCTCCATGACAGCTTACCGGACATCACAACATCCAAAAGCCACAACACAAGCCCTGCTCCGGCAACTAAGGTGAGGAGCATTTGCTTGTTCAGCTCCAAAAAACTAGATGTCCACGGTAAAAAAAACAGGGGCATCAGAAAGACGCCAACTAACAGAACCCATCTGGCTGCTTTTTTATAGATCGTTTCCGTTAGAACATCGTTGACATCGAAAACCCCCTGGTCTTCCGATGTCTGTCCGCCTGTGCCCGCCTCTGGAGGGTCCTCTGGAAGATACGAACCCGTACCCTCCTCGTAATTAATATATTCTGCTTCGACCGTTTTTTTCTTTAAAAAATTAAAATTCATCATAAAACATCATACCACTTCAAAAAAAACTATCAAACACTAAGTGGATAATTACTCCGCATTTTCGTTCTGTGCTTCTGTGATAACTTCGGGAGTCGGCTCTTCCGTTGGTGGAAGTTCATTTTGTTCTTCCGGTTCCAATTCAACGCTCGGCTCTGGTGTCGGTTCAGGAGTGTTTTCTGGAACGACTTCCGGAGTAGGCGTCGGTTCGATTTGAGCCGAAGGCTCATCAGCCTCTGGCTGAAATTCTGGCTCTGTGACATCGGATGTCGCTTCGCCATCCGATGTCGTTAATCCGTCGTCGATAAATTCTGGTGTCGACGATTCGGTTGTTTGACCATTGGTTATTGGGGTTTGATTAGGTGAATTAGAGTAATTAGAAATTAGGTCAATTTCTGCCATGCCGCATTCCCCTTTTATACTAATCAACTGTCCGCTTTTTACTTTTACACAATATTTCTCCCCCGTATCTTCATCTTCTAACTCAAACTTCTTAAACGAACCGAGGTTGGCTGTTATTTTTTCAGTAATTATATTCGCCACCCTCAACAACCCCTTCTCAAACACGATATCCATAACTTCGTTGAATTTCTTGACGATGAAGTTGAACGCCCCCGTGCCGATATTGTCTTCCTGTTGAAGCGAAGTCCCGCTCCCCCATTGTCCCGAAGCCGCTTTTGCCATTAACTCTTCAGCCGTCATCGATAGCGACGCATATCTGACATCAAGCTTGAGCTCAGGATTCGCCATCCCGATGCCGGGGTTGCCGCTGCTTGTGCCGACAACAACATTCACTATTTTGTTGCTACCCTTTCTGCTCATTAGATTTCTTAATTCCACTTCGAATCCGCCGTCTGAAGTTTCATTGAATTCATAATTAAATTCGTTGAGTACCCGTCCGATGACCTGTTTATATTGATATGGCTGAATGTTTTCAGACGGTACAGCTACGGCCAAACCGTCGTTCCTGCCAGACGGCATTACATAATCTCCTTCCTTGAATTCGCCTTTCAATAGTACGGGGACTTGTCCTACATAAGCAACAACAATCCATTCTTTGTCATTGTCCCTCGGTGTATCCATTGAATTGCCGCCGCGTATCCCTGACTTTGAAGAAGTCAACATGTAAAACGTCGCGTCATTTGTATCTTTGGTGACCTTCCCGTTCTTGATGCCAACAACTTCAAACGGCAATATCTCTTCATTAGGGTCCAGCTTCTTCATCCATTCGGCATAGTCAACAGCTGCAGTTTCCCAACCATCATCATTTTGCGCAGATGCGTCTACCCTGAAGAGGATTTGATTATCGCCCCCATCGTACCATATCAAATTTCCTGCAGCTTGTTGGGCTTGTTGCCATTTCAATACTCCATTTATATAAAAACCGATCTGTGATTCATCATTTGCGTTACTCGAGTCAATCCGCAGATTTGCCGTAGTCCCGGAAGCGCTCTTTATATGAAGTTGCGTTCCCGGTGCCGTCGTCCCGATGCCGACGTTGCCGTCGTCTTGTATTCTTATTTTTTCAGCGCTTGGGTCAGCTCCGGAAGATGTTCCAACCGTAAATGTAAAATCACCATCATTTGTACCGATAGCCCAATTACGTGCAGAGGCATGAGGGTTCGTAATCCAAATATCCGCAACACTGCTGATTGAATATCGACTTGTAAATTTGGCTACCGTTCCTGCTGAATCACCACGATCAACATGAAGCGGTGCCCCTGGCCCCGTCGTCCCGATGCCGACGTTGCCGGATTTTACGAAAAGCGTGTTAGACAATGATGCCGGTCCCTGGAAAGCAAGGGAACCGACGCCGTAAAGGTCGCCGGACACAAGAAGGTCGTTTGAGGTTGTTATCCAGTTTGATGCGGGGCCGGAGATGGTTGAAGTACCGAAACGATTGTAGCTGACTGTTGCATATCCTCCAACCTGCAATGTGTTACCAAATAATCCGTAAGATGCACTGGCCGTGCCTTGGACTTCAAAGACAGTTGACGGGGCGGCGCCAAGACCAATCTTGAAGCCGGCGCGGTTAATGGTCAGATCGGCATCCAGGGTCATCGAGTTCACAAACTCATCAAAGTCCAGAGAGTTGGAAGCGACTCCGGCTGTGGCCCAGGTAAGAGCGCCTGAACTATTGGTCTGGAGGAATTGGTTGGCTGAACCGTCAGCCGAAGGCCAAGTGTATCTAATACCATTAAGAGAGGTGACGCCTGAGATAGAAGCCACGCCTCCAAATGAGACCGTGCCTCTTACTTCAAGGTCGCCGCTTATCAGCAAATCATTGCTTGCGGAGATGTAATTTGAGTGACCCGTAGTTGCCGTCCCGAATCTTGAATAGGCGGCTGATGAGAATCCCCCGACTTGGAGTGTATTGCCGGTTAAGAGGTAGGAGGCGCTTGCCGTGCCTTGAAACTCGGCTCTGTCGTCGATGGTGAGTATGCCATCAGCCGTGATTAAACCGATGCCGGTTAAGGCTCCTGTGTTAGATATATCCCAATCATTGGTATTGATTTCTCCCGTATCTCCATTGTCTCCAAGAACGAATCTGCCCGCGATCTGGAAGTTGCTTGAAATACTGGCTTTGCCGTCAAAGAAGGCGTTGCCGTCGATTTCAAGGGCTCCGGAGATGAGAAGATCGTTGGCGGTGTCAAGATCGGATGAGTAACCCGTGGTACCTGTTCCGAATCTTGAATAGCTGGCTGATGAGAAACCGGCTACCTGTAATGCTCCAAAGAGGCCATAGCTGGCTGATGAGGTGCCTTGGACCTCCAGTACGGTGACTGGGGCGGTTCCTAACCCTAATCTTGAGAATTGGGGCGTAGCTGAAGTATGAATATCCTGGGGTGTTGACAGAGTGACGGTTCCGTCTCCGTCGTCGGTTACCGTGATCTGGTTGGTTGTGCCGGCTATCCAAGAAGTGAGGTTTGAGACGGAGGAGAGAACTTTGCTTCCGTTGGTCTGGACTAATCTTGATGCGGACAATACATCGTTGGTGATATTGCCGGTTACTCTTAATCCTTTGGTGATGGCTAAGCTGCCGGAGAATGAAGATGATCCCGTTCCCGAGAAAGTATTAGCGCCGTATGTGAAGAAGTTCCCAGAGACAGAAGCTACTCCTCGATAACGCAAAGATGGCGGTCTTAAGGAGATTGTCTCTCTTCGATAAATGTTCCTCAGTAAGAGGCAAAGAACTAGACAAAGAACTATTTGTATTTGGGCCCGAAGCACTCAACTCGTTGAGTACTCTGGTTTTCAAACCGCCAGCCGCCTTGTTTCTCTGCGATAGATTACGGTGTTCGATAACAGAGTCACGGTTTACATACCATCTTTTTCCGTTCCAAATCGCGTCGACTCTTTTCTGTCTGGCAAGAAGAGAAACATGACTTAGGGCATAATTGAATTCTTTAGCGACCATTCCGGCCGGAACGTACGGCTTACCGTCGCAAAAAATTGTTTTGCCCGAACTTAAAACCTGCGGTTGTTTTGCCACAGTGATCCCCGTTTTCGAATTGTTATCCGCTAACTGGCGAATCTCTTCAAAATTCAAATTCGTAACGAGGAACACTTATCTTGAGAGCCAATCAAGAAATTAAATATTGAATATTCAATATTAGATATTCAATATATTCAATGTTTTAAAGGATGTATTTAGTATAACAAAACCCCCTAACAGGGGCAAATGAGATATCAACAGAGGCCGAAAGCACAAATACCTTAAATTGGTCTAATCGCTCTAATTCATCTAATTACCAAGTAAACGACTATTATTCAATATCCAACATCCCCAATAAAACTCTAAGAAATGTTTAAAACGTTTGAAAACTGGTTAGTTATTGGTTATTGGTCGTTACCTGCTTATCGATGGGCAAGATGATTAGGTTATTAGGCTGTTGAGGTTGATTAGACTAGTTAGAAACTGTAATAATCTTTATGTATCTTTTATATACTAATTTTGAATAAATTTATAATGTTTTGTGTAGTTTTTGTAATAACCTCGTCAACTGATAAGTTCTTGAGTTCAGCGACCTTTTTGGCCACTTCCTTTACATATAGGGGCTCGTTTCTTTTTCCTCGATAGGGTTCGGGGGTCAAAAACGGCGCATCAGTCTCAAGAAGAATCCTTTCCAATGGCGTCTCACGAACAATATCATCGTACTGTCGAACAAAAGTAATTATTCCATTAAATCCCAAATAAAAACCTAAATCCAAAAATTGTTTTGCCTCATTTAGAGAGCCCGTAAAAGAATGCACGACACCACCATTGTCTGTATATCCTTTTTTTAAAATTTCAATCATGTCAGGATAAGTGCGTCCGACACTTCCTGATTTTCCATCCCGACAGTGAAGAATTAAAGGCACCTTCATTTCTTTAGCTAGTTCCAGTTGTTGTATAAACCTTTCTTTCTGAAACTTTTGGTCTTTCGGTTTTTCAGTACGATAATAGTCTAAACCAATTTCCCCAAACGCAACTACTTTTTTCTTTTGCAACAATTCTCTATATTTTTCAGCCTCAAATTTTTCATTTAAATTATCATTGGGATGTAACCCGACAGAAGCCCACATTCCGTCATGTTTTTTGGCAAGCTCAATCCCCTGTTTCGATGTTTCTAAATCCGTCCCGACGCAAATCATAAAAACCCCCCCGTCGAGGGCGCGTTGTATCATTTCCTCACGATCTTTTTCGTATTGAGGAAACTGGGGATGGCAATGGGAATCAACGATTGTATTCTTCATGTTATTTGACACATTGGCGTCGTGTGTGGTAACCTGCAAATGCGCTCAAGAGAGCGCAGCTCTCTGACAAAAAGGAGGAGACCTAAATGGACACAATAAGTCAGTGGTCTACCAACATTCTGGATCGAAGTTTTGATCTACTGAATTCTACTGTAAATTATATCCTCGTTTTCTTGATGCCTCCAAGTCCATATTTTTGGCTTGGACTGGCCAGTTTTGCTCTTATCCTACTCTTACAGTTCAAATTTTGGAAAGAGCGAGAAAGCGAACTTCGGAATAACGGCAGTAACGAATTTACAGTATTTATTTCGTTTGTTAATTATGCAATCGTCAGCGTTTTATATGCTGTCATTTTCCCTCTGGGTTTATTCTATTTATTTGCACGGACTAAGACCAAACCTTCGCCTTCTCCTGATACAGCCGACTAAATAAGGCTTAATATCGCCCCGAGGTCGTAGTTAATTACTTTTTGGATAAATCTTAACTTAATCAGTTTTTGAAAAACTGAAAGTAGGATCACTCCTAATTGTAGTTCGACTACGAACTCGGGGCACTTTTGTTTTTAATCACAATTCAGCTAAACTTGGGAAACAAGGCTTTTCCTTTTTTTACATGAAAACTGTGTCCTTCTGGTATCGTCTCTGATTGCGGGGCATCAAAAATATTAAATATTTTTTCTGATGTTTCCGGCAGAAACGGCTGAAGCAACCAAGCCACATCATGAATAGCACTCACTAAAACAATTATTGTTTCTAGAAACCTCTCCGGGGACTCTTTAGCCTCCAACCACGGTTTTCTCTCATCAACATACTTGTTTGCGTCAGCAACTGTTTTCCAAATTTCTCCTAACGCATCATGCAACCTGAATTCTTCTATGGCTTTTTCATAACCTTCTAGTTTTACGCTTTGCGCTTTACGCTTTGCGCTATCATATATCAACTCTCCGTCCATATTGTTTTCAATCAGTGTTGCCACACGACTAACTAAATTTCCCAAACCATTCGCTAGGTCCCCATTATATCTTTCCTCCAGTTTTTTATACGAAAAGTCGCCATCTTCAGCAGAAGAAATTTCTCGAAGCAAGAAATATCTTACCGGATCAACGCCGTATTTTTCTACCAAAGCAAAGGGATCAATAATATTGCCGACAGTTTTAGACATCTTTTCTCCCCCTACGGTGATAAATCCGTGAACATATATAGCTTTAGGCAAAGGCAGTCCGGCAGATAACAACATCGCCGGCCAATAAATGACGTGAAAGCGAAGAATATCTTTGCCTATCAAGTGGACATCAGCCGGCCAGAATTTTTGAAATTGTTCCGTGTTATCTTTATAACCCATGGCGGAAATATAGTTCGTTAAAGCGTCCGCCCACACATACATGGTCTGTTCCGGATCGTTTGGTACCGGTATCCCCCATTTCAAACTGCTTACTGGTCTTGAAAAGCTTATATCTTCAGCATCGTCAATTAAATTTAAAACCTCTTTGATTCGTGATTCGGGGACTATTTTGAACTCGCCGCTTTCAATTTTTTGTTTTAACTCTTTTTTATGTTTAGTTAACCTGAAAAACCAATTTTCTTCTTCTACTTCTTCCGGGATTGTTTTGTGAAGCGGACATCGGCCGTCAATCAGCTCGCTTTTTTTGATAAATGATTCATGGCCGACGCAATACGACCCTTTATATTTCTTTTTATACAAGCCACCGGCCTCAACCAATTCATTCCAGAATTTTATTACTGCCGGCCAGTGGCGTTCCTTGTCAGTAGTTCTTATGAAATCATTATTTGAAATATTCAAAATTTTTGTGAGCTTCCGAGCTAAGCCGGCCATTTCATCAACAAATTCCTCAACCGGCTTGCCGTGTTTTTCGGCGCCTTTAACAACCGTCGTCCCGTGCTCATCTGTTCCGGTTAAAAACCATGTTTCGTTTCCGACCAATCGATTATACCGAGCCAAAACATCAGCTTGAAGCAATTCCAAAGCAAAACCAATATGCGGCGGCGCATTGGTATATAATATGGCGGTTGTAATATAAAATTTATTCATTAATATTTTCTTCAACTTTAACGAGTTGTTCCAGTGTCATATTTATTTATTTTTTTATTTTTTATCACCACCACGAATTCTCCCAATACCTTTGTTTTGTTCAGTTGCTCTAAAACCTCATCAACCGTTCCTCGATATATCGTCTCAAACTGCTTTGTAAGTTCTCTGGCAACCATAATGGAGCGACTTGCCCCGTGACTGCCGTCAGGCGGTTTTACGGGGTCGTCTACCTTACCAAATTCTTTCAGTTCTCCCAATGCTTTCAATATTCTGCGCTTTGATTCATAAAATACAACAGTTTCTTCGATGTCGCCAATTTTTTTGAAAAATGTCTGACGGCCCTTTTTGTGCGGCGGAAAACCAAGAAAAACAAATTTATCTGCCGGAAATCCGCTTACGCTTAAGGCCGTAATCGCCGCATTCGGTCCGGGGATAGGAATTATCTTCAAATCCGGCAGTTCCTTCAAAATTTCCTGAATTAAAAAATTGCCGGGATCATTTATGCCCGGGGTTCCGGCATCGGAAACAAGAGATAACACTTTCCCCTCTTTCAGCCAACTGATAATTTCATTTATTTTCTGAACCTTACTATGCTGATGATAACTGATAAGCAACCTATCTATCCCATACTTTGAAAGAAGCACGCGCGTTACCCTGGTATCTTCAGCGAGAATAATGTCGGAAGAACTTAAAACAGAAATCGCCCGAGGCGAGATGTCATCAAGGTTGCCGATAGGAGTAGCGATAATATAGAGCATAAAATCTCTAAATCCTAATTTCTAATCTCTAAATAATATCAAATTTCAAAATTCAAAACGTTTTTGATATTCGGTCCGCCGATTGGCGGATTGGGTTTGTTTAGAGATTAGGGTTTAGAAATTAGAGATTAACTTGTTTGGCGTCTTGATTCTTTCTTCCTTGCCATATCGTCAATGACCTCGACGATAACTGTTGCTACGGGAATGGACAAAATCATACCGGCAATACCGGCAAGATTGCCTCCCACAAGCAAAGCAATTATCACCACTACCGGATTTAAGCCAACAGTCCTGCCCATCACAATCGGCACAAGAATGTGGTTTTCCAACTGCTGAACAGCCACATAAAATACAACCACCCACAAGCCCATAGCGGGTCCCTGAAGAAACGCCAGGATAACAGCGGGGATGGCAGCCAGCACCGGACCAACAACCGGCACTATCTCAAAAGCAAAAGCCAAGAGGCCGAGCATCAGGGCAAATTTAATGCCCATCAAAGAAAGACCGACATAAACAACCAGGCCGACAATAAGCGCGAGCAGCAACTGTCCCTGAAACCACAGACCGACCTTTCTCTCCGATCTTCTCCACAGGTCTTTAACATATGACTCGTATTTTTCTGGCACAACCGATTCAAAGAAACTATCTAACCCCTTTTTCGTAACCGAGAGATAAAAAGATATGACTAAAACAGCGATGAAAGATATGACGCCGCCAAATATGCTCACCACCAATCCAACTGCCGATTGGGACGACTGCTGAAGATACGAGGACAAAGAACTAAGAATATTCTGTATTTCGCTTACAAAATCAAGATAAGACGGGGCGCCTTGCTGAACATTTTCCAAAGATGTGGAAACTTTCTCAAACACAGCCGGCAAAGTAGTAACTAGCTGATCAACATCGGCAGAAAGAGATGGGATGACAAGAGAGGCAATCAAAACAATTAAGCCGATCACTGCCAAGAACAATATAAGCACTCCCCACAAACGGGGGAATCTTTTTTCGTCAAGCCAGTTGGCAAAAGGAGAAATCGCAGAAGCAATAATCAGGCCAAATAAAAATATGATCAGAACATCTTTCAAGATATACAGAAAAACAAAAAACAGGATTATGATAATAGTCTTGAGGATGCTGGCGGTAGAAATATCAATTTTTTGGTAGTCGTCAGACATGTTTGTTTAAAATTTTAAAATACTCTTAAACTCATTTTCATCTTCGAGCGGCCCGATTAAGGAAAGATTGAGCTTGCTGTTATCAAAAATATCGGAGGCAACCTCAAAAACCTGATCAAGCGTTACTTTCTTCATTTTATCAAGCTCCTCTTCGGGGGTCAAAATTTTATCATGGAAAATAAGCGACTCGGCGTATGTTTCGGCAACGGCATCTGAATGCTCCAGCCCAAGAGCCATAGAGCCCTCTGCCTGATCTTTGGCCCTCTGAAGCTCCTCCGAGGTGATGCCATGCTTTCTAACTTTTCTTAACTCTTTCATGACTACCTCGACTGCTTCTTTCGTTTTCTGGTTATTCACACCCGCTTTGACCATAAAAAATCCGCTATCAGTATATGATTCTCCTCCGGCACCGATATAATAGGCCAGTCCCCTTTTTTCTCTTACTTCGCTGAAAAGACGAGAACTCATACCCCCGCCAAGAACAACTGATAACACCCCGAGGGAGTATCTTTTATCATTAAATTTGTCATAAGCCCTGACTCCAAGTATAAAATGAGTCTGATCAGTCTTTTTGTTGTGCAGTAAAATTTGAGGCTCTTTCTGTTCTTCCACAACTGCCGGTTTGCTGAATTTTTCTCCTGTACGGATACTTTTAAAATATGCCCCCACTTTTTCTTTTATTGTTTCGGGATCAACATTGCCGGCTACCGCCACTATCGTCTTGGGAGCGATATAGTGGGTATTAAAATAATTTAAAAATTCCTCCCTTTTTAATTTCAGTATCGTTTCTTTTTCCCCACCAATGTCCCAGCCGGCCGGTTGATCGCCATAAAGCAATCTTTCAAACAAATCACCCACGAAACGTTGGGGCATATCCCGATACATGTTTAACTCCTCAATTATCACTCCCCGCTCAATGTCAATTTCTTTTCCGTCCAATTTTGAGTTCAAGAAAATATCAAAGATCACATCCATCACGATATCTATTTTCTTGACACTCGCTTTGGCATAATAACCGGTGTACTCCTTGCCGGTGAAAGCGTTGTACTCTGCTCCGATGCCATCCAGCTCCCTAGCTATATCTAATGTGCCGGGCCTTTTCTCGGTACCCTTAAACATCATGTGTTCGAGAAAATGGGAAATACCGTTTATCTCTTTGGTTTCGTATTTTGAACCAGTACTGACCATTACCAAAACAGTCGCCGTTTTGGTTGACGGCATTGGAACAACAACCAATCGCAGCCCCGAATCGAAATTGTATAATTTGTGACTAAACATTTTTATGTGGTGTCGGCGGCAGGGATCGGACCTGCGACAACTGCTTTATGAGGGCAGTGCTCTACCACTGAGCTACGCCGACAAACACAACCTACCGCCCCGACGATTCTGTCGGGGAGCCGACCGAAGCGTCGGCTTTGAACTACGCCGGCAATTTGCGGCGAAATGTTTACTAAATATACACCACTTTATTTATTTTAACAAGAAAAATCCAGTCAAGGATAATGCGTTTTTGATAGACCAAGGACTTTGGCTGTTCATAAGTTAATTGCCGGCTTTGTCCAAAAATTTTATAATTACTCCTAGTAAAAATTAATATGCTTTTTATTCAGGCCTCCTGAATTTAAGCAATCTTTAGATGAACAAGAAAATTTGGTTGGCGATAGCCATCGCGGTCGTAGTTGCTGTTGTATACATGTGGACAGGCAAGGGCCCGAGTTTCGTAAGCGATCAGTCGGCTAGTCCAAGCCCCAGCCCCAGTTCAAGCCCCACTCAACAAACAGCCAAATCATCAGTTAAAAAAACCGGCGATACTGCCCCTTCCTCCACAAAGACATACTCTGAATTAGTAAAAGAATATGAGGGAAGAAGGATACAATTTGACGACCGATGCCAAGTTCTTCCTTTAAACCCTGTGTATAAAAACGGAACCAGCATAATGTTAGATAACCGTGCTAACACCGCTAGGGTGATTAAAATAGGAAGCACGTCTTATTCCCTTTCCAGTCTCGGTTATAAGGTTGTGACCCTCAATAGCTCTTCTTTGCCGCAAGAGTTAAGCGTAACTTGCGGTTCTTCCGGCAATGTTGGTAAAATTTTGCTCCAAGCCATGATTTCTCAATAGTAAACCGAGCGTCTTAAAACAAAAGAAGGCAGAAATGCCTTCTTTTGTTTATCTGTTGCGGGGGTGGGATTCGAACCCACGACCTTCAGGTTATGAGCCTGACGAGCTGCCAACTGCTCTACCCCGCGATAATTAAAATGCCTAGATTAGACTAACACAAAAATCTTTAAATTCAAAGCTCCCAAAAATTTTTTGACAAAATATTTGCTCTATGTTATCATTAATATATCCGTGGACCCACCACTCCTTCGCCCTGTATCGTAGTCGTATGGCACAGGGCTTAGGAACGCGTAGTACTTTGTTTTTTCAAAAAAATTGTGCCGCTGTGGCGGAACAGGCAGACGCACTGGACTTAAAATCCGGTGGCCTCCGGGCCGTGCCGGTTCAAATCCGGCCGGCGGCACCAATCCGTTCGTGCAGACGTAGCCAAGTGGTATGGCACCTGACTTTTAATCAGGGTATCGGGGGTTCGATCCCCTCCGTCTGCACCACCAAGTTGGAACCACCCCTTTTGTTCACGGGTAGCTCAGTCTGGTAGAGCAGCTGCCTTATAAGCGGCAGGTCGCAGGTTCAAATCCTGCCCCGTGCACCATCCCTCAATAGGCTCGTAGCTCAGATGGATAGAGCATCTGCCTTATAAGCAGAGGGTCGCTGGTTCAAATCCAGCCGGGCCTACCACCCTTCGCCTTCACCCGCGGAGGGCTTTTTTTAATAAAATTAAAATGGTAAATTTTTAATACTGGAGGGTTCGGATAATGGTATTCCACCGGTTTCGAAAACCGGCGCCCGCAAGGGCTTAGAGGTTCGACTCCTCTACCCTCCGCCAGTTGGAATTTTTCCATTTTTACTGCTTATTTAAACGATACACAGAATAGCCACAACTCGTGCAAACCGGCTGGAAACTGTGATATAATGATTATATGGATAATGAAATAATAGCAAAGCGCTATAGAATTGAGTTATCCTCAGTAAAAGACCTGCTATTTTATTTCCTCCTTGTGTGGACGGCTATTCTTATTGTGCTAAGTTGGCTGGACTTCTTCATTCCTAAGTTAGAAGTTTCCGAAGCCCTTGTTTCAAGTTATTTAATACTTCTGGGCGTATACATAGTACACAAAGAAACATCCCGATGGACTGGCGTTAAGTTAAATATCCGTCCTGGAGAATTGTTCGTCTATGTGTGGTGGGTTTCACTTTTAGCAATGTTTCTCATAGGATTCTTCGCTCATCTCGAAGTCTCATCCCCCATCAGACACCTCACCTATGAGGTGCTCGGGGCATTTCTCCTTAGCGAAGTATCAAAAAGCGTCAACGCTTACAGACGCACTCAAGTATAAAACAGGGGTGAGGTGGCCGAGTGGTTTAAGGCGAAGGTCTTGAAAACCTTTGTACGGGAAACCGTACCGTGAGTTCGAATCTCACCCTCACCGCAGATATGTCCAAAATTCTAGACCTAAGAAAAAAGCCGGCTCCGGGAAAAAAATTTGGCCAGCCCCCTTTAAAGCCAGGGGAAGAAGTTGCGGTTGCCCAAAAAGCAACCAAAACAACACAGCAGCTCTCACCAAAAGATAGTCCTCACATATTTTGGGAGGCTCCCTCTTTCTATTACAATCCCCAGAAGAGATACCTGTCCGTATTGATTGTGGCCCTGCTTACGGGCGCTATCGCTTTATTGATATTTAAATATAGTACCCTGACTTCCATCTTTTTAATCTTATCCTCTCTCGTTTTACTTCTCTATGGAAACCAAAAACCGACTATATCAAAAATATCGGTCAACCAGTCCGGCATTTTGGTAGATGACATTATGTACAATTATAAAGACCTTAAATCTTTTTGGATTGAATACAACCCTGGCGGACCGAAGGAGCTTAGTATAGAATCAGCAAAATGGTATATGCCATATGTAAAAATTTTGTTGAATAATCAAAACCCCGTAGAATTAAGGTCACTCATTATCAGTTTCCTGCCGGAGAAAGAGCACGAGAACTCGCTCATTGACCATATCGGCAGAAAACTCGGATTGTAATTTGCGTCCTCGGGCCGATTTGAACGGCCGACCTTCTCCTCCGCAGGGAGACGCTCTATCCCCTGAGCTACGAGGACATAACGACATCGTGAAACTGGCTTGCTAACTCTAACAATTCTTTTCGAACATTGCCATCAAAATAAGATATAAAGCAGATGCCCATGAAATTTTGTCTAAACTTTTTTGTTTTGCTTCTTTTTTTAATATATATCTTACCAAATTGATCCAACGGGACATTCAATAATTGTGACCAAAATAACCTAGTGTTTTTAATTTTATGGTAGTAGTGTAGGTGTAACCTTACTCTTAATCTGGCTTCATCAATTGAATAACATTTTCTAAGAAGGGATAGGTAAAGTAGCGATAACTTGGGATCGGTGTTAACAAATTTTAAACCGCCTACTTTCTTGTGTTTGGCCCCTTCTGCCCAATAAAGACCCGCTAGAAATAATTTTTGAAGGCCAATGTTTTTGGTTGGGTATTTTTGAATATCTTTGCGAACTTTTTCCATGAGTTTGGCTTGCTGTTCTGCCTTGATATTTCTTTTTGCCAAAATAGCAAGCGGCCTTATTTTGGCTAAGTGTTTTAGTTGTCCTTCTCTATCATAGGGATGACCAAGTTTGTCTCCAAACCAATAAGACAAAGTGCTCTTGGCGATACCGAACATTTGAACAAGTTCTCTATACGTTTTACCTTGTTTTCTTGCTTTTGTGACTTTCTTTTTTATTTCTTCACTATGAACTCTCATATAAGTTATTGGATAGATTTACTTATATAATATCACTATCTGTCCAACTGAACAAGAGAGAAAAGTTGATAATTTTTTATTCTTTTTCTTCTTAAATGAGCCGTGAGGGAACTCTTAACTTGTGTCGTTTCTTTTCTAATGACTGATTGCCTTTGTTTTTAATTCGAAAAATGCTAAAATATGGTCGCATATGACCGATCTCTCCCTTTCAATAGAAAAGCTGAAAAATGTGGGGCAGAGGAACGCCCCGCGTTTAAACCGTCTCGGCATTAAGACCCTGAAAGATTTGCTGTGGCACTTGCCTTCAAAATACGAGGATTACAGTGAGACAATTCCCATATCCGATGTGTCGCCGGGCCAAAAAGTTAATGTCCAAGGAGAAGTTGTAAAAATCACGACAAAAAAAATATTTCCCCGACGGCTTTTTATAACCGATGCAATAGTCAAAGACATGAGCGGCGCGGTAAAAGCCGTATGGTTCAATCAGCCGTTCATAGAGAACCAGCTCCCCGAAGGCGCTTTCGTAAGTTTAGCCGGCAAAGTAAAGACCGGTAAGAATGGCGTCTATCTGGCAAGTCCAACATACGAAAAGATTTCATCTTTTCAGCCTACAACCTTAAAACATACCCATGGACTAGTACCCGTGTACCCTGAAACAGAAGGCGTAACTTCAAAATACTTGAGATTTTTAATAAAACCGATTCTGTCTGATCTTCAACTCAACGACCCGACACCAGAATCCATTTTAAAAAAACACGGCTTTCCGACTCTGTCCGACGCAATAACAACAGTCCACTTTCCTTTGTCGGAAAACGAAGCAAAGACAGCTAGAGAACGGCTGGCTTTTGACGACCTGATGCTGTTTCAAATTAAAGCGCTGCTGGAAAGAAGAAAGTTAAATCAATTAAAATCCGTCCCGATAACTTTCAACGAGCCGCTGGTAAAAGACTTCATTTCCGCCTTGCCTTTTGAACTTACCGGAGACCAGAAAATAGCCGTATGGGAAATACTCAAAGACCTTGGAAAAAAATATCCAATGAATCGGCTGATGGAAGGTGATGTCGGCAGCGGTAAAACAGTCGTAGCGCTGATAGCCGGCCTTGAAGTTGCGGCAAGCGGACACCAGTCGGTCTTTTTGGCGCCGACAGAGGTCCTTGCTTACCAACATTTCAAAACAATATCCAGCTTATTAAACAACAGTCCTGTTAAAGTCGGCCTCTTAACCGGATCAACTGCTCAAATAAACGGTGAGGCTATAAGTAAAAAAGGATTAAAGGAAAGAATACTGAACAACGAAGTTGGGATAGTAATCGGAACTCACGCCGTTATTCAAAAAGATGTAGAGTTTAAAAGTCTGGCATTCTTAATAATAGACGAACAACATCGTTTTGGCGTGTCCCAGAGAGCCCACCTTATTAAAAACAGGGGCTTGGTTCCGCACCTGCTTTCGATGACGGCGACCCCTATCCCCCGCACATTGGCTCTAACCATATACGGCGATCTGGATATATCCATCATCAGAGAAAAACCAAAAAACAGACAGAAAATAGTCACAAAGATAATTGGCCAAAACCAAAGGAAAAGCGCTTATCAATTCATGAGAGAGGAGGTTAAAAAAGGAAAGCAGATTTTTGTAGTTTGTCCGAGAATAGAGGTCAGTGACCCAAAGTCGGAAATTAGAACTTCCGGTCGTCAATCAAAGATGAACATATTGTGGGCTGATGTTAAGGCGGTGGAAGAAGAATACAAAAAACTTTCCCAAGAAATTTTCCCTGATCTAAAAATCGCCATGCTTCATGGCAAACTCAAACCCAAAGAAAAAAACCGAATAATGCAGGAATTCAAAGACAGCTGGCACGACATTCTCGTCTCTACTTCAGTAATTGAAGTCGGGGTAGATGTGCCCAACGCAACAATTATGGCCATTGAAAGCGCCGACAGATTCGGTCTTGCCCAGTTGCATCAATTTCGGGGACGCGTCGGCCGCGATCAGCATCAGTCTTACTGCCTACTTTTTTCTTCTAGTTCGGACAAAACAACTAGTCAGAGGTTAAAAGCATTGACCGAATGCGATGACGGATTTGAACTTGCGGAAAAAGACATGGCCATTCGCGGCCCGGGAGAATTTATGGGCACGAAGCAGTCGGGCCTCCCAGACCTCGCTATGGCATCGTTGACTAATGTTGAGTTAATAAAGAAAGCGCGTCTTGAGGCACGCTTGCTTCTCAAAGAAGACCCGTCGCTAAATAAGTATCCCCTGTTGCGTGAACGACTAGCAGAATTCCAAAAAATGACTCATTTCGAGTAAATCTCTAAACAGTCTCTAACATCAAAACCTTTAAAATTTTTGAGATTTGATCCGCCGATTGGCGGATTGAATTTGTTTAGAAATTAGAAATTAGGATTTAGAGATTCTAGATTTTGGTGTAACCCAAAACCCCATGTACCTACCTATCATTAACCGAGTTTGGGCGTCTAGCGCCGGAATAGCGCCGAGAAAAATGGTCGTAATTGGAAATAATATCCACTGAATAATCATCAGAAAATGTTTGAGTCGGCCGAATTGGGGCGGCCGCGGAGGCAGTAAAACAATTGACAGTACGGCGGACGACACAAGCCCAAACATGGCAAAGGTCATTATCATTCTCGTTAAATACGGAAGGTTAAATGATAGAACTGTCCGGTTGAACTCCGAACCGCCTACTATAACCGGCAGCCACCCTAAAACAAAAAGCATTATTGCGTTTGTCGCCCACGAATGATTCCCTTCGATAGCAATAAAACCGTAGTATAACTTCTTTCTCACAGGAATCATTTTATTTTTTATAAAACCAAACAGGAAATATGGGATGTTCTCGACACCATAAGCCCATCGCCTTTGCTGTTTGTAAACATTTTTAAAAGTATCCCATGTTTTAGACGCAACATTGGCATCCATCGATACGGGATAGTAAAGAGAAACAACTTTGTAGTCGCCGTTATATCGTAAAAAACACTGCCAAAATATCCTTGAATCTTCGGAAACCATGTTTTTCTGCCAAAAACCAACATCTTCAAGAGCCTGCCAAGACATAGAATGGGAGGAAAATGTAGTTGCACTATCGGGCCGTTCTTGTTTAATAGTGTGCCAGAATGTTGCTGAAAAAGCCACTACCCTTGCAAATGAAGGTGCCTCCCAAATGTTGTTCACATACAAAGGTATCGGCTGATAAGATGCCTTGAGCGGATCAAGTGTCGTCAGAAAAGTATAAGTAAGTATCCCGAAATATTCCGGGTAAACCACCGTATCTATGTCAAAGTTAGAAACAATTATCTTGTCATATGAAATACCTAGCCGATCGACAAGGGTTTCTTTAACTATTCTTGCCGCATAAGCCGTATTAGAACCCTTGCCGGGTATCTCACCCAACAACCCAGCCGGGTGGATTATTGACACAAATTCCAAGAACTCGTTCTTATATTTTCTTTCTACCGCCTCGACTACTTGCCTGGTCTCATCTCCTCCCCTTTCTTCCCAGCAAAGAACGACCATCATTTTTGTTTTGGGGTAATTTGACTTGAGCAATCCTTCTAATGACGCTGAAACAATTTCATAGCTCTCTTTGTAGAGAGGCAGAAAGATGATGTGGTAAATATCCCCCCAGGATTTAAGAGGTTGTAGGTTGTAGGTTGTAGGTTGTAGGTTTTCAAGTCGTTCCAACCAATTGATCTTTGAATTTTCTCTCAACTTGTTGTAAGCAACCCTTAGATGCAGAGATAAATAAATAGTTTTAATAAGCCAATAAACATCAAAGGCTATTATAAATAACGCCACAAAAAATGGCGTCCAGAAAGATAACACAACTATTAGGATAAATGTAAGCCAGGCGCTAAAACCAGGCAGAATTTCCAGTAAACGATAGAGTTTTCTGTCACCGGGGTCCTGTAACTCACCAGCCCGTCCGACATGAAGATACGCATACACAGACATCTGCCTATTTAATCATAGAAATGTCTATTTTGAAATAAGGTCGAAAGGGTTAACAGGGGTTGACAGCGCAGGACATTCCCTTAAAATAATGAAACTGTAGGGTACATTAAAAACGAGGACGCACATGACTGATCAAAAACCGTTCAATCTTAACGGAATTATTGAGCGTGATGCTGAAAGGAAGCGCACAAGAAAAAGCGCCGAAAAAGTGCTAACATTCAGAGACTACTTAAATCTACTTAAGGAAGATCCCCGCATTGCTCAAAACTCTCCGGGTCGATTATTGGAAATAATCCTGAGTTACGGGACAACTGAAGTGCCAGAAAAAGAACGCTGGTCCATTGACGACGGAGAACCTGTTTCTGTCCGATATGGTCTTTTTACAAAAAAACTGTTTGGCGTAGACAAGCCGATTTTCCAGGTAGTCAAATACTTTAAAGCCGGCGCAAATCGTCTTTCAACGGGCAAACAAATTCTGCTCCTTGTGGGGCCTACTGCCAGCGGTAAATCAACTTTCGTAAATATCCTTAAACGGGCACTGGAAAACTACGAAGCCAGGCAAGTGTTTGCCATTGATGGCTGTCCGATGCTCGAAGAACCATTGCATCTTCTCCCCCGCCACCTAAGAGCGGAGTTTGAAAAAGAGCTTGGGATACGCATCGAGGGCGATCTGTGTCCTGTGTGCCGATATAAGCTTAAGGAAGAATTTACTGAAAGCGATGGCGTTGTAAAATGGTTTGACGTGCCAGTAAAAACATTCCGATTCTCAATTCAAGGCACAAGGGGTATTGGTTCTTTTGAGCCATCCGATGAAAAATCCCAGGACATAACAGAGCTTGTGGGCCGCGAAAATATAGCCATCGCCTCAACTAAGGGGCCGGATCATCCTCTTGCTTACTCCCTTACCGGAGAACTTGAAAAGGCGAACCGAGGCATCTGCGAAGGGCGTGAGCTCATTAAGGCTGACGAAAAATTACTTTGGGTTTTTATCAGTGTAGCAGAAGAAAAAGAGTTGAAGGTCCAGGGTTCAAGCTTTCCCCATCTCTATGTTGATACCGTAGTCGTGGGCCACACTAACCTGACTGAGTATAAAAAATTCTCAACCAAACAAGAAAACGAGGCTTTGCATGACAGAATGTTCGTGGTCCAATTCCCTTATCCGCTGGAGATCAAAGAAGAAATTGGAATTTATAAAAAGCTGATTGAGGAAGAGAGTGATTTAAACAGAATCTCTGAGTACCATATCGCTCCCGGCTCGTTTGAGATGGCGGCTTTATTTGCAGTTCTTTCTCGGCTTAGCCCATCACAAATGGGAATTGATGTTCTGACTAAAGCAAAGATATACAACGGCGACAGGGCCCTTACCGAAATAAGGGACAAGGACAAAAAACCAGTCGATACCAGAGAACTGAGAGAAGAAGGCCAATCCTCAGATGACATTATGAAGCGTGAGGGCATGTTTGGTCTTAGCTCAAGAGATATCTTATCTGCCATTAATACTGCTCTAGTGAAACAGAACAACGGATGTCTTACTCCGCTAACGGTCATAAGAGCACTACGCGATTTATTCGAGCACCGAATGGGCTATAGCCCCGAAGAGGTAAAAAGATTCAAAGAATTACTTTCGGCCGGTGAAGGCGGAAGCGTTATAACCGAATTCAGAGAATTTGTAATTCGTTCGGTAAGTAAGGCATATCTCAAAGCATATCAAGACCTGGCCCGAGAGCTTTTCAAGCGCTATGTCAATGAAGTTAAATTCTATAGAGAGCAGAAAAGGAAACATGTTCGCGGTCATTTTGATGTTGCCCGCGAAGACATCACCGGCCGACCCAAAGAACCGGAGATCAAATTTATGCGTTCTATTGAAGAGCATATACCCATTGCAGAATCAGAGGCAGATGTCTTTCGAGGTGAAGTTCTGGAATTTGTAGCCTCAAACCCAGGATTTAGCTTTGAAACTTATACTCCCCTTGCCAGAGCAGTGGAAGAGAAACTTCTCGCAGATTCAAGGGCAACACTTACCCTTGTCTTGGCAAGCGACAAGCCCAAGGACAGTGAAGCAAAAAAGAGAGCCGATGACTTGTTTTCAGAACTTACGCAGAAAGATGGCTTAGGTTTCTGCCCCATCTGCGCTAAGGAAATAGTCGGAAAGGCTGCTGAGTTTTTGAGTGAGTAATGTTGTTTAGAATTAAAGCTCCGTTTTCGGGAGCTTTTTTATTTCCACAACCAAATACCCATATCCTTGAAAAGTGCCGAGTTTGTTGTTATTCTTTTCCCAGCAAATTTACAATCAGAAAGAGCTACTAATGCCCATTATCATTTCAGAGCCGATCAACGAACGGGGTAAAAAAGACGCCAGGCGCCACCGAGAAAAGCAAAAAGAAGCAATCCAAAAACGCTTACCAGAAATTATCGCAGATGAGTCCATCATTACTCACAAAAAAGGCAAAGTGGTAAAAGTTCCGATAAGAATTATAGATATCCCCCACTTTAAGCCAAAGATAGGCGATGATATTTCAGGTTTTGGCCAAGGACCTGGTGAACCCGGAGACATCATAGGCCATCGGCCAGCGCCAAATGGTAACGGTTCAGAGCCTGGGTCAGAACCCGGCAAGGACTACATTGAAACGGAGATCCCCATTGAAGAATTGATTGAAATGATGCTTGAAGATTTGGGTTTACCTAAATTAGAAGAAAAAGAAATGCAAAACATTACCGTTGAACTGGGATGGAAAATAGCCGGCCTGGATAAGGCCGGGGTGTGGCCGCTTCTTGACAGAAAAGCTACTGCCCGTGAAGGCATCAGGAGATTCTGGTACTTTTTGAGGTCTCTTGAATCAGAAACTGGCCAAAGTGAACTTGTTTGTTTTAGAGCACTCAAGCAGTCAAAGGGCATACTTGCTGATGCGCTTACGATTCTAAAAGAAAACTCCGTTTCGGACCAATCTGATGCAGTTGAACCGTTCCCAATTTTTACGAACGATGACTTGAGATACCGTCAGATCAAAGACGACACTCAGGAACAGTCTCGAGCCGTAATAATTGCCATGATGGATGTTTCTGGATCTATGAGCGATATGAAAAAATATCTTGCCCGATCAATGCTTTTTTGGCTTGTTGAGTTCTTAAGAAAATTGTACCGACAGGTTGAAGTTAGATTTATCACTCATCATGCGGTTGCCAGAATCGTGCCAGAAGAAGATTTTTTCTCAACCGGTGAAAGTGGAGGAACTTATTGTTATACGGCATACGAGAAGGCCTCTGGATTGGTCGAAACCGAATACCCAACCAACAGTTGGAATGTATATGTGTGGCACTTTTCGGATGGAGATGATTTCGACTCTAATCAGACGGTAGAAGAGCTTAGAAAATTAATCGCTAAAGAAGTTAACATGGTTGGATATGGAGAAATTAGACCTGAAGAAAATAATAGTCTTTCCGGAAAGCTGTGGGATACTTTTAAAAACAGTTTTGAGCTTAAAAAAGGCAGGGTTGACAATGTCGACACTATGATGGGACCTGATTCGTTTCCATTCTTGTGCGTAAAAATAGGGTCAAGAGAAGATCTGTTGCCGGCATTAAAAACTTTCCTGAAAAAGGACAGGTGGGCCAGCTAAGCTGGCTGGAAGCACAATGACAAAAAAAGAGCTGGACCGGCTGACTGAAATAGAAAAAAGAGTAAAGGAAATAGCTGTTGAATTCGGCCTTCTTACAACCGATATTATATTTGAAGTAGTCCCGGCTCAACGAGTGCTTGAGGGAATGTCTTACATGTTTCCAGTCAATTTCTCCCATTGGACCTTCGGCAGAGACTACGACAAAAATAGAACAATATATGAACATACCGGTCATGGAATTCCCTATGAGCAGGTCTGGAACTTTGATGTCCCAAGAGCATTTCTTGTTGAGACCAATCCTTTCGCCCTCAATGCCATGATTGTCGCACACGTATACGGACATGTGGACTTCTTTCTTGGAAGCAGATATTCCCAACACGGCAGATCTATGTCTTATGTTGCCGAAGAAGCTCGTAATGCCGCGACGCGATTCGCTAAATACGAAGAGAAGTACGACCGTGTTTCAGTTGAAAAAATAATTGACGCCGGCATGTCAGTTATGTGGCATCAAAACCCTGATCCGTTCTTTGAAGAACAGGATGAAGAAGAGACAAGGGAAAGACTTTTGGATCTGGAGCATGCAAAACTTGAAAGATTCAACGACATGAAGTCGGAATTTAAGAAACCGGAAACCAGACAAGAAATAGAAAAGATCGAACGCCATCTCGAGAGGCTATCGTTAAAAACCCCCCCAGAACCAACATACGATCTCATCAAATACATTGCCACTAAATCACCAAAACCGTTGAGGCCATGGATGGTAGACATATTAACGGTGTTGAGAAACCAGGCAAGAGCTTTAAATCCGAACATGAGAACCAAAATGCTTAACGAGGGCTGGGCAACATACTGGCATGTAAAAATAATGAGACGCCTTTTTGAAGAAGGGGTGCTGACCCCAGAAGAACACGGCGTATTCAGCGACTTTCATGCCGGCGTTACTCGAGAATCTAAGACATCTTTCAATTGGTACCGCATAGGACTCGCCTTGCTTGAAGACATTGAGGAGCGCTGGAACAAGGGGCGTTTCGGCAGAGATTATGATGAAGAAAGAAATCATGCCGAGAGATTGTCTTGGGATACTAGGGCACAACTCGGCAGACAAAAGATTTTTGAAGTAAGAAGCTACTATACCGACAGAATGGCGGTGGAAGAATTTTTAACGGATGATTTTATCCACGAACAACAGCTTTATATCTGGCTAACTGTCACCGATGGAAAAGATATTATTTATGTTATTGGAGAAGATAACCCCGAGATAATCAGACAAGAAATCAAGTCAATGATGACAACTTACGGCACTCCAATAATCAGAGTAAAAGACGGGAATTATGATGGAAACAACCACCTATATCTAGAACATGTATTTAACGGTTATGAGCTTGACCAAAGATATCTTAGTGCCACCCTCGCCAACATTCTTCATCTTTGGGGGAGAAAGGTGTATCTCGAAACAGTAATTGACGGCAAAGACAAACTCGTAAGTTGTGAGTGGGAAAAGAAGCAGATTAAAATTAAGATAAATTAAAAAAAAATACGCCCAGCTAAAGGGGCGTTTTTATTAAGCCAGTACAAAATTGTATAAAGAATCTTCAAGATTTATTAGTCCGCTTTTAGAGCTTACATCGAGTTCTGCAAGGTAGTTGAATTTTGACAGCAGGTCTTCTTTTGTGAACTTGCACGCTTGGCTGGCGGACTTTCTGGCGACAAAAGGGTGCATCCCGTTAGGAGTCGAGCCACCAGAAACAGAAAGAAGGTTTTCGAAGTGATAGACGAGCATGCTGAGCAGATAATGGCCGTCGCGGCCTTCGTTTAGCAAACGATACATCATCTCAAATGACCTGGCCTTGTCTCGGTTGCCAACCGAATCAACCAGATCAAAAATATTGTTATTTTCTTTATGGCCAACCAGTAAATTTATATCTTTTTCAGTAATAATTGCGCCCTTTTTATAATTACCGAGTTTTTCTACTTCGTTGGCCAAGGCATAGCTTTCGTTCCCAACCGCATCTATTAGCAAGTTGGCGACAGCCGAAGATGTGTTGTGCCCGTTTTCCTCAAATTTGACCTTAACCCAGTTCAACAGTTTTGTTCCACTAAGATACTCAATGTTTCTAATGAGACCACTTTTTGAGCCAAGAAGGGAAAATAAGCCGCTATTTTTCTTTTCCAAATCTTTTTGAGTTTTATCTTCCACAAAGACCAGCGCCACATCTTTTATCTTGTCCAGATTAAAATCTTTTATTAAATCCGACAGGTTGTCGGCATAAATTTTATTATCAAAAATATTCTTAACAATAACCAACTTCACTTCATCGAAAAAAGAAACGCTTTTAACCGCACTGGCTAAGTCGTTGTAGTTTTTATCCGATGACAAATCAAAGCGGTAGAGATTTATTCCGCTTTTGTGTTTTTTTTGATAGGAATCAACAACAGCACCGACACTCTCTTTAAGTCGGTACCCGTCGGAACCATAAAGAAAAATCAGCATTTTTAAAAAATAATCAATAACCAACATCCAATACCCAATAAAACTTAAAAATGTTTATAAAAACATTTAAAACATTTGAAAATTAGTTATTTATTGGTTATTGATCATTGGTGATTGGTTATTTTACTTCGTCACTATCTCTATCCACATCTTTCCGGACACAAATTTCATTTCTTGGTTGTTAGAATCGTAAAACTTAAGACCGTTGACACCGTTTTTCCATGTCCCGCTGACCCTAATGCCGTTCTGATAGAACTCCGCCTCTCCTTCTCCGACAGTATCCACGCTGATATAATCAATGCTCAAGACTTTGGATGTAGTACGCATCATTACAATAACATTTGCCTTGACTTGTTCACCCGTATTTCTGTCTATTTCCGCTTCATCCCCTCTTATTCTTTTATACACGCCTAGAGCGTTATCGTAAGTCCACTCAACATCATACGGTTTTTCGTAGCCAACGGAAATTTCGGTAATCATGTTGTTTAAGTTTCTTTCCGGTTTTTCTTCCGTTCTTAAATAGCCGGCAAAAATATCATTCAAGTCATATCCCAGATCTTCCGCTTTATCTTCAAGAAGTTCAATTGTAGTAAATCCGTTATGGGGCCTCGGAACAGAATTTTTTCTGTAAAAAACCGTGCCCTCATACTTCATCGCGTCTATGTTGTCCAAGATCCCATTATTCAATTTATTCAACGCTTCTCTCTCTCCTCCCCAATGAGCGTAGAGAGCCCCGAAGCCGGCTACCAGCGACAAGAAATCCTCTCGCGCAGACCTAATAGAACCAATCTCAACAGGCTCCTCGCACTGGAAAATAGCCATCATCCTAGTTATGCCATTGGGCGTAACCGGCATCTCGACAATAATGTCGGCTTGACCTATACCCGACAACGGTCTGGCGATCGGATCGGAAGCCATCATCACGGCAATAGCCCTTTTGTTATAGTTGTCGCAAATCAAACCTGTCAGTGAGGCACGAGGCCTTTGATCTTCGTTCTTTATGCCGATTATTGTTGAGCCACCCAGCCACCAGAAAAGAAAAGCAATCAAAAAGGCACCGGCGGCAATACCAGCTATAAAAATAGTTTTATTAATATCTAATTCTTTAAAATACGATATTACAAATTTAATTATTTTCATTTTAACTTTTGATGTACAGAACAAAAGTGAGCCGACCTGCCTCCTAATTTTATCCTTTTTATCACTCCCCCGTCTTTTCTGGCACACCTCTCTCCGTCTCTCTGGTACGCTTTAGTTTGGTTTTGGTACTCTCCTTTCTCGCCAGAGGACATACGGTAATCCTCCACGCTTGAACCGCCAAGCTTGATTGCTTTTTTTAATATCCTAACCGTTGCATTGTATATCTTTTTGAGATCGCCGTCAGACAGATTTTCCGTTCTGGACAAGGGGTGAAAGCCCGAATCCCACAATATCTCATCGGAATAAATATTCCCTATCCCGGCGATGAAGAACGGGTCCATAAGAACCTGCTTTATCCGCCCACGCTTTTGCCAGCCGGCGGATTTAAATAATTCTTTAAATTTTTCAAACTTTATTTCTAGCGGTTCGGGCCCTAACTTTTTTATTTCCGGCAACTCAGACAAATTATCGTCCTTAACCAAAACAACCTTCCCGAATCGTCTTAGATCCGAAAATGCCAACTGGTAGCCATTGCTTAACTTCCAAATCGTCCTTATGTATCCGTTTTCTCTTTCGCTTTTCAGTGGCCCAGATTTGTTTGCTTTCCATATTCCATGTTCCATATTCCATGTTCCATACAACAAATGTCCCGATATTTTTTGGTGAATAAAAATACTATATTTACCTTCGATATCTATAATGATAAATTTCGCTCTCCGCTTAACATCTAAAATTTTCTTGTTCTTAATAACTTTTTTAATTAAGGGCCAGCTTGCCCCGCGACCAATGTGAGTTGGTTTTGCGGGGTCGGTCCAGACATCCTTGAACCTCAAACCAACCAGCTTTTTGCGCAAGTCCCGGACTGTTGTTTCTACTTCTGGTAGTTCAGGCAATTTAGCGACTAGCGACTAGCCAATAGCCACTAGGATTAGTGATTTAATTTAATTCAGAATTTACTTTCTTTAGAAAGAAAAAATACTCTTTGTTTTTTCCTTTTCCGCCAAGCAAAGGCGACTCTGTTTCTTTCAGCACTTCGACTCCGGTTTCCAGCAACTTGCTACGAACACCGCTTAAAACCTCCGGCATAAAGTCTTCCTGCAATTTACCCTTACGCAACATCCCGGGTTCGGATTCATAATGAGGCTTTACTAATGCCAGTATATACCCTTCCGGCTTAATATTCTCTAAAGCATTTGGAACCACTTTATCTAACTTGGTCCACCCTGTATCTACCGTAATGAGGTCGACTTTCTCGGGCAACTCCACATGCATGGCATTCTTTTTCTCCATTACGACTACTCTCTTGTTCTGTCTCAATTTATAATCCAATACCCCATAACCGGTATCTACCGCATAAACCTTGGCGGCCCCATTTTGAAGCAAACAGTCAACAAAACCGCCGGTGCTTGAACCAAAATCAGCACAAATTAAATTGGCAACATTAATTTTAAATTCTTTTAACGCATACTCCAATTTTTCACCAGCTCTTGAAACATAGCTCATATCTTTAACTCGTCCATCTCCGCCCAATTGTGTCCGCTCTTAACATCTACAACCAGCGGCACATCGAGTTTGTAAACATTCTCCATAATATCCTTTATTTTGTCCGCTATGTTTTTAACCGAGTTTTCTTTTACTTCAAAAAGGAGTTCATCGTGGACTTGAAGCAGTAAAAATACTTTGTCTTGCTTGCCTGAATTATGTGTATATTCAAAGGCTTTTATCATTGCCAGTTTCACCAAATCAGCGGCAGTACCCTGAATGGGCATATTTATAGCCATGCGCTCGGCCTGGCTTACAATCTGTGGCATACTTGACCTTATCTCGGGGAACCATCTCCTTCTGCCAAAGACCGTTGAAACATAACCGTCCTTGCGGGCTTTCATTTTCATATCGTCCATGTATCTGGCGATCCCGGAAAACTCTTTCAGATACTTGTCGATAAATTCTCTCGCCCGCTCACGGGAAACACCGGAAGCTCTCTGAAAGCCGAGAATTCCCATTCCGTACAAAATGCCGAAATTCATAACTTTTGCGTCACGACGCATGTTTTTATCAACCATCTCCGGTTTAACACCGAAAATTTCCGCCGCTGTGCGTGTATGAATATCCTCTCCCCTCCTAAATGCCGCCATCATTTTCTCGTCTTGGGAAATATGGGCCGCTATTCTCAACTCAAGCTGGGAATAATCAAAAGACACCAGTTTGTACCCAGGAGAGGCAATGAATGCTTTCCTAAATTCCTGCCCAAGTTCCGTGCGTATTGGTATGTTCTGGAGGTTAGGGTCCTGGCTGGCAAGCCGGCCGGTCGTAGTGCCTGTTTGGTTAAATGTAGTATGCAACCGTCCGGTTGTCTTGCTTATTAAACTCGGGAACGGATCTATGTAGGTCGTTTTTAATTTCTGAACTTCTCTATATCTTAATATCTTCTCTATTACCGGATGTTCGTCAACCAGCTTTTCCAGCTCGCCCGCAGCTGTGGAGAGAGCCCCTTTGGCTGTTTTTCTTACTTTGCCCTTTAGGTTAAGTCCGGTAGGTGCCGGACCAAAAAGCACCTCTTTTAACTGTTTCGGAGAGTTAATGTTAAATTCCGTGCCGGCTAGTTTGTATATATCTTTTTCCAGACCGCTTATCTCGACGGCCACCAATTTAGACAACCTTGCTATCGCTTTGGAATCAATCAAAATTCCCCGCAATTCCATTTCCGCTAGAATTCTTGCTGTTGGAGCCTCTATATTCTCAAAAAGCCATTCCAATTTTTCTTTTTTTAGCCGTTCGGATTGTCTTTCTTTTAACTTACCCACAAAAACAGGGACCTCTCTGGTGTTTTGGCTAATACTTTCTTGAAATTCATCAAAATATATTTTTTCCAGACTGTAATCTTTGCGGTCTGAATTTAAAAGATAGGCCGCAAGCTTGGTGTCAAATCCCGCACGGCCCAGCTCAATTCCGAAACTTAACAAGAGCTTGGCCGACCCCTTGAGATCGTGACCGATTTTAAAAACCCCGTCTCCCTCAAAAATATCTTTGGCAGTTTTAAACAGGTCTTTGTCTTCCACAATCATGGGCCAAACTGCGCTAAAACATCTTTTTTCAACGCAAAAATCAAAAAATTCACTGCTTAAATTAAATGAAAATTCTCTCGCCTCTTTTATCTCATTGAAAGCCCCGGCAACATCTTTCTTTTTTCTCAACTCTTTAACGCCGGCGGAAGTTTCCGTTTTGACGGTTTCCGGTAACACCATCTGCCCCTGACTGAAAATACTGATTTCATCAAGCCTCTTGATCAAACTATAAAGTCCTAATTCTTTAAATAACTTCTCTATTTCTGTCCTGTTTAAATTTTTAAGCCAGTCCGCTTTATCCAGACTAAAATCAATGTCTACATCCCTTATAATGGTGGCCAATTTTTTTGAAAAAAATGCCATGTCTTTGTTTTCAAGCAGTTTTTGAATTAATTTCTCTGAAAGTGGCGGTTTAATTTGGATTTTATTTTTTTTGAGATTTGTATTTTGAGATTGTTTAGAGATTAGGGTTTCGAGATTAGAGATTTCCTCATACAAAAATTCAAGGGTCTTGAATTTTTGTATGAGAGCTGCCGCCGTCTTCTCCCCCACTCCCGGAACCCCCGGTATATTATCTGACGGGTCGCCCTTGAGACCCTTAAAATCATTGAGTTGCTCCGGCTTTAAGCCATATCTTTTGAACACTTCGTTCTCGTCGTAAATGACCGTATCTGTGACACCTTTTCTCAACGTAAAAACAACCACCTTGTCTCCATCAACCAGCTGAAGAGTGTCCAGATCGCCGGTCATTATTATTGTTTGGATATCTTTATCTTCTTTTGACCTCTCTGCCAAGGAACCTATCAAATCATCCGCTTCAAAACCGGGCTTTTCATAAATAGGAATACCGAATGCCATCAGTATCTCTTTAATCAGCGGAGTCTGGGCATGAAGTTCGTCGGGAGCTTTCTCCCTGTGAGCCTTATACTCAGCAAACTCTTCGTGTCGGAATGTCGGCGCCGCCAAATCAAATGTCGCCGCAATATAGTCCGGCTTTATGTCCTTTATCATTTTGAGGAGAACAGCGGTGAAGCCGAAAACTGCGTTCGTCGGAACGCCCTTGGGAGAACTTAGCGTCGGCGGCAGAGCGTGAAAAGCTCTGTGGACTAACGCGTGACCGTCAATCAATACTAATTTTTTCATTACAATTTTAAAATTTCGTCATTAAATGCTGACCTAATATAAATTTCGCCATTCCCGTGAGTGACTTTCCCAATAACACAGGCATTATTTACGCGGGAAAGAACTTTAGAGACCTCTTGTTCAGGGACAGAAAGAACAAATCCTATGCCACAGTTGAATGTAGAATACATCACCTTATTTGAAAATATTTTTTTATATATGTCTTTAAATATTCCCTGGGGTTGCAACTTTTTAGGATGTTCAATAACCGCGTCAGCCTTGTACAAAATATCTTTCAACTTGGTAAATGCTCCGCCGGTTATGTGCATCATGCCGTGGACATCGCATTTTTCTGTCAATTTCAAAATATCGTACAAATAAATGCGTGTCGGCACTGTAAATTCTTTTCTGTACTCTTTGCCAAAAACTTGCCTGACTTTCGTCATGCCGTTTGAATGCAAGCCGTTACTCCTTAACCCAATAAGAACATCCCCAACTTGAAACCTGTTTCTTGCTGGATTTTTGATAAATCCGGAAACAGTCATACTGATATCAAGTCCGTCCGTGTTGTCGTGGAATGAATTTTCTCCCCCAACCATAGCTATTTTATACTTCTTGCACTCTCGCGCTATAGCCTGCACTATTTTCAAAATACGCTCATCTTCCACGGGAACTGTAATATGATTTGAGAGCTTATATGGAAAAGCTCTCACAGTGGCTAAATCGTTAAGGTTCATTGCGAGAGCATCAATAGCCGCCGCTTTAAATGTTTCTCTCTGCCAATGGTAAAAGCCTTTTGTGCCTATGCCGTCCGTATGGTCAACTTCAAGACAGGAAATTTTGCTTTTGAATATGGGGTAGGTATTAAACTTAATGCTTAAACATGGAGAATTCCAAGTCTTTCGTATCTCGTTAATAATTTTCTGTTTGTACGGCTTTGACGGTTTATACATGTTAAACTCTTTCCCAACTTATTTTTCGCTTGCTTTCGGAAACATGATCAATATGAACTTTTATTAGTTTTTTGGGCAAGATCTTACTCACTCTTTCCGGCCACTCGATTAAAATAATACTACGCGACTCGTTGAATATAGTTTTCAGGTCAAGAGTTATGAGATCTCTATGGTCTCTGACGCGGTAGCAATCGAGGTGATATAAACAGGTTTTAGGTTTTAGGTTATAGGTTATAGGCAAAATTGGATATTTTTTCATCAAAACAAATGTTGGACTTTTTATTTTTGCTTTAATCCCCAGTGCCTTGGCAAAACCTTTGACAAAAGTCGTCTTCCCCGCCCCCAACTTCCCTTCAAGTGTGATAACACTCGCCCTGAGCCGAGTCGAAGGGTTTTTCATTATTTTAAGCGCCAAATCCCCGGCAATTTTTTGCGTCTCTTTTTCGCTTTTAGATAGATAAATCACTGTTAAATAGTATCGTTTTTAAACTCTTTTTACAATTAAAGAACCGCATTCGCTGGATGTCCGTCGGGAGACGGACCGCGAATGCGGTTTGGACTGTTTAAGCCCTATGGACTAGTTGCACCGGCCGGCCGGTGCTTCGTGGAGTACCACAATGGAGTGGTACTCACAGTCATCGCGGGTTGGGAACCCACGGGACTGCCAGCCGGGCACCGGCGGTTGGACTGGAGTCGGCTGCTGGACCACCGGCGCCGGCGTTGCCGCCGGTACGATTGCAGCCGGTGCCGTCGGTGAAACCACTGGTGAACCTGCAAAACCGCCACCGAGCCAGACCCCAAGCACCACCATACCGACAAGCACAGAGATACTTCCGATGATGAACCCGACGAGCTTGACACGAGCCCACAGTGGGTCCTGTGCTACCTGCCTCAACAGCAACGGCTCAGAGAGCCGCCGCAATTCAAAATTCATCTCGCCCGGCCGGGGTGGCCGAGACGGTGTCGGTGTGGGCGGCGCCGGTGTTACCGGCGCCGCCGGAGTTGTTGGTGTTGCCATCGTTACCTCCATACCAGGACGAGACCGTCCCGGCCTTCGGGCTTTGTACGGACTGTATCCGCCGTGCCCGAGAAACCGTCAACTACCATGGAGAGCACCTCGGCCTCGTAGGAAGCGCGGGGATCCCCACATTCCGACTGACGAGGAAGAAGATCCACATACCAGGTTCCGTTCTGGTACACTTGCACGGGATTCCTGCCCTCGTTCTTGAGGGTAGCCATCCCCTGTTCTAAACAGCCGCGATGGCTGCCGAACAAGGAACCGCCACTATTCGCCTGTTCACGCAGACGCGGATTCCAGCCGTTCTCACGGCCGGGACCGGACGACACCTGCGCCGTCTGCGGCATCGGTGGAATCTGATCGGGCAAATCCACGACTACTTCCTTATCGTCGTCGTCACCCCTTTTGCTGAATGCCCAGGCAAGAAGTCCAGGGGCAGCACCAATACCGGCACCAATCGCGGTACCTTTCCAACCGTGGCCAGTCATGGCACCAATTGTAGCCCCGATCTCGGCCCCGGCAATCGCAATCCGAACCGGGCGAGAAAGCCGGCGACCGAAGCGGTCATACATCCCGTAGAACTGACCTCCTCGAGTATAGCCGTACATGTCGCCATACCACATCCAGCGATCCACCATGTTCAGGTTGGACTGCAGGAGCTGGTCTGCCGGACCGTACTGGCCGGCGAAGATCTGCGCATTGGCCGGCGTGACGCCGGCAAGAAGCGCGAACACGAACGCGAGAGCGATGAACAACGTCTTTTTCATTCTCATTGTCTTTTCCTTCCTGCCCCCACATTGCGAGAGCATCGTTGTCAACGAAACTGATTATGCTTATATTATATCATGTCGTATTAAAAAAGTAAAGACCCCACAAAATGCGGGGCTTGGGCTGTTAATCCCTTTTACTTTAAAGTAAACAACCAGCCATAATGCTGGCCATCGCGAGTTTTCGCTCGCTCACTCTTTAGTTTCTTGACCTTGACACCGCTATTCGTCGGCACATTCGTTCTCGCCTCAACTTTGGTACTTCTGGCAACATAAAACGATATCCAACGAAACGAAAAAGGCGGAACGGTCACATCAGTTACTTTGCCATCTACCCACACAAGCGCCGTACTTGGCGAATAGTTCGCAAGGAAATACTGATCTGACACGAACGGCAGATTCAGCTCGGACAATGGCTTGGGATCCGACACAGACCACTCAACCGGCTGAGCATTTGCCGAAACGACGAATAACACCACAAAAATCATTGAAAGAACTGCTGTCCTTGTTCTCATGAAACTCTCCTTGGCCTTGGCCAGTTTAACTGGCTTTGGCAAGCATGGGGATTATAAACAACCGTCTAAAACTGTCAAGCTTACTTAAACCCCGACATTCTTGAAGTGCGTTATTTTTGCCACTCCCCTATCTTTGTTTAATTCAATCGCGATTATGTCTATCTGCCATGACCGATTGTCGAGATTATTTTGCTGGATGTATGTTTGGGCGGCGCGTTTTATTCTTTTTATTTTGTTGTCATTTACGCGCTTTTCCGGCTCAAAGCCCTTTGGAGCCGGACTGTCGCTGGCTTTAACCTCAACGAAAATAATTATTCCCTCCTTCTCGGCAATAATGTCTACTTCGCCCCAAGGTTTGCGATAGTTCCTACCGAGAATCTTATATCCCCTCTTCTTCAGAAATTCTTCCGCCAAACCCTCGGCAAAACTTCCAAAGTCAATGTAGTTGTGGTTTTTCATTTTATTTATTTATCGCATAGTCATTGTAATCTCTCAACCCCCTTTTTCTCAATCCTCGCTTCAAGACAAGTTCTTCTCAGACACGCCTCCAGTTCCCCTGCGAGGAACCTCGGCTACTTTCGCCCGACTTTTTCTTCGGCGGTGAAACGATCATACCGCCTCTGACCATGCAAAAAGTCGGGTCTCTAGTGTCTTTGAAGAACCTGCCTTGAAGCTCGTATGTACAAAGAAAGTGGTAAAAGAGAAACAAGAGGACCGCTTTAGATGTTTCCATTCCAAGCTATTGAACCATGACATGCTCTTGCGTTTTATTTGGTTTTGGTGTAATATATGTTGAATCAGTAGGCACATACAGGATAGGAGGAGCCCGATGTTTGAAAATCATGCCAGCCGAGTAGCGACCCTCATTACTGAAGAAATAAAGAAAATGAGCACTGATGAGTTGCTCGCAGCTCTTGAAGATCTGCATCTTCAGTGGGATGACTATGGACTTTGTTTTGATGTTGAGAGCTATGATCGAGAGCTCAAGGCAGAGAAATCCAGAAGAGAGCTTTAGTCCCCATCATTTGCCGGTTAATCCCGGCTTTTTAAATATTCAAGGCCATATTAAACTCAAACTCCAAAGAATTTTTTAAGAAATACCCCTAAATTTTGCCCAACAAAGTTTTCCCAATAGCGACACTTGACATTCATGCCCTGTTAGGGCTTGTACGAGATATGTTAAGATCCGATGGACTGGAACATGGGCCTCGGAGGCTGTCTGTGGCACTGAATTGCTAGATCTGAGAAAGGACCAGCAATATCTCACAATTTTAATTTCAACTATCGAGGGGGGTAACGCTTCTGTCGACGAAATCAAGAATTATGCCGATTCGATACGACAGGCCCAAGATAGACGCCTGAATCGTTCATTAGAGTAAAAACGCTTTTGCTATGCCGTTGCCCGCCTTGCGGGCTTTTTGATACTCCTGTGGACACTGCGGGTTGCTAAATTTGACTTAAAATGCTAACCTTGAGAGGTAATCCTCGTGCAAGAGGATTTTGATGTTTTAGGCTTGAAATAGCTCTTTTCGGCTGAAATTCTCAGTTTTAAATTTAAAAACCATTAGTACTTACCTCAAAAAACTGGGGAAAATACTCAAACTAAAAGACTTAACCAATAGCCCCGGTTTTCATTTGTATGGAACTATCGTTTTAGCTGTTACGATACTAATAATCAAGGGTTCCGGCGGTGACGGACAAACAACTCTTTTTAATACTTTTGTTAAGAGATATATCGAAGAAACTTCGGCTTCAATCCTTTCGTCAAACAGGCCGAATACTAGCGGCTATTTGGCTGATATAAGCGGCCTAACGGCCTGGGAAAACGGATCTGCGGCAATGGCAAAGCCAGGACAAGGAGGACCGGAACCAAGCCTAGAACCAACCACAATACAAGATAATTCGGTGTTTTCTCACAATCCCGCCGCAACAGATTATATAGAAAAAACAGCCGATAAGAGAGTTCAGGTTGTTGAATACACTGTTCAACCGGGAGACAAGTTATCATTTATAGCGCTCGACTACGGGGTAAGCATAGAATCAATAATGTGGGCCAACAACTTGAGAGATTCCGACAGTATCAGACCGGAACAAGTATTAAAAATACCCCCTATTTCGGGGATAATTCACATAGTTAAAAAGGGGGACACGGTTGGTTCAATAGCTAAGAAATACGGCGTAGAAGTAGAAAATGTGGTTGCCTACAATGGTTTGCCACAAGACGGACAACTTCAAATTGACGACGAGATCATTGTGCCAGACGGAAAGATCAAGGGTTCATCCGGCATAGCGACTACAAGAACATCTCCCTTTTCCCATCTTCCAAGTTTGGGTGATTATTTCCTTATTCCTACGACTGGCTACAACTGGGGTCGGATTCATGGTAGAAACGGTGTTGACATTGCCAATTCTTGCGGTACAAACATTTTTGCGGCAGCCAACGGCAGTGTTGCCACATCAGATGCTGTCGGATGGAACGGCGGTTTTGGTAAATACATAAAATTAATACATCCCAACGGAACAGAAACCCTATACGCCCACAACAGCAAACTGCTGGTTGGCGTTGGAGAAACCGTCTCAAGGGGCCAATTGATAGCTTCAATGGGCTCAACCGGCCGTTCAACCGGCTGTCACCTCCATTTTGAAGTTCACGGAGCCAGGAATCCTCTGGTTAAGTAATGTTTTGACAAAAACAATGTATTGACATAATTTATAGCAGTATTAAGTATCCCAATTAACAAGCGGGAGGGGAAGTGAAATTTGACGACTTACCCAAGGAAATAAAGGAATTTAAAGACAAGTTCGGAGAACCAGAGTTGCTTCGTTTTTGGAGTCAACCGATGATTCACACTGGGGGATTCAGCCCGGCCCAACTCTGTGAAAAAGGCGATAAAACCAAGATACAGGAAATAGTAACCCTACTGAATCACTATTTATCATAACAAAGGCGCTAAAACAGCGCCTTTTTAACGAATCAATGGGTGAGCCGTTTAAGATTCGCCACCCCACCTAGTCAGCGATTGCTTTTCGGCATCACAGATATTCGCTGATTAGGTGTGGGGGTTTCTTACAGAACACTTCGACTAGCTCAGTGTAAATACTTTCGACAGCTCGACCAAGCTCACTTCAGACTAGCTCAATGTAAGCAAAAGTATAGTTATTTGACACTTCAAGTACATTATAATATCTTGTGGCAACAGCACTTTAACGAGGATAGAATGGCAAAAAACACTGTGGTTGAGGTATCGTTTGGACTAGGAAATACGGTACGAGTTGAGGTCTCTCCGGCGGGAAATGTAGAAGTTTCGGGAGTCCGATATGTGAATGTAACCCACCAAGTTCAGCCCTCGCCAGAAAAAAGTGGAGACGCAAAAGAGGTAACTACTTTCGTAGCACCCATTATTGGCTACGGAATGTGGCAAGTAGACTACATTCAAGGAGTTGAAGTAACATTCCAGCCGATATCCGGCTCTCATTGGGCCTCTCTCGGTTTAGCCCGACCAAGTTTTGCAGCGATCTTGTCACCTAGCGACGAATCAGTTGAAGTTTCTTCAATTGACTGCTACGGAAAGGAAAAACACATCCTTGGCGTAATGCCTTCAAGAACTCATGTCGTGGCGTCACAAAGTAAGGATGAGGGGGTAGTAGAAATGTAAAAGAAAGGTAGTAAGCAACAACTATATCAAGATGGTTCAGATTTCTAACTTAGCGGCCAATTTGGCCGTTTTTTGATGGATACGCAACGGTTTATTATCCATGTTTCGCGCGGAACACTGGAGGAGTGTGGGATTCTTGCCGTCTTTGAATCACTTTGACGAATCGAGTAAAAGGATGAGGTTGATAAGGAAAGATTCCGATAATCACAGGTCGAACGCCAAGCAAGGTAGCTTAAGACTCTAGTCATGACGAGACACTAGAGATCCAACCTTTTGCACGGTCGAGGGCAGTATAATCGTTTAACTGCCCGAGAAAAGGTTGGGCGAAAGTAGCCGAGGTCCCTCGCGGGGGAACCGGAGGCGTGTCGAGGATGGCTAGAGTCTGAAGCGAAAGATGAGGAATTGTGATGAGAAGGCGGTGAGGCCGAACGACACTAGGCAAGTTCCGAAAATATATTTTCGTTTACTCTAAACGCCAATGCTTCGGTAATGTGATTTTCTCTGATTATATCCGACCCCGCCAGATCCGCTATTGTGCGACCCAGCTTTTTGATTTTGTGGTAAGCCCTCATTGAAAGATTTTTATTAGTAATGGCATTTTTCAGGATTCTTTCGGCTTCCGGCTCAAGAACACAGTATTTATCTATGTTTTTAAAGTTAATCTCGGCATTGGTAAAAATGGGGGATTTAGCGAATCGGTTTTCTTGTATTTTTCTTGCCGTGACAATAGAATTCTTCATTTCGTCAATATTTACAATCTTTTTTTGTCCATTTCCGTCAACTGTTTCGCGCGAAACATTTATTTGTATATCCATTCTATCCAACAGCGGCCCCGATATTTTCTTTCGATATCTAATCACATTGATAGGGGAGCAGATGCAATTTAGTTTGTTGTCGCCATAATTACCGCATGGACAAGGATTCATGGCCGCTACAAGCATAAATTTGGCCGGTAGAGTGGCCGAACCGGCGGCTCTTGAGACAGTGACCATTCCATCCTCCAGCGGCTGTCGTAGGGCCTCTAAAACACTCCTGGGGAACTCGGGTAATTCGTCTAGAAACAGCACGCCTCTGTGCGCTAAGCTTATCTCTCCTGGTTTTGGAAATGTTCCACCACCGATAACCGCCACAGCTGAAGTGGTATGGTGGGGATCTCTAAACGGCCTCTTAAAAGATAGGTAGGAATCCTTGATAAGTCCGGCAGAGCTGTGGATTTTGGCAACTTCCACCGACTCTTCTAGATTCATTGGGGGTATAATTTCTGACAAGGCCTTTGCCAGTATCGTTTTGCCGGAGCCAGGGGGACCAAACATCAGAATATTATGACCGCCGGCCGCCGCTACGAAAAGAGCCCTCTTTGCGCTTTCTTGGCCTTTTATAAACGAAAGGGAATCACCACTATTAGCTTCATTTTCTGGTCTTTGTCCGCTAAAAACATAGGGGGAAATAGGGGAAAGATTAGTGATGTGGCCTATAACATCATTGATCGTGGCGGCGCCAATAATATTTATGCCGCTTATTACAGACGCTTCTTTAGCGTTAACTACTGGGACTATCAGCTCTTTAAAGCCTAACTTTTTAGCCAGGATGGCTACAGACAGTACTCCGTTTGCATGCCTAAGTGAGCCGTCCAAAGATATTTCCCCGATAATAAGCCGCTTTTCTGGGTTAAATTTTATCTGTCCGCTTTCAAGAAGACATCCGAGAGCGATGGGTAAGTCATAAGATGGGCCTTCTTTTTTAACATCAGCGGGGGCGAGATTTATTATAATTTTCTTATGTTTTCCGCTTGGGGGAGTTAATCCGCTGTTCTTTATCGCTCCAGCCACTCTGTCTTTTGATTCTTTGACCGACTTGTCTGGTAAACCGACTATATTCAAAGAGAAAAGGCCGGGGCTTGAATCAACCTCGACCTCTACAAGCTGCGCGTCTATTCCTACAACAGAAGCAGAGAATATTTTAACCGGCACAATTTTTAGCGACTAGTGACTAGTGCTTAGCGACTAGAATTAACGACTTCGCAAGTCCAACGGACTTGCGAAGTCGACTAGTGGCTAGTAGCTAATTTAGATGGCGCACGTAATACATTTATGGGCTTCCGGCATAGCTTTCAGCCGTTCCTGGGGTATTTCCGAACCGCAGTTATCACACTTGCCGTAAGTTCCCATTTTTATCTTTTCCCTTGTTTTTCTTACAGAATTCAATTTTGATTCTAGCTCTTGGGCCATCGCAAAATTTCTATCTAAATCAACGGACTCTTGAGTGTTTTCGTCGTCTTCGTCCCCGTAGCTAGGCACCCTAACCTCAAAGTCACCCTTAACTAGGGGATTTTTATTGGCAATTCTGTTGAGCTGGTCTGTTAAATTCTTTTCTTCTTGCTCAAGAGTTACATCTAGTTTTTTTAATTGATCTTTGTCCATAAAAATAATCTAATCATATTCAAAAAACTTTTGCAACAAATTTAAAAGGCGCAGAGCACCCCTTTGAAAAAATGTGAAGTGTGAGTTCTGCGCCTCTTGTCCCGCCGAGGCGGAACGAAATTATTTTGCCAACAATCCACTGGTGTGTCGAACTGTCAGCTTGCCCCGACCGAAGCGTCGGGACGAAAGATCTACTTCCATTATAGGTGACACGGGTGGTGACAGTCAATACAAAAATTGTGGATAACTGTGTCACCAATCCGCCAACTGGCGGAGGTGACAAGTGTCACCACTTTTTCTAGCTTTTAAGCCATTTTTACTAACAATGGTGACACCGATGTGTCACCATTTAAAATAATTGTACACAGGATGTCACTAAAATGTCACCAAGCTATTGCGTAAGTAAAACATCTATCGCCGTATACATTGCTTCTCGAGAACCGGCGACAACCAAATAGCTTTGTCCTCCGAAATCAACAAGGGAGTAGTCCACCGTAATATCTGGCCAAGGGAAATTTTTATACCTTATGACAGCGCCTCGGTACGCGTTATCCAGGAAATTAACGCTTGCTTCTTTGGTCGTATCGGAGATAGAAAGAAAATCGGCAAGATCATCAGCAATAGTAAACTCCCAATCTGTCATTATCGCTTGAACCGCAGCCTTATCTTTGACTCTTGCCACGAAAGAAATTTTCTTCAAGTTTTGAACACTAAGATTAACGGTGCCGTCCATGTTGAATGTCTCTGACTGGCCATAAGCCAAGACAGCAGAGTCGGCCATATTGTCCTTCAAACCAGCGGGGTACATAACCAGAGCATTATCAAACATATTTAAGAAACTTACCGGAACCAGTGTCCCTTCCACATCTTCCATCAAATTAATTCCGGTAAATTCATTCCTTGATACAGTTAGAGCATTAACAAATATTTTGAAGTCGTTGCTTATATTATCACTTAGAGAAACTTCAAAGTTGACTGGTGTTCCTCCAGAAACAGAGAATATTTCACTTAAACTTTTAACTGACGGAGTAGCGGTTATGGTGGGTGATGGCGTTGGGGATACGGCAACTTCCGGCTCTGAAACTCGCAAAACTAAGAACCAATACATAAATCCTCCTACAACCAAAATCCCGGCTATCAGCATATAAAATGGCTGGCTCAAGAATCTCATCCCGGGGAACATCTTTTTCTCTCCCGGAACAATTATAGACGGCTGAGCTTCCTTGGGTTTTGGTATTTCCGATGTCTTGGGTGCCGGTATAAACGGCAAGGGACCAGTTTTTTCAGCTCTCCCAAGCCCGATAGCGGACGGCATTGGCCCACTGGGCGGCGTAATGATTGGTTTTTGGACTCCTGGCATCGGTGGTCTTGCCTCTGGGGTGATCTTTCTCGGTATATCAACCCCCGACGGTTTTTGACCGGATTTAATGCTGGAAATGTCTTCACCCATTGTCCTGATTGACGATTTATACTCTTGGAAAAATTGCCTCCCTGCTGGCTGGGGCGGTTGTGGTTGTAGTTGTGGAGATTGAGACGAAGTGGCTGGTTTTGGCGGCAAAAATGGCTGCGGTCTTGCTAAATTAGGAAGTGGCCGATTTGGCACCCCCGTGCCGACATTGCCTTCCCGTTGAGGCAAGGGGACTGGTCCCTGCGGCTTAACGCTCCTATCAATTTCGGTAACGGGAATCTTAACTCCCGGCAAGTTAGGAGGCGGTCCGATTGGCCTGCTGGGCGTACTCTGGTTCATCGCGGGTTTGTCTGAAAAGGCGGGACTTGAATTACTTTTTGATAGTTCTTTAACCAGCTCGTCTATGGTTGTTGAGGGCTTATTGTCCTGACTTGTCCCGAGCTTAGTCGAGGGAGTTGTGTCGAATGGTTTGTTGTCGTCAGCCATGTTTTAATGTTAAGTATTTAGAATTAAGTATTTAAGTATTAATCTTAAAAACCTAAAATCTAAAAAATTAGGCTAAATTAAATTCACTATTATTCTAACACAGCTGGCAAAAATAAGTTGTGAACAACAAGAAAAATTGGTACGCTGTGGCTTTATGAACAGATACATTATGAACAGATACATTTTGCGTTTTAACACGACCAACAAGAATAGCCGTAGCAATTTTCTGGATATCAAGTCCGGCAAGAAAAAGATTGAGACCCGAGCGGCGACAACAAAATACAGAGACATAAAAAAGGGGAGCCTGTTGGTTTTTGTCTGCGGAAAGGAAAAATTTGAGAAGACAGTCAAAAAAGCGAAGATATTCAAAACCATCTCATCTATGGTCAAGGTTTATCCGCCGAACAAAATAATGCCTGATATTTCTTCGGTAAGAGAGTTGAGAAAGGCCTATTTCAGTTACCCTCGTTACAAGGAAAAGATAAAAAAGTTCGGTTTGGTAGCTTTGGAGTTGTAAAAGTCGGCCCAAGCGGCCGATTTTTACAACTTATCTCCTTGGTGGTTTCATTGTGAGAGAAATCTTCCCCGATGTGTCGTCCACTGATTTTACCCAGACATGGACTTTTTGGCCCATTTTGAGAATGTCGGTAACCCTGTTCACGCGCTGATCGCTCATTTCGGAGATGTGGACCATTCCGTCTTTACCAGGCATTATTTCCACGAATGCGCCGAAATCTTTAATAGCCACGACCGTGCCGTCAAATTCATCTCCGGCTTTTGGCTCATAGGTGACCTCCTGAATCAGCGCCAGGGCTTTTTTCATTCCCTCAGGAGTAACCGAAGTGACGAATACCGAACCGTCGTCTTCAATATCTATTTCCGCTCCCGTCTTTTCAATAATTTCATTTATTATCTTGCCGCCGGGTCCGATAAGGGCTCCGATTTTGGCGGGGTTTATTTTTATCGTTTCTACGCGCGGAGCGTACTGGGATAGTTCGGATCGGGGAGAATCAATCGCTTTTTCTATAACCTCAAGTATTTCAAGACGAGCTTTTCTTGCTTGCTGAAGCGCCTTCTCTACTATCTCGGGAGAAATGCCTTCAACTTTTACATCCATCTGCATTCCGGTTATGCCTTCTTTTGTTCCCGCAACTTTCAAATCCATGTCGCCATGATGATCTTCTGGGCCTTGGATATCGGTTAGAATTTTGTATTTTTCTCCCTTTTCATCAAACATCAAACCCATAGCAATACCGGCGGCAGGGGATTTGATTGGCACTCCTCCATCCATAAGCGCCAACGAAGAACCGCACACTGAAGCCATTGATGAAGAGCCGTTGGATGAGAGTATTTCCGAAACCAACCGTATCGTATACGGGAACGTGTCTTTCGGTGGAATAATCGGCTCAAGCGACCTTTCCGCTAATGCTCCGTGGCCTATTTCTCTCCTTCCACCTCCGCCCATGCGGCCCACTTCTCCAACGCTGAAAGGCGGGAAAACATAATGATGCATAAACCTTTTCTTGGTCAAATTTATTTCCATTGTTTCCACCCATTGTTCAAGTCCGGGAGCAGCCAGGGTTAAAATAGATAAAGCCTGGGTAGTTCCGCGATTAAAAAGTCCCGTTCCGTGTGAATGAGGAAGTATTCCCACTTCGGCGCTTAAGTCCCGCAATTGATCAAGTTTTCTTCCGTCCGGCCTTTTTTCTCCGCCAGCCGGCTGATCAACGATGTTCCTGTGAACGATTCTGTCTATCTCCTCCTCAAAGATTAAACTGGCTTCATTAAGTTTTTTGTCTAGTTCATGGCTTTCTTTGTACTGTTCTTTTAAGTACTCCATCAGCTCGTCTTTAATCTGGCCTATCCCGTCATAAAATTCCGACTTGTTTTTTCCGGGAGCGTACAACGCTTTCTCAAGTTTTGGTCCGCTAAAACCGCTTATAACCTTGATAAGGTCTTTATCCAGAGTAGCTATGGCCAGTTCTTTCTTTGTTCGGCCTATTTCCGACGCAATATCGCGTTGAAATTTTATTAAGTTTTGAAATTCATTAAAACCGGCGTTTATTGCCTCGGCCATTTCTTTTTCCGGAACTATTTTAGCTCCGGCTTCTATCATGTTTATCCTGTTCGCGGTGCCGGCCACGACTATGTCGAAGTCGCTTTCAGCTCTTTCTTGGTAGGTCGGGTTAAACACCAGCTTCCCCCCAACCCTGCCGATCCTTGCACCGGCAATAGGTCCGTCAAATGGAATATCGGAAGTCATCAAGGCCAGAGATGCGCCAAAAAGAGCCGGCATATCCGGATCATTTACTCCGTCAAAAGACAGCACCGTGGCCACCACTTGTATTTCATTTCTTATATTGTGGTTAAACCGCGGACGGATAGCACGGTCAATAACACGACCAGAGAGAATCGCTTCATCTGACGGCCTTGTTTCTCGTTTTATCCACTTAGAGCCCTTTATTTTGCCGGCAGCATAATATTTCTCTTCATAGTCCACCGAGAGAGGCATGTAATCAACGCTCTTCTGGTGGGCCGACATCGTGGCGTTAATGAGAACCGTGGTTTCGCCGTATTGAACACGGCAAGAACCGTTGGCCTGTCCACCTAAACGGCCAAACTCAATAAACAACCGCTTTCCGGCAAATTCCTTTTCGTAGGTTTTTACTGACATTATCTAAACACCAACAAAAGAGTGAGAAGCAATTCTGGCCCCGTAGTAGATTTTCCAGATACCCCCGGTATTGCGCCAAAGGCGCATCTGGAAAATTCACTACGGGGCTGGCCAAAAAACTCGATTTCTACTGCGCTACTGCACTCGAGTACTTTGGCCAATACAGCCCCATTCATAATTGGTTTTCAACTACTTTTTGTTGGTTATTAATTAACTTGGATTAAAGATACCACGGATAATTAATAAAAACAATTCCGAGTAGCGGTCACGACACCCGACCCCAAGACGAACGTTCGGAGGCGGGTTCTCGGAAAAGTTTCTTGAGCGTGCTTTAGCCGCTCTAAGAATCTCTGTAGCCGAGAGAGAGCGTAAAACCCAGCAGGGTTTTGACGCGGTGAGTCGAGGGTTGGGTGTCGTGAATATTACTTTAACAACACCTTCTCTTTTGCTTCTTCCAAATCATAAAATTCATTGGCGGCTTGAATCAGTTTTGACGAGGCGCTTCTCCCAAAGGCCATTACCTCAACCTTTACCCCCTTATTCGTTTTGAGGTAATCCACCAAAGGGACAAAGTCGCCGTCTCCCTCAACCAGTACGGCCACATCGATTTTGTCGGCTAAAATTACCGCATCTATGGCAATACCGACATCCCAGTCACCTTTTTTCATTCCGCCGGGGAAAATTTGTAAATCTTTCACCTTCAACTCAAAACCGGCTTTTTGTAAAGCTTCTAAAAAAGCCTTTTCTTCGCCGCTTTCGGTTTTTATCGCATACGCAAAAGCCCTTATCAACTGTCGGTTGCCTATGGCTTGTTGCAAGATCCAGCCAAAATTAACTCTGGCCTTATATAAATTCTTGGCCGAATGATACATGTTTTGAGCATCAACAAATACACCGACTTTCTGGTGCCTTGTGAGTTCCTCAGAGGGGATATTCTTGGTTGATTTATGAGACTTTGGGGACATTACTATTTAATTAAGGTCCAGTTTTTTAATTAAGGTATTGTATCTTTTCGGATGTTCCCGTTTCAGATGGTCGAGCAATCTCTTCCTTTTGGAAACCATCTTCAAAAGGCCCAAACGAGAACTGTTGTCTTTCTTGTGCTTCTTGAGGTGCTTGGCTAGTTGCTCTATCTCTTCCGAAAACAAAGCAACCTGCGCTTCCGCAGATCCGGTATCTTTGTCGTGGATCCTGACCTTTTCTAAAACCTTGGTTTTTTCCTTGGGGTTTAACATGGTCATGCCTATTTCCCAGTAAGCAAGAGTCGATTGAAATATTGGCTACCGAGAAATCGCAGTTAATTAATATGCCTTTATCATATCAAAATTTATAAAAATTGCAACACGGTTTAATAATGTCGCAAAATATATTAAAATATACTCAGTGGATATTAAGAAAACAAAAATTCAATATTTGGAATATCTGGAAATAGAGAAGAATCGCTCACAGAAAACCCTTGAGAACTACGGACGGTATTTGGACAGGTTTTTTGGATTTGCCAACATTTCAAATCCCGGCCAGATAGACGACGAACTCGTTAGGCAATATCGACTTCACCTTAATCGCCTCAAGGATGCTGATGGCAATAACTTAAAAAAAGTAACTCAAAACTACCATATCATCGCTCTGCGTAACTTTCTGAAATATCTAGCCAAAAGAAACATTCCGTCCCTGGCCGCGGAAAGAGTTGAGTTGGGAAAACAAGAACAACGAGAGGTAACATTTCTTGAGCCGGATGAATTGAACCGGTTATTAAATTCGCCGGACGGGAACGGTCTTGATGCCTTGCGCGATAAGGCGCTACTCGCCACACTATTCAGCACCGGAATGCGCGTATCTGAATTATGCTCTCTGGACAGAGACAGAATAGACATAAACAGGGGAGAGGTGACTGTTAGGGGTAAGGGGGGCAAATTGCGGCTGGTGTTTTTATCAGACGGCACAAAAGATGCCCTCAGAAATTACCTTGGAAAAAGAGCTGATGTCGACGAAGCGCTTTTCATAAGGATTCCTAAGTCTAAAATATTTTTAAAAGACAGCAGCCTTAGACTCACACCGAGAAGCGTCCAAAGAATAGTAGGAAAATGCGCAGTCAAAGCCGGTATCTCTGGAAAAAATGTATCGCCGCACACCTTACGCCATTCTTACGCTACTGACCTTCTCCGTAACGGCGCCGATATCCGCTCCGTCCAAGCAATGCTCGGCCACGCTTCAGTGACAACCACCCAGATCTATACTCATGTTACAGATAAGCAGTTGCGTGAAATTCACAAGAAGTATCACAACAAGAAATAACAAAACCGATGGAACTCATCGGTCTTTTGAAAAAACAGCCGTTGCATGCTTTGCCACGAAAAGCCCCGGCTGAATCTGAATCTTGGAATCGTCGGACTTTGGCGGAGACAATGTCTGAGAAGGCAGAAATCTATACTTTAAACCGCAAGTATTACAGTGATAATCTTCGTAAGCAATCCGGACAATTTCTCCCAGCCAGCAAACAACACAAGTCGTTCCTGTTTCTGTGGCCATGGTTTTATCTACTTATTTAACGAGCTGATTCATCATAGCAATAAATCCGAGAGGGTCAATATAGACATCACTTTTCCCATCTTTGCTTCTTACTTTAATTGAAAAATGAAGATGAGCGCCGCCTCTTTTGGCACTGCCGGTATCGCCTGACATCGCTATAACATCGCCCCCCTTAACCGTTTGGCCGACTTTTGATACCAGAAATTTAGACAAATGCATATACACTGAAAATATTCCTGAGCCGTGATCTATAATAACCATATTGCCTTCGGTAGAATAATTCCTTGCTATCAGCGCAACTTTGCCCGAGTTAATAGCCTTAACCGGTCTTTTGTGTTTTCCAGTTTTAGGATCCATGGTGGTCAAATCAATACCGTTATGACCCTGACCAAATGGGCTCGACTCTTCTCCTATCATCCTCTCCTCGTCAACAATTATTTCGTCAAGCGGTTTTATAAACTCACCGTCAAAATATCGTTCGGAATAGTCTCCAAGGTTGAAAGCTTGGGATATTGATTGCCGTTCGCGTCTCCATTTTGGAGTAGGAGTGAATGGACCTCTAATTCTTACTGGAAAGTCGTTTGGAACCACTTCTACTTCTTCGTAATCCCAGCTAAGTCTGACCCCTCGTCCATACTCGACGAGAGTTACAATATCTATGCCCAGTTTTGCATCTAGAGGAATCCCCACAAAAACTTCTCCATATTTATTAGGAATATAACGGTTGCCAAAGACCGAAATTGAGGGATTCGAGGTCGCGGGCGGCATCCATTGGGGCGCTATTTTTATTACCAGAACTTCTCCTTGCCCAACCTTGGGGTTTAATACCTCAAAGCTGTCATGCTGAGCACTGGCTCCCTCGGTCAGTAGCCATATCATTAATACAGTTATGGCTTTTTTCAAGGTACAACTCCTTTTGCTTCATTATTTTAAACAATATAACAATACGGCAATTTAGCAATTTCTATCTATATTTCGGATGCTGTTCTTTTTTGCCATTTGCTTCCCAACGGGCAAGAGCGAAAAACAAACTGGAGAGACGATTTATGTACGCCAGAATGCTGGCGTCAATTTCTAATTTCGAATTTCTAATTTCTAAAATTTTTCTCTCAACATTGCGAGATTTTGCCCGCAACAAGTCCAACCAAGCAGAGGTCTGGTTTATTCCTGAAATAACAAATTTCTTCAAGGGAGGAAGTTTGCGTTCGATCTCGTCTATGATTTTCTCTGCTTCTTCAACTTTGGATCTTTCTCCGCCAGAGGCGGATCCGCCTTCGGCGGAAAACTTAGGAACTTTAAACTTGCTTCCAAGCATCAAATTGGCCACATGAGATTGAATAATGAAAAGGTTCTCTTGAATCTCATGGAGATGTTTTTTTAAAATCCCGGAGACCTTGCCGCTCTTCAAAACCCCGACCATGCTATTCAACTCGTCTAATTGACCCAATGCTTCAACCTCAAGACAGGTTTTAGATACAACCTTCTTGCCGATGCGACTCCGGCCATCATCGCCTTTACGAGTATAGAAAATAGGCATAACGAGTTGAATTTATCACATTTTTAGAACAAACTAAACGACTCAATCGATTGAGTCAATTTCCTACGTGGTGCAGTATTCTTGAATTAGTCCGAACGCATTTCGCCGCCTGCGGCGGCGATTTCAAATCCTCTCATAAAGTACTGATTTTTGACAAAGGGGGTGGGGAATATTATGGGTGAATTTTGGTTAGGAACAGTTCGATCTCAACAGTCAGAGGATCGTTTGGTTTACCAACGTCTTTATTCATGTCACTGTGGGCTTTGCTTAAAACGCCTTTGATATTTGCGGAGTACCCGTTGGCTATGAGTTTTTCATAGAATGTTTGTGACTGGCCGGGAGAACCTTTTTCTCCCCGTTCAGCGGCAAAGAGAATTAGAAAGGGAGGGATGCTTTTCCCTAACTCAATATGGGCTATAGGTGATCCGTCCTGAAGAGAAGCCGCGTCTGTTTTAGTAAACGCCAATTCAATAAGATTACGAGTTGCCGGACCTCCGGTATAAGCGGAAACCAGATCAAATAGACCAGTGTCAAGAGCGATTACACCTTTTATAATGTTTGGATCAATGCCTTCGTTCTGTAAATATCGGTGGTCAGTTGAAACCAAAGAGGCAAGATGGGCGCCTGCCGAATGGCCAATGAGGTATAATTGACTGCCCTTACCGCCATATTGGGAAATGTTGGAGTAAACCCAAGAAATAGCCGCGGCTACATCCTCAACGTTGTCAGGATGATTCACACGGCTATCTTTCGTTAGTCGATAGTTGACGCTTATAAAAACAAAACCTTTATTTATAAAATATTCGGCCTTTGGCCTGACAACTCCCGAGTTGCTTTTGTCGCCTCTTTGCCATCCTCCGCCGTGAAGCATAACCATCACTGGCTTATCAGTAAAGTCGGGGGAAGTATAGATATCAAGCGATGTGAGATTGTCATCAAAACCTTCGCGATACTCATAGAGAATATCTTTGTATATATCATATTCGTTTGGGACAAGGTCGGAATTTTTATCAGACTGGCCAAGCCAAACAAATCCGCCAATTGCCAGAACCAGAAACACAAGTATTATTTTACTCATAAATACATACTACTCCAAACCAGAAATATTGCGAGATCATTGATATTACTTATAAAATTTCCAGTGGTTTATACAATGATCGCTAACTTTTACCATCATATATTCATTTTACATAAGCGAAATGATGATAGCTGGCGAATACAAGATTAAAAAACAAAAAAATGGAAATATCCATTATTACACGTATTATCATTGCTCAAAAAAGAATAAAGCACTCAAATGTAAAGAACCTTGTACTCGCCAGGAAGAATTAGATAAACAAATATCAAAAAGCTTCAAAAAGTTTCTTTGGAACAAGGTTGGGCAGAAAAATTAAACGAAATGATAGAAACCGATCAACAAAAATCAGAACAATCGGTGGTTGTTTTTATCCAAGAATCAGAACAAAGAATAAAAACAATAAACACCAAACTCCAAATCCTTCTCGAGGGTTATTTAGACCAAAATATAGACAAGGAAATATACCGAGAACATAAGTCAAAACTTATTTCAGAAAAGAAAACTTTGGAAGAAAAAATTACGACTCTCACAACCAAGAAAAATGCTTGGCTCGAACCTGCTTCTTGGCGAAAAATTAGTGCGCGCAAGCGCGCCAAAAACCCTGAATTCGTTTGGAAAAATGGGGGGGAAATAGTGGCACGCGCTTCGCGCGGCCGAATCGGTCGGGCAAAAATCGGAAAGTTTGATATTGGTGCTCGGGGCCGGAGTCGAACCGGCACGACCTTGCGGTCAACGGATTTTAAGTCCGTAATGTCTACCAATTCCATCACCCGAGCATATTTTTAAACATTTGAGGCGGCGGGCGGAATTGAACCGCCGTATAACTCTTTTGCAGAGAGTTGCCTTACCACTTGGCTACGCCGCCGATTCTATAAACTTCCGATTGTTTTTTCTTCTCCGTACACTTCTAATATATCACCGACAGACACTTCAGCGAATGGTTGACCAGAGATAACATCAAGACGCATGCCGGCATCGAGACCTTCTTTAACTTCGGCCATGTCTTCTTTGTTATGCTGAAGTTGGCCTAGTTTGCTTTTTCCGATAACTTCACTATTTCTGACAACATCTACAACGGCCCCTCTCACAACTTTGCCGGACAAAACCTTGCCACCCACAATCTGGCTTTTAGAATCTTTTTTAAATAAAGCCAAGACTTTAAGTTTGCCCAACAGAGTTCTTTGAATTTCCGGATCAAGCTGTTCTGCCATGTTTTTCCTTATCGCTTCTATCAGTTCATATATAACATCGAAGGTTTGGACTTTGATACTCTCTTTTTCGGTTAACCTGACAACCGACGGCTCGATGTTAACCCTAAAACCAACAATATCTGATTTTGTGGCAATTGCTGTTTTCACATCGTTTTCAGTTATGTCACCTATATCATAGCCGATCACATTGCATCTGACCTTGTCAGACTTAACTGCCTTTAACGAAACATCAACCGCCTCCAGAGAACTTTTAACATCGGCTTTTAAAACAAGGTTGTATATTTTTTTCTCCGGGTCCGCTGACTCGCTTATGAAAGAGAATAGGGGAGTAAGGTCTAGACTCTTGTTTTCGTCGGTAATCTTTTCTGCTTCGGTTTTTGAATCTACTGATACAAATGACGCTCCCGTATCGGGAACTTCGCTCCACCCCGTAAGTATAACCGGCTGGGACGGTTCGGCTTTTTCAATCGATTTGCCGGTAAAGTCCTCCATCATTTTTATTTTCCCGACAACTCTCCCCGCCGCAACCCAGTCGCCCAACGCAAGCACTCCTTTTTGGACCAGAGCCGTGGCAACATAACCTTTTCTTTTGTCCAAGTGCGACTCTATTATTACCCCCTCGGCCGGCTTTGATAAATCTTCTCGAAGTTCTTCCAGTTCGGCCACGAGCAATATCATATCTAAAAGTTCAGAAATATTTTTGCCTGCTTTTGCCGATATTTCAACAACTGGTACTTTTCCCCCCCAATCTTCAACAAGAACTTCTTCTGCAGCAAGGTCTTGTTTTACTTTCTGAACATTGGCCCCCTCTTTGTCTATTTTGTTAACAGCTACAATGAAAGGGATATTTTCCTCTTTGATTATCTTTATCGCTTCCTTCGTTTGAGGCTTAACGCTTTCATCGGCGGCCACAACAAGAACCGCAATGTCAGCAATCTTAGCGCCTCGAGATCTTATCGCCGTAAACGCCTCATGACCCGGCGTGTCCAAAAAAGTTATTTTTTGGGATATTTCGACATTTCGAAATTTCGACATATCAATTTGGTATGCTCCCACATGCTGAGTAATACCTCCCGATTCCTTTTCCATTACATTTGTTTTCCGTATGGTGTCTAGTAATCTTGTCTTTCCGTGGTCGACATGACCCAAAACAACCACCACCGGCGGCCGTAGTCTGTTTTTTGTTGTATTGCCCGCATCTGACATCTCAAGATTATATCATTTTTAACCAAAAATTTCAATTAAAAAGGTTGATTTTGTCTAATTTATTTGATAAAATTTAAAAGTTACGGAGGCGTGGCTGAGCGGTCGAAAGCAGCACACTGCTAATGTGTTGACCGGGAAACCGGTCCGAAGGTTCGAATCCTTCCGCCTCCGCAGTGGATATTTTTTATCGGCAGACCCGAGTGCCTCAAAATTACCTCTGTTCAGACCCATCAGAAAGCCTTATACTGCCTTATATCCATCGGTACTTAACCCGAGTGGCCCGCCAAAAGGTCGCGAAGGAGACCTTCGCATATTAATTATTTTGTCTACATTTTAAATTGTGCCGATGGAAAACCGTATACTGGTTGTACAGAAAATTTAGAAGAGAGATTTGAGCGACATATCAACGGATATGTTCCGGCTACAAAAGATCGTCGCCCAGTCCAGCTTGTTACTCATGTAGTTTTTAGTGATAAGTATAAAGCATTTGAATTTGAAAAATATCTCAAATCTGGCTCGGGTAGGGCTTTTCTGAAAAAACATTTATGACAGAACACCCTAAAATTAAAAACGAAAAAAATGAAACCCTCAAAGCGGGCTGTGTTGTTATGAATGATCGTAATGAAGTTTTACTTGTTACCGATAAAGAAAAAGAAATTTGGACATTCCCAAAAGGCCATGCTGAACCTGGGGAAACACTTGAACAAGTAGCCTTGCGAGAAGTAAAAGAAGAAACCGGATATAAAGTTGAAATAGTAAAGAGACTTTCAGATGTTACCTATACTCATGGACAGACCGGAGAACTTATAAGAGTTGCCATGTTTGAAGCTAAGCCAGTTGGCGACCCAGATAAAGTTAAGGAGGAGACTTATTCAGAATGGTTTCCAGTTCAGAAAGTTCGAGAAATTATTTATAAGAACCTCGTCTTTATTGTGGATGAGTTGGAATAGGGTTAGTAAACCTTTCGAGCAAAATCTGGCACATCGAACAAATTGGGCTTTTCTTGATACATTCGCCTTAATTTTCGTATAATCCTATCAATATTGCTGTAATTGAGCATTATCTTCGGTTCAAAGTTCCGGAAATCGCCACCGCCAGATTACCCCCTTGCGATTACAAACCCGATAACTCTTTTAGCCCCTCCGCCAGATGGCGGATTTTTTAAAACCCTCGCACACTCGTTTAAGGTCGCGCCAGTCGTGCAAATATCGTCTACCAGAATTACGGTCCTGCCCTTTATCGCTTCGCGATTAGTCACGACAAAATTATTTTTCACATTGCTAAAACGCTCTTCTTTCGTTTCTGCTTCGGCCTGGTGTTTTGCGTTAACGACTCTGGTTAAAACTTTCTCACCATAAGGCATGTGATAACTATCAGCCACACTTCTTGCCAACAAATCGGCCTGATTAAATCCGCGCCAGTTGAGACGGTTCTTATGAAGCGGAACGGAGATTACCACGGGACTATCTTCAAATAAATTAAATCCCTTAGACAGCAGTTTTTTAATACACTTCTTTGCAATCACCGAAAGCGGTTTGGCCATATCGGACACAAATTTGTACTTGTAGGTTTTTAGCATCTTCTCTATTACCGAGTCGGACAATTCGGCAGCTATAAGAAGCTGGTCCAACTCACTCTCCTTTTTACAGAATACACAGGTAAGACCCAGGTGCGTCTGCCTCTTGCACCCCACGCACTCAAAAGTGTTTTTTAAACTAACCTCCCCAAAACATTTTTTACAAACATAATCAAAGTCACCGATAGCGGTGAATCGGCTACAACCCAAGCAAATCTTGGGAAATATAATATCTAACGCCCAGTTTTTCATGTGTTGGGCCCCGCACCAGAGCGAAGCACGGTGCGGGACTAGTCCAGAACCGTGATTCGACTTTTTCAAGGCCTTTTTAAAGGAAGGTTTGTCGAATCTCTGGTTCTGGGGATAATTAAACATAATCTCTAGATAGTTGTGTGGTATACTAACTTTATATATGGCATTCAATCTATTCAAGTCAAAGGGAAAACTGGGCATAGATATCGGCACCTCGGCCATAAAAATAGTCGAACTTGAAAAAGAAGGGGGGCGGTTTGCTCTAAAAAATTACGGCCTCTTTGAGTTTAAGGGATCCAATAATACGCAACAAGCGGGGGGAGAGTCAAAACAGGTTCAGAACATTCTTAAACTTCCCGACGGAGAAATAATCTGGGGGATTAAAGAAGTTCTTAAGAAGGCAAAAATTAAAGCAACCAATGTTGTGGCTTCAATACCGTCTTTTTCGACATTTGCCACCGTCATCGAAATGCCCTATCTGTCGGAACAAGACCTTGCCAAGTCGTTGCCCTTTGAGGCGCGCAAGTACATCCCCGTTCCACTTAACGAGGTTGTCCTTGATTGGTCAATTATAGATGTGCCACCTGTTCAGGCCAATAAATCCACGATGGTAGAGATATTCTTGGCAGCAGTGCCAAGAGACGAGACATTAAGATACCAGAGAATAATGCAGGGAGCAGGTTTGCACCTTCGCGCCCTTGAACTAGAGAATTCAGCCCTTATAAGAGCTCTGCTTGGGAACGACTTGAGCCCGACAGTAATAGTGAACATCGGCGGAAGAAGCACTTCCGTAGTGATAGTAAATAGGGGATACGAGAGACTAAGCCACAACTACGAAGTCGGGGGGTTTGAGATAACCAAATCAATCGCCCGCTCGCTGAATGTAAGTTTGGAAAAAGCCGAGGAACTAAAGAAAAAAATGGGGATGAAAGAAGTCGACGAAAATGTAATTAACAGCGCCATGAAGTCGTTGATCGACATGATGGTATTTGAAACCAGAAAAACAATAACCAACTACGAGGAAGCCAAAAACCAAAAAATATCGAGAGTACTCCTTGTCGGCGGTTTGACCAACATGCCTAGTTTCGCTAACTATTTCCAACAAAAACTTGGCAGAGAAGTTTTTACGGGCAATGCGCTTGCCAGAGTTGTCTACCCGCAAACGCTAGCTCCGGTTACGCAGGAATTAGCGAGTATTTTCTCCGTTGCGGTTGGTTTGGCGATGAGAGAAATCTAGATAAAATGACCAATACCCAATATCCAATACCCAATAAAGCTTTAAAAATGTTTAAAACATTTGAAAATTTGAAAATTGGTTATTGATTGGTTGTTGAACACTTAGTAATTGGTTAATAAATATGTGTGTATAAGTTTTGTCCAGTATTAAGATATAATTAAAAAGTATGGCCAATCAAGGCGGATTACAACTACTTCCTGAAACAAGGAAGAAGATAGAAATTATAACCCCCGGAGAAAACAGACTGATTATCGCCGGAGGTATCGTATTTGTAATTGCGGCGATTTTAGCCGGGGGATTTTCTTTCTACGCTAACTCTTTAGAAGATAAGCTAACCGCCTTAGATACAGAGATAATCGCGCTTGAGCAGAAAAGAGACAAACAAGCCGAACAAAATATCCTTGTTTTTAACAAACAGGTATCTATGCTTTCGGGTTTATTGGCCAATCATGCGTATTGGACTACGGCTTTTTCAAAAATAGAAGGGCTTCTACAAAACCAGGTCCAACTAAACAGCATGACCACATCCTTATCAGACAGCAAAATTGACTTTGGGGCAACGGCTTTAAATTATACTACTATAGCCCGCCAAATCGCAGCTTTTCTTTCTGACGAATCGATAGAAGATATCGCCCTTAACCGGGTCAGTACCCTTACTAACGGCCGGCTTGAATTCAACATGCAAATTGTTTTTGACAAAAGTAAGTTTTTGAAATCAAGATGACACCAGCAAATAAAAATTACATGGGAATCGGTTTGGCTGGTTTGGCCATAATTGCATTTTGGATTTTTGGAATGCCAGCATGGGACAGATCCTCTCTACTCAAAGATGCAATAGCGGAAAGAGAGGACATATTGTCCGCAAGAGAAGAAGTCCTGAAAAAAATAGAGGATTTAAATGAACAGTACAGGAACAGAGCCAATGATGTTGCCAGAATATCATCTATCGTTCCCGGCACTAAAGGCGTCGCAGAACTAGTTTCAACCATTGAAGCGATAACCCAGCAAACCGGCATTCAGCTTACTGAGATAACAATGGGCGGCGACAACAAGAAACAGCAAGAAGAATTGCAAATTATATCAATAGAACTCGGCCTAACTGGAAGTTATCTGTCTCTAACATTGTTCCTCGACCTTATAGAAAAAAACTTGAGAATGATAGATGTCTTTGAAATAAACATCAGCCGAACAGCAGCATCGGAAACGCAGACAGCCCTGAATTTTAGAGTTAAGGCAAATGCCTATTACTTAACTGTGAAGTAACCAACGACTGACAACTAACGACCAGCGACAAAATTGTCGTAAGTCGTAAGTCGTAGGTCGTAGATCAGTTGATGGCCAATCAACCAACCACAAACAAGTCTTTAATGCTATTAATGCTCGTCGCGGCTTTTGCTGTCGGTTATTTATATTACTCCCAGTCAATACAACCGGCTCAACTGCCGATAAACCCGCCGCCACTAACCGCAAAAGACGATCTTACGATGTTTAAAAACCTAACAATTGATTTTTCTATACTTGATAACAAGAGCTTTAAATCTTTAAAAACATTCGGTGAATCGCCGGTTAAGCCCGGAGTTACTGGTAAAAGAGATATATTCGCCCCCTTTTAATAGCCAACAAGCTAGTAAGCTAACAAGCTAGTAAGCTAAAGTTTAAAAATGCTTACAAGCTTACATGCTTACCAGCTTACATGCTGAATTGGTTAAAATTCCTCAAACATTAGTAGAAGAATTTATAAAACAAGGCCTTATCTCCGAAGAGGACATTAAATACCTTGAAGATCTGGCTCAGACCCAAAATAAAGATCTTGGCCAAATGATAATTGACCAGGGAATTATGTCCGAGAACGATCTTTTAAATTTCAAATCCAGAGTATATCAGCTTCCGATCGTAAAGCTTGAAGAAATAGAACTGGATAAAGAGGCGCTAAAAGAACTCCCGGAGGACATAGTCGCATTCTACAAAATTATTCCTTTTGCCAAAGAAAGCGGAGTCTTGAGGATCGGTATAGTTGACCCAGAGGATATAAATGCTCTCGAAGCACTTAAATTCCTTTCCGGCCAAAAAGGACTGACAATAGAAAAATATCTAATAGGATACAAGGACTTTGCCAATATAACCAGATCATACAGAACCCTGACCGGCGAGGTAGGGGAGGCTCTTGAATCGCTAGCTGAAGAACTAGAAAAAAAAGTAGTAAAAGAGGGGCCGGCAAAAATAAAACTTGAGGAGCTAAGCGCAGAGGCGCCTGTTACCAGAATTGTAGCCGTCATTGTAAGGCACGCCGTTGAATCTAGAGCATCAGATATACACATAGAGCCCTTCGACGACCGAGTAAGGGTTAGATTCAGAATAGACGGCGTTTTGATAACTTCCCTGACCTTGCCTAAAAATCTCCATTCTGCCGTTGTAACCCGCATTAAAATCCTTTCCGATTTGAAAATCGACGAAACACGGCTGGCTCAAGACGGAAGATTCGCCACCAAACTCGGGGAAAGAAAAATTGATTTTCGCGTATCCACTTTTCCAACCAAAAACGGAGAAAAAGTAGTAATGCGTATATTAGACCCCTTGGCAGGCGTTGTTACCTTGGGAGATCTTGGTCTTGAAGGCAGATCCCTTGATATTCTTCAACGGGGAATGACCAAGCCCTTTGGCAGTATTTTGATAACCGGACCGACCGGTTCAGGAAAATCAACGACTCTCGCGGCCATGTTAAGAGTAATGAATACCGAGGACATCAACATCGTAACGCTGGAAGATCCGATAGAATATTTCGTGGATGGAGTTAATCAGTCACAAGTACACGAAGAGATTGGTTATACTTTTGCCAACGGATTGAGACATATCCTTAGGCAAGACCCCGATGTGATAATGGTTGGCGAGATCAGAGACAAAGAGACAGCCGGTCTTGCCACTCAAGCCGCTTTAACCGGCCACATTGTCCTTTCTACTCTCCACACCAATGACTCAATGGGAGTAGTGCCTCGACTAATTGACATGGGTGTTGAAAAATATTTAATCCCGCCGACAGTAAATGTTGCCGCCGCGCAACGACTTTTGCGTCGCCTCTGTCCTGATTGCAAAGTTAAAGCAAAAGCAAACAGCGGAGAAGAAAAAATTATAAATGACGCCATTAAAGACATGCCATCCGAATACTATAAAAGTTTATTCTCAGAAAAAGGATACACAATTTATAAGCCCAATACCGATAATCCCTGTAAAACATGTGGGGGGAAAGCTTTTAAGGGCAGGCTAGGCATATTTGAAATGATGGAGATGACGGATGAATTTGAAAAAATAATATTAGGCACCCTATCGGAGGCAGCGATGAGAGAAGAAGCAAAAAGACAAAACATGATTACCATGTTCCAGGACGGAATTTTGAAGGTCTTAAATGGGATGGTATCATTGGAAGAGCTGCTTGAAGTAGCACAAGCCAATGAATCGGCGTAGTGCCTAGCGACTAGTGCCTAGCGACTAAAAATTAGTGTCTAACAATTTAGTGCCTAGCGATTAGTAATTTCTTACTAGTGGCTAGTGGCTAAATCCTAATGGCTAACTTTAGTGGCTAGTGGCTAGTGGCTAGTGGCTAATCGGTGGATTACAAACAATACCTAGACGAGCTTCTATTCACAACAGCTGAAAACGGAGCTTCAGATTTGCACATTTCTCCAGGCCACTATCCGTCAATAAGAATAGACGGCCGGCTTATTCAAGTCGCGGATAAGCAGATACTAGATAAGGAAATTTCTGAAGGAATTGTTTTAGAGTTGGTCGGATCGGAAAGAAAAGATCGTTTTATATCCGAAAAAGAGCTCGATTTTTCATACGAGTATGCTCAAAAATATAGATTCAGAGTAAATACATACAACACTCGGGGCGGAATGGCAGCGTCTCTGCGTTTAATCCCTAATAAAATACGGACAATAGAAGAATTGGGGTTGCCCCCCATAATCAAGATATTCAGTCGACTTTCCCAAGGATTTGTTTTGGTGGTCGGTCCCAATGGCCACGGCAAATCAACCACATTATCCGCAATTATAGATCTCGTAAACAAAGAACGAGCTGAAAAAATAGTCACCATCGAAGATCCTATCGAATATATTTTCACTCCCGACAAAAGTATTATTGATCAGAGGGAAATATATCAAGACACATTCTCGTTTCATAAAGCCCTCCGTTCAACATTCAGACAGAACGTCAATATCATTATGGTGGGAGAGATGCGAGACTACGAAACAATGAGCGCAGCAGTAACAGCCGCCGAAACCGGCCATCTTGTTTTGGCGTCACTTCATACAAACAGCGCTTCTCAAACTATCGAACGCATCATTGATAGTTTTCCTCCAAATCAGCAGACTCAAATAAGAAACCAGCTAGCCAACACTATCTCCGGGATAATTTCACAAAGATTAATACAACGAATAAAGGGTGGCCTTGTGCCAGCCACAGAAGTAATGATCGCGACAACAGCCGTAAGGACGCTGATCAGAGACAACCGGCCGAGACAACTGGATCTTGTAATAGAGACCAGCCAAGATGTCGGAATGATGCCGCTGGATAGATCGCTTGCTGACTTGGTTAGAAGAAAGGAAATATCTATAGACAGAGCTGAATTTTATTCGACCAATTCGCTAGAGTTAAGAAATCAGTTAAAATAATGCGGACCTACGAACAAGTTACGCGAACGCTACGAACAAGAGGCGGACCGATGTGGGCTGTTCGGTTCGCAATGTTCGCATAGTAGTTCGCATCGTTCGCATTATATTTTATGGATTTTTCTTACAAAGTTAAAACCAAAACCGGAGAAATAGCAGAGGGAACAGTGGACGCCCCTGAAGAAAACACAGCCGTTAGCATTCTCCACAGCAAGGGCTATGTAGTTTTGTCTCTAACACCCCTAAAGAAGGGGGTTTTAACATCTGACATGGGCCAAATTATTTCAAGGCCCAACATTAAAGACATCGTAATTTTTACAAGACAATTATCTACTTTAGTAGATGCTGACATGCCGATCAGCGAGGGACTGAGAACACTAGCTAAACAAAGCGAGAAACCAATGTTCAAGAAAATAATTACAGAGGTTTCTGAATCTGTAGAAGCGGGGTCTTCTCTGTCAAATGCCCTGACGGCTTATCCTAAACTATTCTCCACATTTTACATAAAACTGGTGCAATCAGGCGAAATTTCAGGAAAACTTCAGGAGTCGCTTCTTTATCTTGCTGAGTATCTTGAAAGAAGCAGGGGCATTAATTCTAAGATACGCGGAGCACTTGCTTATCCGGCTTTTGTTGTTTTCGCATTGGGCGTGGTCACATTAATTATGGTGATATATGTGCTCCCTCAATTACTATCAATCTTTGAGGAAGCCGGGGTAGCAGATCTGCCCATGACAACCAGAATTCTTATTTGGGTTACAACTTTTGTTAATAAATATCTGTATTTTTTGATGACGGGCGTCTTAGTCTTGGTATATGTTGGCTGGACATATATTAAAACCCCGGCCGGCAAAGAAAGGCTAGATGATCTTAAAATAAAATTTCCTTCGCTGGGAGTAGTAATAAGAAATCTTTACCTTGCCCGTATTTCTGAGAGTTTATCTACTCTGATAAAATCCGGAATACCAATATTAGAGGGGATAAAGATAACATCCGAATTGGTTGGTAATGAAAATTATAAAAAAATAATGCTGGCCGCCGAAGAAAATGTAAGAAACGGGGGCACGATATCAGAAGTATTGGTGAAATATAAAGAGGTGCCACCATTGTTTTCATCAATGGTTGCTATCGGGGAGAAGACCGGAAAATTAGACTCCATGCTAGAACACATATCCAAGTTCTATAAATCCGAATCAGATAATACCATCGATAACATTTCTCAATTGATAGAGCCTATTCTTGTTCTTGTTCTTGGTTTTGCTGTTGCCATATTGGTATCAAGCATTTTGTTACCAATATATAACTTGGTTGGAATAGCATAAACTAAATCTCTAAATCCTAAACTCCAATCTCTAAACAATCTCAAAATTCAAAATATTTTTGATATTTGGATTTTGCCTGTCTGCCAGTAGTCAGAAATTTATTTAGAAATCAGAGATTAGAGATTTCAACTACTGTGGATATCTTGCGTTGTACTATTAAAAATGCTTTAACTATAATAAAGACATGATAAACACAGGGAATAAGTCACAAAAAGGTTTTACCTTGGTCGAGCTATTGGTGGTCATAGCCATCATTGGAATTTTAGCAACTTTATTATTGCTTCAATTGGGAGTAGCCCGTCAGCGTGCCAGAGACGCAAAACGCATAGCAGATATAAACCAAACCCGAACCGCTATTGAGCTTTATTTCGACGATAACGGCCAATATCCTCAACAAGCAACATTTGCAGGACTGGGTGCGCTTTTTGTCCCCAAATACCTTACGCTTTTACCAGTAGATCCTCTAAATGTAGCGCCAAATACTTATAATTATAACTACAACGGCAACACTAAATATCAAGTCTGGGGAGAGTTAGAACAATGGGCGCAAGCTCTGGCTAGCGACGCCGACATAAACTCTACAGCCGGCGGATGGACGGGACAGACAGTTAACGGTGCAACTGACGCAAAAACAAACTGCACCACTGCGGCGGCTGACTGCGTGTACGATCAGGGCCAATCACAGTAGTAATTAGCCACTAGCAATTAGTCGCTAGTTATTAGTAACTAAATCAAAATCTCGCCACTAGGCGAGATTTTGATAACGACAGATAAATACATTATTATTAGATCGTGGGAATTTATTTTTATGTCTTTATATTTTTGATAGGCCTTTCAATGGGGAGTTTTTTTAACGTTGTCTTGTTTAGGTTTAATACTGGCCGTAGCATAATAAGGGGAAGGTCTAAGTGCGTCATCTGCCAGTCAACAATTAGATGGTTCGATTTACTACCTGTCCTTAGCCACTTTATCCTCGAAGGACGGTGCAGAAACTGCAAAAAGAAGATATCCTCCGCATATCCGATTATGGAGATCTCTACTGCCACTGCTTTGCTGTTGTTATTCTTAAACGCACCAGACACCTCATTCCCAACGGTACTAAATGCCTCAATTGTCTTACTTTTTGTGCTGATAGTTTTTTTTGATATTCGTTACTTTATAATTCCGGACAAAATATTGATTGCAGCGGCAATACCAACAACGGCTATCATGCTAACCAGCCCAAATGCCGTCTTGCCTAATCTGTTGATTTCCGGATTAGGCCTGGCGACATTTTTTGCTATACTATTTATAGTGTCGCGTGGAAAATGGATAGGGTTTGGTGATGTTAAACTCATATTGATTATGGGTCTACTATTAGGATATCCTCTCGGTTTTTTTGCTGTTATGTCCTCGATATGGGCCGCAGCAATATTCTCAATTCTGTTGTTGGTAACAGGAAGAGCCAACCTAAAGACCCAAATTCCTTTCGGATCGTTTTTGGCAATAACAACTATAATTTTCGTAATTTTTAACCATGAACTCCAAGAAATATCCAGATACTTTTATTAGCGAGACCCTACTCGTTCAGGTTATTCTTGTCGTTGTAGTCGTCGGGATAGTAGTGTTTTTTGACAAACTGTCCAACGGAGAGTGGTTTTCTGTGGATGACGGATCTAAAAGAGAGGCGACGCTGATAATTGACTTTGATAACATGAGAAGGACATTCGAGGGAGAGGTGATTGAAGAAATGACTATTTTAGACGCCCTTAACGCATCGGTTACCGCCGGACAGATAAAATTGACCTATACCGTGGACGACAACAACCATACTTCTGTTGCTGAGATTGACGGACATTCTGCCGTTTTTGGTAAAAACTTCTTTTTCTATTTGAACGAAAAAAAGATCCACACAAAAGACCTCAATAGGACCTTCGTTGATCCGGGGGATAAGATAACAATCAAGTTGGAATAAATTATTCTAATTTCTAATTAACCTAATTATTCTAAAGAAGCCCTAATTCCAAAATATCTAATGCCTAAATTTTTAGTCATTTAGTCATTGGGATTTATTTAGGTCAATTAGAATAATTAGAGCAATTAGGTTAATTTGTGAGTAAAGGTTTTACATTAATTGAGGTAGTGGTAGTGGCTGGAATAACCGGTTTTATAACAACCATGTTTCTTATTAATTTCTCGAGATCAAGAATTAACTTTATAGAAGAGGTTAATACATTTAAATCCAAAATCAGAATAGCTCAAACAAAAGCCACATCAAGCACTCAGCTCAATAACACCATAAGATGCGGATATGGCGTCAGGTACATAAACAATCAGTCCTATGCGATATATGCGGGAGAAAGCACAAGCACATATGACTGTTCCGCCCAAAATAAAGATTACGACCCTACTGGCAGCCTAAATAACGACACTAGCGTTGAAACGATAAATTTTGCTGACGCCAAAGTAGAGTTCAAGTCAGTTTTCCGAGCAATCTATTTTGAGCCGCCTGACCCAAAGACATTTATAATTGACTCCGGGGGTTCGGTCCACAATGAACCGAATTACGCTTTGTCTGTTACATTAGGGAAAATAGGGGGCACTTGCCCACAGGACTGTAAAACAATAAATGTATTTACATCAGGAAAAATCGAATAGCGGTTTTACTCTCATAGAAGCGATGGTCGCTTTAGTTTTGTTTACCATAGCAATGGGGCCAGTTTTTATATTAGCCACATCTTCCATCAATGTTGCTTCTCGGATTGAGAACAATTTAATTGCCGCTAATCTTGCCCAGGAAGGGATCGAGATTGTAAGAAACATCAGGGACACGAACTGGATAAACGGATCAGAGTTTGATAATAATCTTCAAACAGGAGCTTGGCGCGTCGAATGGAATACCGTGAACGGCGGTCTTGTGGCGATTGGATCAAATCCTGCTTTAAAGAAAAATAACGGCTTATATAATTATGCGTCGGGAACAGATACTATCTTCCGAAGAACTGTAACCATATCAAAACCAAACAATGGCGAGTTGGTTCTAACCAGCTCAGTAACTTGGGTGGAAAGAGGAAATGCCAACAGAAGTATCAGCGCCGAATCACATTTATTCAATTGGAAATGATGCAATTAGCCATCAATAGTTAGCCACTAGAACTTAGAACTAGTGACTACTAGCTAAATGAACAAAATGAATAATCAAAAAGGTTTCAGTATAGTCGAGGTTGTCGTTACCACTTTTGTGTTCTCAATAATTTCGATAATCGTTGTCACCAACTTTGTTGGCATACTCGACCTGCAAAGAAGAGGTTCTGCTGCTCAAGTTATCCAGGAAGAGGCTCTGTTTGCCGTAGAATCGATGGCCAGAGAAATAAGGGTAAGCCAAATTCAAAGCCCCAATGACCCGAATTGTACCCTTACTAGTTTAACCATTGATCATCCCATAAACGGTCCGACTATCTATTCAGTCGGTAACGGAGTAATAAACAAGACTGTTGGCGGAAACACTTTCTCGATTACCTCTACCAAAGTTAACTTCTCCAGACTAAATTTTTGTGTAAAGGGAGCGGGCATTGACAATGAACAACCAAGAATAACTATAGTTGCTTCAATACAGCCAACAAACGGAGAAGATCTTCAATTCGACATACAAACAAGCATTTCTTCCAGAGATTTAAGGGAAGAACTACTTAACTAGCGACTAGCGATTAGCGACTAGCGACTAGTTAAAGTTGCTAATGGCTAATGGCTAATGGCTAATGGCTAATGCAGAAGGGTTCAATAATTGTTTTTACTGTATTAATACTCACAATGATTTTGACGATAACTTTAACTTTGACCAGAATATTTATTCCCCGGATACGAACCATTACAGAAGCCGCAAATTCAGTCAGCGCTATATACGCAGCTGACAGCGCCATAGAGTGGTGCCTTTATACTAACCGTGGGAAAACTCCTTCTTTAGCTCAGCCGGCAATGGGCAACAGCGCTACATACCAAATATATAACAATGGTAATCCGTCTATCTGCCCCAATGGTGAAGCACTCAACTACCGCACCGTAGGCACATTCAGGGGAGTGAGCCGGTCATTTGAAGTATCGGAAATATAATTGAATTTAACCGGATTAGGTTGTATATTTAACCCGATGAAAATAATCCGAGCCCGAGAAAGGATCCTTAAACTTCGAGAAATTATAAACCACCATCGGTATCTTTATCATGTCCTGGACAAGCAGGAGATATCGGACGAAGCGCTGGACTCCCTTAAAAAGGAGCTTTTTGATTTGGAACAGCAATTCCCGGAGCTAATCACCCCTGACTCACCGACACAAAGAGTTGGCGGCAAACCGCTTAAAGAATTTGCCAAAGTCAAACATCCTAAGCCGATGTTGTCGTTCAACGACGCTTTTGACAATAAAGATATGGGGGACTGGAAAGCGCGCTTTGAAAAAATACACCCCGGAGCAAGCAAGCACGGCTATTACTGTGAACTTAAAATCGATGGTTTGGCTATTGAGTTGACATACAAAAATGGATTTCTAAAAATCGGCTCAACCCGAGGAGACGGCCTGATAGGGGAGGATGTGACAACCAACTTGAGAACAATTGAAGCAATTCCTCTCAAGTTGGAAATTCCAAATTCCCTGCCTATCGGACAAACAGGTAAATTCCAAATTCCAAAAGAACTTGTTATAAGGGGGGAAACTTTTATAACAAAAAATGTTTTTGAAAATATAAACAAAGAACAAAGAAAGGCTGGCCTTAAGTCATATGCTAATCCTCGCAATCTTGCCGCCGGTTCTGTCAGACAACTCGACCCGAAGATAACCGCCTCTCGCAATATGGACTCATTCGCTTACTCTCTCGTTACTGACCTAGGTCAGAAAACACACGAAGAGGAGCATCAGATATTAAAATCACTGGGATTCAAAACAAATCCCCATAATAAATTCGCCAAAGACCTGGACGAAGTTCAAAAATTCAGAGACTACTGGGAAAAGCATCGCGACAAGTTAGACTACGAGATAGACGGCATCGTTGTCATCCTCAACGACGAGAAATCGTTCCAGCAGACAGGGGTAGTCGGCAAAGCTCCGCGAGGAGCAATAGCGTATAAATTCTCTCCTAAAGAATCCGAGACTGTGGTTGAAGATATAGTGGTACAAGTTGGACGGACCGGAGTGCTAACCCCTGTTGCAAAATTAAGGCCCGTGAATATAGGCGGAACAACTGTTTCCAGAGCAACCCTACACAATATAGACGAAATAAATCGACTGGAGCTGAAAATAGGGGATACGGTAATAGTTGGGAGGGCGGGCGATGTGATACCCGACATTAAAAAGGTCCTAAAAGAGCTCCGAACAGGAAAAGAAAAAGATTTTCATATGCCTTCAAAATGTCCTGCTTGCGGAGAATTAATTAGACAGACTCAGGATCAGGTCGCTTACAAGTGCGTTAATAAAAACTGCCCGGCCATAAAAAGAGAAGCAATATACCACTTTATTTCTAAAAAAGCTTTTGACATCGATGGCGTCGGACCTAAGACAATAGACCAGTTGATGGATGCGGCCCTAATACACGATGCCGCAGACCTTTTCACCCTAAAGAAAGGAGACCTGCTAAATCTTGATAGATTTGCCGAGAAGTCCGCAGAGAACACCATAAAAGCTTTGCAGAACAAAAAGAATGTGTCTCTTGATAAATTCGTCTACTCGCTGGGCATTGATCATGTCGGCGAAGAAACAGCATTTACGCTGGCAAAAAAATTTAAAAAATTGGGCAATATTAAAAATGCACTGCTAGAAGAGTTCCAATCGGTGCCCGATGTAGGTCCAATAGTTGCCGAGAGTATCTACGGCTGGTTCCAAAAAAAATATAATCAGAATCTTATAGATAAATTTGAAAAATCAGGCGTTAGAATTCTGGAAGAAAAAACATCGGCAAAATCTGAAAAACTTGCCGGCAAAACATTCGTCCTGACAGGTACGCTCGAAACACTAGGTCGAGACGAAGCGAAAGACAAAATACGAGAACTAGGCGGAGATGTATCTTCTTCTGTCTCTAAAAATACCGACTATGTCGTCGCCGGAACCGAACCCGGCTCTAAGTACAACCAAGCAAAAAACCTTGGAGTTAAGATCGTGCATGAAAAAGAATTTTTAAAAATGTTAAAATAGATACAGACTATAGCTCACCATGTTAACCAACAAGGAAGTACAACACATAGCCCAACTCGCTCGAATTAAGCTGACTGAAAAAGAGGAGGAGAAATTCAAAAATGAACTCTCTTCAATTTTAGATTACATCAAAAAACTAAACGAATTGAACACGGAAGATGTTAAGCCACTATATCAAACAACGGGCATAATTAACGCTTTAAGACCAGACGAACATCGTAGGGACTTTGAGACGGACGAAAACTTGAACGAAAAGCTTGTTGGCCAAGCACCACACACTCAAAACAGATTTGTTAAAGTCAAATCTGTTTTGAGTAAATCTCAAATCACAAATACCAAATCCCAAACAAATTCCAATGGCTAAATTCCAAAATAACAAACCTGGGGGACACACAATTAGGGATGTTCAAGAAGGTCTTCGAAAGAAGGAATTTTCGGCTGAAGAAATTTTTAGTCACTACCAAAAAAAGATAGACAAAGAGAACAAAAAGCTCAACGCCTATCTCTCAACTATGGACTATGGACTATGGACTATGGACTATGGCAAACCGCTTGCGGCTGTTCCGTGTGCGGTCAAAGACAATATTCTTATCGACGGCACCGTTTGCACCGCTGGTTCTAATATCCTCAAAAATTATGTCGCCGCATACGACGCAACTGCCATAAAAAAACTGAAGTCGGCTGGTGTACAGTTCCTCGGTAAAACAAACTTGGATGAATTTGCCATGGGCACGACTACTGAAAATTCTGCCTTTGGGCCAAGCAAAAATCCGCTTGATACTAGTCGTATTTCAGGCGGTTCTTCCGGTGGTTCGGCGGCAGCAGTAGCCGCTGATTTGGCGGTATTTGCCCTTGGTTCAGACACCGGCGGATCAATTAGATATCCTGCGGCAATGTGCGGAGTCGTAGGATTGAAGCCAACCTACGGCCGGGTATCAAGACATGGTCTAATTGCAATGGCTTCTTCATTTGACCAAATTGGACCATTAACTAAAACCGTTGAAGACGCCGCCCTTGTTTTAAACGAAATCTGCGGACATGATAATTTAGACTCAACAACTTCCAAAAACAATGTTCCTGATTTTACCGAAAACTTATCCAAAGACATAAAGGGCCTTAGGGTGGGGGTTCCGAAAGAGTTTTTCAGAGAAGGTCTAAGCGCTGAAGTCGCCGAAAAAGTAAGGTCAACGATATCGAAACTGGAAAATATCGGATGCAAAATTAAAGAAATAACACTTCCTAACTTTGAGTATGCCCTTGCCGCTTATTATGTCCTGGTACCAAGCGAGGCTTCTGCCAACCTTGCCCGTTTCGACGGCGTCAGATACGGCTATTCCTCAAAAGCCGAAACATTGTTGGATGCTTATCTTGAATCGCGGTCAGAAGGTTTCGGTCCGGAACCAAAAAGACGCATTATGATAGGCACTTACTCTTTATCTGCCGGATATTATGACGCTTACTACACTAAAGCTCAAAAAGCTAGAGCTCTTATAAAGAACGACTTTGACGAAGCATTCAATCCGTCGGCCGACGGAGGAGTTGATATAATCGTAGGACCGACAACGCCAACAACAGCATTTAAAATAGGGGAGAAGTCATCTGATCCGCTTGCTTTGTATCTTGAAGATATTTATACTGTCCCGGTCAACCTTGCCGGTCTGCCGGGAGTATCAATTCCTTGCGGCTTTGGCAAAGAGAGCGGACTACTCGTCGGATTTCAAATGATAGGCAAATCATTTGACGAAGAAACATTATTAAGAGCAGCGTACAACTTAGAGCAGAACTTAGAACTTAGAACTTAGAACTTATGAACGAAGAGGTTGTGTCAAATACTTTAGCATCAATATATAACTTATCCGAATTTCATATCGGTTCTTTTACTTTGGATAGTTTTTACGCCTACTTTTCCGGTTCAGCGACGATCGGTTTATTCAGTAATTTAAAAGTCCTCGGCGGGTTCTTGTCTTTAGTGTTATTTATATTGTTTTTAATAAACTTCATAAAAACGGACAAGCTTGTCAGAACAAGAATTAACTTCCTAAAGTCGCTGGCTCCGCCAAAACCGACAGAAGAAAGTCCGCTTGGCTCAAGGTGGGAAGAAATACAAAAACACCTTAATTCCACCAAAGAAGCGGAGTGGAAGTTTGCCGTTATTGAAGCCGATGCTTTAGTGGATAGTTTACTTAAAGCCAGCGGTTACCCGGGAGATACGATGGGCGACCGGTTAAAAAACATAAATAAAGCTCAAATTGTAACCTTAGACGGGTTGTGGGAAGCTCATAAAATAAGGAATCGGCTGGCTCATGACCTCAATTACTTCCTTCGCTACGGCGAAGCCAAACGCGCCATTCAACTCTACGAAAAAACCCTCAAGGAATTAAATGCTCTCTAAAACTTCAAAACCTCCCATATGGGAGGTTTTGAGTTGTGGACCTACGGGGAGTCGAACCCCGTCCTGATCCATGCCATGGATCCGTCATACCGGTAGACTATAGGCCCTTAATTATTTGAAAAAATACCACGAAAATGATAGAATTTCAAGGTTATTATTTATATAATGCCCTCGTAGTTCAATGGATAGAACGGAGGTTTCCTAAACCTTAAATCCATGTTCGACTCATGGCGAGGGCACCTTCTTCGCTAAAGCTACGAAGTGCAAGCTAAAAAATAATGCAATTACCACAAGAAGTAAAAAATATTTTAGAAAAGTTGTCTGAAGACGGTTATGAGGCCTACATCGTGGGCGGATGCGTGCGTGATTTGTTGTTAGGTAAAGAACCGAAGGATTGGGATATTACAACTAACGCCAAGCCGGAAGAGATACAAAAGGTATTTTCAGATACTGTTTACGAGAATAGCTTCGGGACTGTTGCAGTTAAAACAGATTCCGAAAATCCGGCCTTGGCGATAGTAGAGATAACGCCTTACCGTATCGAGGGAAAATATACGGACAAGAGACATCCGGACGAGATTAGATTTGCGGATAAACTTGAAAACGACCTCTCTCGCAGGGATTTCACAATAAACGCACTGGCCATGAATGTTGATGGAAAAATTATTGATAATTTTAACGGACAGAAAGACATAAAAAATAAAGTGATAAGAACCGTTGGAATTCCAAAAGAAAGATTTAGCGAGGATGCCTTGCGTTTGTTTCGAGCTGTTCGTTTTGCCACAATATTCGGCTTTAGCATAGAAGAAGGCACTTTGGCCGCCGTAAAAGAAAATGCCGAGTGGCTTCGTGCTATTTCAAAAGAAAGGATAAGAGATGAATTTGTTAAAATAATCGAGGCTGATAACGCTTACGAAGGAATACTGTTGCTTGAAGAAACAGGTCTTCTGCAATACATACTCCCGGAATTAAGAGAGGGTATCGGCGTGGGACAAAATTTACACCATATTTATACCGTATGGGAGCACAATATCCTGGCATTGAAATATGCCGCCAGGAAAAAATACTCTCTGGAAATCCGGCTCGGATCTTTGTTCCACGACATAGGCAAACCTAGAACAAAAAGAGGAGAAGGTAAATATTCAACCTTTTACGGACACGATGTTGTGGGCGCCAGAATAACGGCAGAAATAATGGAGCGGCTGCGGTTTTCTAAAGAGATTTCAGAAAAAGTCATTAAGTTGGTACGATACCACCTCTTTTACTATAATGTCGGCGAAGTTACAGAATCGTCAGTAAGAAGATTGCTGACAAATGTCGGACCGGAAAATATTGAAGACTTGATCAGAGTAAGGGAGGGAGACAGAATCGGTTCCGGAAGGCCAAAAGCAGTGCCATATAAACTTCGCCATTTGAAATATGTGATAGACAAAGTTTCTAATGATCCCATATCGGTCAAAATGCTCGAAATCGATGGCAACGAGTTAATGAAAGAGCTAGGAGTAAAACCTGGACCAAAAGTCGGTCTTATATTAAACTACCTCCTTGCTGAAGTGCTGAGTGACCCCGCTAAAAATAAGAAAAATAGCCTTAAACAAAGAATTCATGAATTAGATAAAAAAACACCGGGGGAACTGAAAAAGGCGCTTGAACAAATAGAGAAAGCTATCGAGGAGGAAGAAAAGGAAAGGATGAAAAAATATTATGTATAGAATAAAAATCAAAAGATTTGATAAAAACTTTCCCTTACCGGAATACAAGACAAAAGGAGCGGCCGGTGTGGATTTTTCAACTCGGGAAACCATAACCGTCAAGCCCGGAAAGATTGGCGTCATACCGCTCAATCTGGCAGTAGCAATACCCAAAGGCCACTTCATGCTGTTATGCGCCCGCAGTTCTACTTACAAGCTTGGCCTCACGATGATAAACGGTGTCGGCGTCATTGATTCTGACTTTTGCGGAGATGGGGATGAATTTAAATTTGCGGTTCAAAATTTCACCAAAAAGACCGTAACCGTTGAAAGGGGGACTCGCATCGCCCAAGGGATATTTGTAAAATTCACTCGTGCTACATGGCAAGAGGTGGGAAAAATGAAAGCCAAAACACGCGGGGGATTTGGAAGTACGGGAAATAAGTAAATACTAGTAAAGTCGTTGAAAATCTGCTAAGATAGGGCCGGATTTTCAGTTTTCAGGCCGTAGTGTACCGGCAACACGCTATCCTCGGGCGATAGAGATAGAGGGTTCGATTCCCTCCGGCCTGACTTGGTGTTTATAACTTTAAGTTCAAAAACTTCCATGCTGACTTGTTCTTTGATATAATGACAGAGATGTTATCGACGGTAAAAGTTAGGTGTCATTTTTGTCGTAAACCATTCCTGACAAAAAAGGCTTATTTTGTTTTTAATAAAGAGGTCGGTTATCATTCATTTTGTTCCAAGGAGTGCGGATACAACCATAGAAAAACCGGTAAATGGCTCATCTGCGGAAACCCTAATTGCGAGAAAAAAATTTATAGAAACTTGGCTGGCATCTCTCCGTTCAACTATTGTTCCAAGTCTTGTGCCGCAATAGTTAACAATCAAAAATATCCCAAACATCCTCCGAGATATTGTGCATATTCTGGATGCAAGAACATGGTAAAAAGAGTCGGGTCTCCTTTTTGCTCTATAAAATGCGGCAAACTAAGCAAGTTTAAATACACCAAAGAAGAAATCGTCACCTTAATTAAAGAACATGTCGCTAAAACAAATAGGGTACCCCCAAAAAGGGAGGTTCCTGAAATATCACACAAAGCCATACATTTATTTGGTTCGTGGAACAATGCTCTTACCATTGCCGGTTTAATACCCAACCGTTCTCACAACAATAGAATGTATAAACGTCTGAATGGAAAAGCAGCAGATGGGCATCTCTGCGATTCTGTTTCAGAAATACTTATTGATAACTGGCTGCACAAGAATAAAGTTAAGCACTCAAGAAATGTACCGTATCCAAAAACTAATCATGTTGCGGACTGGGCAGTAAACAACGACAAGGTTTTTGTTGAATACTTTGGACTTGCTAACGACAGTCCAAGATATGACCGCACAATAAAAGAAAAGAAATTGCTGTGCAGAAATAACCGAATCAAACTAATTGAAATATATCCAAAAGATCTGTATCCTAAAAACTTACTCGACAAAAGATTGTTTCCCGTTTTAAAATAGGGCCCGTCGTATAGTGGCAATACGTAGCATTCGCATTGCTAAAACGCGGTTTCGATTACCGCCGGGTCCACAACGTGTGATAAATCAGCAGACGACTGCTCATCTATCGAGTAAATAAGCCCTAATTTGGCGGTTCCAAATCCGCTAATTTTCAGTTTTAAAAAACTGGTAAGAAATAGGCCTTTTGGAACCATAAAATTTCAACTCTGTTGTTTTTTTCAACAGCTAGTATAGATTTATACATCGTTAGTATTTTGAAAATTGGAGGAATATTGAAAAATAGAACAGCTATTATCGTGCATGGCGGTGCTATCAAGGGAGCATTTGCCGCTGGTGTAATGTATTATTTATCTAGGATCGGAATACAAGCCGCGGATATTATTGTAGGTACATCTTCATGTGTTCCAACTGCAGCGTATTTTACCAGCAGACAATTTGAGTTTATAAAGAATATCTGGCTTCGCGAGGTTGGTTCTAAAGATTTTATTAACCGCTTCAATCTATTGGCAGGCAAACCAATTTTCAATTTACCCCACCTCATTAACACTGTTTTTCAACAGAGATATCCCTTAAATGTAGGGGATATTGTCGGATCAGAGTCATTATTTCTAGTTCCACTTTATAACTATCGGGAGGGGCGAGTAGAATTTATTAATAATCGCCAGGAGCAGTTTAAAAAGGACTCCTGGAAAGTTCTCCAGGCAGCACTAACTGTTCACGACCAAGATATTGTACGAGAAGAGGGGCTGGAACAATTTGTAGATGCTGATCTCGACCCATTTGCTTTGTACCGACAACAAGTCATCCCGAATGGACATAACGTTCTAGTAGTCATTAATCACAAAGACTTAGATTATACCCTAAAACGGTGGCTGGGTGTGCGAATTTATCGTCTTCTGCAATCAAAACACTTCCCAGATGGAGTAAAAGATAAGTTAAAAGATCGAGGTGAACTAATCAAAAGTGGATTGAAACTTTTTCAAAAATTTGAAGAAGACTATCGACCTATCCTCATCAGCCCACCAGAAACGATGAACTTAAATACGAGCACATTAATTACTAGAAATAAAGATAGGCTTAATTACTTATTCGAGATGGGGGTAAGATCGGTTATGGATATAGACAAGCAAGTTTTGTCAGATTTTGTTTCTAGGTCACAAGAATTGCTAAATACTTCTTAAATACCCAATGTGGGTATTTTTGTTTTATAAGATATAGTGAGTGGCGGGGTAGGGTAAGAACTTACAACAACATTGTAAATCCGAGTTTAATTTGCTATGATTGCTCTATGAAGAGAATCATTCAATTCCACATCTCCAAGGGTGATAAATACTATACTGCCGAAGGGGTTGATTTACCTGTAGTTACCCAGGGTAAAACCTTAGATGAATTAGCGGTAAATATTCAGGAGGCAGTTGACCTGCATTTAGAGGGCGAGAATCCTGCTGATTTTGACATTGCTCCGAATCCCTCTGTTTTGATGAATTTTGAACTTCCTCAGATTCATGCCTAGACTCAAGGTCTTATCAGGTGAAAATGTGATAAAGATTCTTGAGTCTTTTAATTTTGCCATAATTTCCCAGAAGGGCAGTCATGTTAAACTTCGTAGAACCATAAAGAAAAATAATCAAACACTTACTATCCCCAATCACAAAGAGTTAGATAGGGGAACTCTTCGGGCCATTTTTAATCAGGCTTCAAAATACATCTCCGAATCAGAACTCATGCCCCATTTTTATAATGAGTAAAGTTTGAATTTGTTGCCAGACTTTCAATTCTTCGATAAGCTGGTTCCAGTTGAGTCTCACGAAGTCCACCAATGGATAAAATTTTCTACGACTTAAACGACAAGCAAGCCGAGGCCGTCAAAATAATTGACGGCCCGGTTTTAGTTATTTCTGGTCCAGGTTCGGGAAAGACCAAATGTCTTACTCACAGAGTCGCGCACCTAATTTCTACGGGCGTAAAACCCGAAAACATTCTTTGCCTGACCTTCACCAACAAGGCGGCCGGTGAGATGCGAGAACGAGTTTCTCGCTTACTTGAGGTTAAACCTCAATTTAGCAGGGGACTAATTTTTGCGACTCCACTTATTGGGACATTCCACTCCATCGGCCTCAAAATTTTACGGCGAGAAATTCACCATCTCAATTACAGAAGCAACTTCACTATTTTTGATGCTGACGACCAGAAAAGTTTAGTCAAAAGAATAATCGCCGAGCTAGAGTTAGATAGTAAAAAAACCAACCCTAGCGCCGTACTTTCCAGAATATCACGCCTAAAAACAGAATTTATTGAACCTAAAGACGCGCCTTCAGAAGAATTTTTTGAGAAAGTGGTGGGCAATATCTATAAGCGCTACCAAGAAGAGTTAAAAAATCTTAACGCCGTTGATTTTGACGACCTCATTGTTCTTTGTGTGAAGATCTTTCAACAAAATTCGGAAACACTGAAAAAATATCAGAATCTATGGAAATATATGCTCGTTGACGAGTATCAAGACACGAGCCGAGACCAATATGAATTTATATCCCTCCTAGCCAAGGCCAATCGCAATCTTTTTTGTATTGGAGACGACGCCCAGTGTTTACCGCCAAAGACCGAAGTTAAAACGGAAAAAGGGTTTAAAAATATTGAAGATATAGGGGTTGGGGAGACCATATTGTCGCCAGCTGGCCTTGGGAATACATGCTATGCAATGGTTACAGGAACAAAAAAACGTTACTACAAGGGCCCTTTGCTGGAAATACAAACAAAACTTGGTTACAAACTAAGAAGTACACCCAACCATGTCACTTTCGGTAAGTTATTGCCGTCAAAAAACTTTTTCATTACTTATCTTATGTTCTCTGAAAAAATTGGCTACAGAATCGGCATAACTGTCGGTGAACGACATCCAAAAAGCAGTAAGCCGGCACTGGGACTGAATGTCAGAGCAAATCAGGAAAAGTCGGACAAAATGTGGATACTTAAAATATCTCCCAGCCGCGCAGACGCTCAATATTGGGAAGCATACTATGCTTATAAATATGGCATCCCAACCACCATATTTTTCGCGGATCGGGGCAAGGGAGTAAGTAACAAGATGATTTTAACGCAGAAACATATAGATAATTTGTATAAAGCGATACCCTCCGCGGAAAGAGCGGCAAACTTAATGCTGGACGAATATATTTATCACGAATATCCTCACCACAGACCCCAAGCAACCGTGAGATATCAAACAAGAAGAATAGCGGTTAACTTAAACTACTTTGGAGCAGCCCCCGGACCACATATAAAAAACTCCTTATTCAGAGGTGCCAGGGTAAGCATTAACAATAGAAACGAAGATATTAAAAAACTACTAATCAAAGAAGGGTTTAATACCAGAAAAGGTAAGGCAAGCACGTGGCGCGTGGAAACTTCCAGGAGAGACAATGGCGACGCTGAATTATTGGCGCAAAAATTAAGTTCACTGTGCAACGTAGAAATATCTAAAAATGCGCTAATTACTGACTTAAGATTTAGCTTTCTGCCGACCTCTCAAATACATCCTCACATGACAATCCCCGTATTTAACGGAAATAAAATAATTAACGATGAGGTAGTGGGAGTTAAAAAAACAAATTACAGCGGTTTTGTATACGACTTAAATATTAAAAGAACCCACACCTTTATTGCTGACAACTTTCCTGTTCATAATTCGATTTACCAGTTTCGTCGAGCTGACATAAGAAACATACTTAACTTTCAAAAGGATTATCCTGACGCGAAGGTCGTAATGCTGGAACAAAACTACCGTTCAACCAAAAGCATCATCACCGCCGCTAGCCACTTGATAGCTAATAATAAAAATCAAGTATCCAAAGAGTTGTGGACCGATAACAACGAGGGAGAGAAAATATTGGCCAAAGAACTTCTGAATGAACGGCAAGAAGCAGGTTTTATTGTATCCACAGTTAGAGACATGGTCAAAAAGGGGCGCAAACCAAATGACTTCGTGGTCTTATATCGCACCCATGCCCAATCCAGAGCTGTGGAGGAAGCACTCATATCAGCAGGATTTCCTTATCATATAGTCGGGGGCATCAAGTTCTATGAAAGAAAGGAAATTAAAGACATTCTTGCTTATCTTAAATTTCTAACAAACCCGGCTGATATCATCAGCTTTGAGAGAATATATAATGTCCCTCCGCGGGGGATAGGAGCTGCTCTGCTAGAGAAAATCACAAAACGCCCCAGTACCAGAGCAGAGAACGGTACGGGGCACAGCAAATCACAAAACACAAATAAAAACTCAAACGTTGACTTAAGAAAAAACCTAAAAGAAATGACGAGCAGTAAAGAACTCTCAAAAAGACAGCATGAGGCTATTAAAAGTTTTCACATCCTGTTAGAAGAAATAGCTAAGGAGGCCGACAAAAGCAAACTGACAAACTTAATAAAACATGTCATCAAATCAACCGATTACGAGAAATACTTAAAAGAAACATGGGCACCGGAAAACGCTGAAGAACGGCTGGAAAACCTTAAAGAACTTCTCACTGTCGCCAGAAAATACGATCCGCCGGCTGGCGGACGCGAATCATGTTATGAAGGAATGGTTAGATTTCTTGAAGAGATTGCTTTGCTTCAAGATATGGACCGCGTTAAAAATACCGATAACAAAATAACTTTGATGACCACCCACGCTTCCAAGGGCCTTGAATTCCCGGTTGTCTTTATCATTGGTCTTGAAGAAGGGTTGTTCCCTCACTCGAGAACGCTTTTTTATCCTGACGAACTTGAAGAAGAAAGACGGCTTTGCTATGTAGCTATCACAAGAGCAAAAGAAAAACTAATCCTAACTTTTACGAAATATAGAAATATATTCGGCTCAACTCAAACTAATCTCCCGTCCAGGTTTCTAGGAGAGATACCGGCGCACCTTGCGTTATTTGAAACGGGCGGAGTCGATTTTAACGACGAAGATAAAATTTACTACTAACCTCTATTAACCTGTGGATAAACGACTTGCGAAGTCGTTTATCCACAGGTTGTTTTGTATGTTTAGAGCCAAAAAGTCGCTAGGACAGAACTTCCTTGTTAATCAGGGGATTTTAGACAAAATAATAAATGCGGCTGATCTAAACAAAAAAGATATCGTCCTTGAGATAGGGTCAGGAACAGGCGTGCTAACGAAAAAGCTGACAGAAAACGCCGGCCGGATTGTCGCCGTTGAAAAAGACCGTCGGCTTATTGAAGAACTCAGGGAGAAGTTCAGAAACACAAACATTGAGATCGTTGAGGGAGACATTTTAAAATTCCAACCAACAATCTACAACCTAAAACCGACAACTTATAAGGTCGTCGGAAATATTCCTTACTATTTAACGTCTAATCTATTGAGAAAAATATTCGAGGATTGGCCGCAACCAAAACTTATTATACTAACAATGCAAAAAGAAGTTGCGCAAAGAATAATTGCAAAACCCCCGCGCATGAATCTCCTTGCTCTCTCGATTCAATTTTATACTGAACCGAAAATTATAAGTTATGTATCGAGGGGCAGTTTCCGACCGATGCCTAAGGTTGACTCGGCGATTATTCGGCTAACGCCTTACCAAGAATCAAGAATTATGAATTATGAATTAAGGGAAAAGTTTTTCAAACTCACTAAAACTGCTTTTGCGGGGAAAAGAAAACAACTCAAAAATACTATCGGCGCCGAAATTCTTGAAAAAACTGGGCTCAGACCGGAATCACGACCCGAAGAGTTGTCTTTGGAAGATTGGCTACAAATTACATCTCAGGTATAATTAACCTATGAGAGTAACCATTATTCTGTTTACGGTCCTACTATTAGCAACCGTTCCCTTGAGTGTTTTCGCTGTGGTCTTAAATCCGTTGGGAACTTCTTTCGGAGGAAGAGTAACTTCTATCATACCCTGTACCTGCAGCATCCCCCCGACAATGCTAAAAATAACTGTCGGCCCACCAAAGGGCGGTAGTTTTCTTTACATTCCGGGCATAAGCACCCTTTATATGTTCTACAATTTATTGCCCCCAAGCTGGGTTTTGGGCTTATCCATCGGCAGACGCGAGTGCTTGGTTGGTATTCCCCCCGCCTGCACTTCTGCCGGACTTGGCGGAACCATAATCAGGATAATCGGAACATCGATATTTTAGCCTCTCAATATCAACAGCCGGTATGGAAATCCGGCTGTTTTTGCGTGGTATAATTAAGGGGTGATAAACAGATACCATGTTGTGTCTAGTTTAATGGCACTCGCTGCTGTGTTTTTGGTTATAATTGGATTTAATTACTTGAAAGTTGATCTAAATCTAAAGCCGGGCCAGGCAAATATCAACGCACCCCTTGAAAGTAACGCTGATTGGGATAACGACGGACTTAATAATAGGGATGAGTCGTACTGGAACACCGACTCAAATAATCCTGACTCTGACGGTGACGGCTATCTTGACGGAGAAGAAATTGCTTCCGGCCACGATCCGCTCATTCCGTCGCCGGATGACCTTCTCCCCACAGACGACAATTTGACGATGAAAATGTCTCAATTGGCTCTGGCCGGTTTAGTCGAGGGTTCTCTGAAATCCGGCAGTCCTAATTACGAACAATCGCTGAGCAGCTTAGCCGACGTGATAGCAGATGACGCAATAAGCAGTTTGGAAGCAGATCTTTCAAAAGTTGACCTTGCAATTGTTGCGTCCGGCAAGGTCTCTCAACAAAAATACATCGAGGAGTTGTCTCCAGTCTATGAAGAACTCTTGAAAATATTCATAGAACAAATGTCCGAACTGGAAAACAATCTTAACAACATTGGGGTATTTGGAATGGCTTACGGAGGCGTCCAAAAAAGTTTTGGAGGAGCCTCTTCACATTACGAAAACATATTCGGAAAATTGATAAAACTTAATGTCCCGAAAAATTGGAAAAGTAACCACCTCGGTATAGTCAAGCTTGTTGAGGAATTATCTCAAGCAAGTCGATCAGTTGTGTCCGGTTCAAACGACCCCATAAAAGCAGTCGTGGGTTTAAACAAGATAGTGCAACTCTGGGAAATCTTGCCTGAAATAACCAAAGCATACTCCCAAAAAATACAACTCAACGGATTAAATTCAGAATCAACCATATTCAAATAAATGTTCAAAAAACTGCTCCCAATTATAATAGTTCTGTCTCTCGTATTTCCGTCGTTTGTTCAGATTGCTCAAGCTGGAGTTTTAGACTCTACGATTGGTTTCAGTTCATGCGCAGCAGCTGGATTTATTAATAACTTAATTGCGGATGGTCTAAAAGACCTAGAGGATTGGGCAGCAGAAAAACTTAAAGGCTGGATTGGTATAGGAAGCGTCGTTGGGGGGAAGACCAAAGTTCCAGTTGACGACAGCGATACTCAAGACAAGGTAGATGATTTTAAGGGTGCGTATGGAGGAAAGGAGGGCGCTCAAGATATTATTGCCAGATGTTCGGCCAGAGAAATACTTTCGGCAATGGGCCAAAATATAACCAATGTCGCCCGTACCGGAGGCAGAGACGGCGGACCGGCGTGGGTTAGGAACTGGCGCAATTTCCAGCTGGACGCCCAATACCGAGGCGAGGGAATATTCAGGGGAGTGTTGGCATCAACAAATCTCTGCAACTATTTTGGTAGTGATCTGAAAAATTTGTTCGGGGCAAATCAAAGGATAGACCTTACAAAAATAAGAACAAGGATAAACGACTTTGACTCATTCCAGGTGAAAGCCGGCTGCACTCTTCCAAGTGGATTTGATATTGAAAAATACAAGCAGGACTTCTCCGGTAACGGCGGCTGGGAAGCGTGGTCACGGCTTCTTGAACCGCAAAACAACTTCTACGGAGCGTTGTTCCAGTCGCTTGATGAAGCAGGCAAACAAAGAGCGGCGGAAGAAGCGGCTGATATCGCTGAAGCTGCGCCAACAGGATTCACCGCTGTACGAGGCCGAAACGCAGCCGAGAGTTGCGCTATAAAAAGTCCCGCGGACGGAAGGTGTTTGGTATATAAAGACATCCTGACGCCGTCAGGAATTTTGAGCGGCAGCGTAGTGGCGGGAATTGAAACAGAATTACAATGGGTAGCCACCACAGACGAGTTAAATGAACTTATCGCCACCGGCATTAATGTTTTGGTAAACAGGCTATGGGATTTGAGCAATCCCGACGAGGGTGACTATATCGTACCGGGAGATCTTGATGTATCAATTTCTCCGTTTCCATCACCCGCACCTCCGCCATCCGGAGGCGGCGGGACTTGTGTTGACTCGGGTAACACTGCCGCAAACTACGACGGAGATCTTCAATCGGCAATTGACGCCGTCATTGCCAACAACCCCAACGGCATAGCCGACGCATCAAACACAACAGACAATTCTTTTGCGTTTCTAGATTTTGTGGTTCAAGAACTTCAATCTGCCGGATTTAACGCCACGACAAATGTTCTCAACGGAAATGACAATCCCAATACCGGGGACCTCATAGCTATTTGGCGCAATACGGACTCAACCATTGAGCGATACGATGCAGTAAGCAACGCGGGGGCGGGGGATATGTCTATGCGAAATGCGGCAACCGTCCAATATACAGGAGACATTCCATTAAGCTGCTCACAATAAAATAAATGAAGAATAACTATAGAAAATTAATACCGATAATTCTCTTGCTTGGTTTGTTTTTGCCGGTTTTTAGCGCTCACGCTGGCGTAAGCGACTGGTTTAGCATAGGCGACTGGACTTACTGGGCGGTAAGCCGTCTTTTTGCCGGTGTTCTTTTGATAATGTTCACACTGCTAGGGAAACTTATAATCGCCATGACGGTAATGCTGGATTGGGTGCTTAAGATACGGATTTACACCGATGTTCCCATCATTCAGGAGAGTTGGAAAATTATGCGCGACTTCGCCAACATGCTCTTCATCATCGCGCTGATCGTTATGGCTTATGGCACGATATTCAACATACAAGGCTATAACTTTAAGTCTTTGATTCCAAAGTTCTTAATAGCCGCCTTGCTTATAAACTTCAGCCTGGCAATAGGGGGGCTGATAATTGACGCCACGCAGGTTCTGAATAACACATTCCTCACCGCAATGGGTGACATATCGGGTCGTTTGGGACAGGGGCTTAATCCGGCAAACCTGTTTCCTGATGCGGCTACATTATCATCAGAAAACCAGGCAAGCGCTATAGCGAACATGGTTGTCTCCGGCAATCTGACAATAGTCGTTGGGATATTTTTGCTATTCGCATTTTTGATAAGCACAGCTGTTCCTTTGGCTATCGCATTTGTCAGAATACCAATCTTGTGGGCGCTACTCATCATATCGCCGATGGCTTGGCTGTTGAGCATCTTGCCGGCGACAAAAGGAGCATACAGCAAGTGGTGGCACCACTTTTTAGCCTGGAATCTATTTTTGCCTTATTATTTATTCTTCATGTACTTTGCTCTGTATTTTTTGAGCAAGCAGGATGAAGTCATCAAGGGTTTGGGACAAAAATTTGTTTACGAAAAACCATTCGAAGGATTTCCTTTTACTTTTGAGCTGATGTTTTTTTACGCCATGGTTGCCATTTTCCTAATCGGCGGTACCAAAGTAGCCATGAGCGCCGGTACATTTTCCGGAACGGGGATAGTTAGCGTAGCAAAATGGGGGAGAGATAGGGTAGCCAACAGAGTCGGCTGGACTGCGGCCGGCAGGGCTATAAAAGGAAGGCTCGATGAAGTCGGAGAGAAGGAGGAGGCAAGAATAGCCCGACAAACAGGGTATATGAGAGAGGGTTTGGCGCGTATTACTGGTGGAAAACGCGGATTTATAGAAGAACAACAAGCCAAAGATATCGGAGAAATCAAGAAGAGGTTTGAAAGAATTACCGACCCCGCAGAACTTGCAAAACTGATGAACCAAGGTCCGCTTAGAAACCAGCTGGCTGCCAGAGAAGTAATGAAAGACAGGGGATTGTTAACCAGCGATGATTATAAGAAAACACTCGAAATGTACGGTGGTAATAATACATTGGCCGGCAAACAATTCGCTAAAAGCATAGACTACGACAAACTTTCAAGTACAGACAGAGAGAACTGGTATAGAAATTTGACCGACGTAGAGTCCAAACGAAAAGTTGCCGAAGTCATGGCAAATAAGGGTGAGTTTGACACGATCGCTTCTATCCAAAGTGCTCAATCTTTATACGCCTTGCCCGGAGAAAAGGCTAACTTTCTTAAAAAAGCTGCCAGGCGCATTACTGACAACACGACCCTGCGTGGCCTCATGACTACGGGAAGCGACCAAGAACAGCTGGCTGTCAGAGAAATTTTGGCGGAAAGAGGGGCTTTGAACGGCTCTGATATGTTTGACACCTATAGTATGTACAGGGCTGGGTCTAAAGAAGCAGTCGACTTTGGTACAAAAGTTGATTTCGGAAATCTATCACAAGCAGATAGACAAACATGGTACAACAATGCTCCTGATAATGAGGTGAGGAGAAAATCGGCTGAAGTAATGGCCGAAAAAGGAGACCCGACCATGATGAACGCACCAGCGCTTGCGGCGGCTGCTAACTTGTATACTAATGATGCTGAAAAAATCAAGTTCTTAGAAAAAGCCGAGAAAAAGAACTTTATGGTTACTATCGACGCCAAGGCTGGTCTTGGAATAGTACGAAATGCCGCTAACGTCCAGCTAACAACCCCAGACGCAGTTCTTAAAAACAAAGTAACGAAGATGAAGGCCGACGCTTTGGCGGAAATAGGTTACGATGGCGGCTGGGCAAACCCTGACTTTGTTAACGCGGTTCAGGCAAAAATAGATGCACTTCAAAGATCTGAACCCTCTACCCCCGGCGGACCGCCTACAACTCCGGGAGGGCCACCCATAATGCCTAAACCAGGAGGCGGAGAAAGATTCAAGAAAGGACTACAAGACAACGCAACGGACACAAGAAGTTTGGCACAGATTTTTGCTTTAACAATCCCTTAAAATCCCCTAAAGATGAACATATATAATCCTTCCCAAGTGGACCTAGAGGAATTACTACTAGTCAAAAAGAACTGGGATGTTTTCGCAAACAAATTTATAAAACTACCGATTAGTATAAAAGGTGTTATAACTTCTGCCACAACTGCTTATTATTTAGAGTTTCTTTCTAAAAAAACTAACTTGAACCAAAGCCAATCATCCGATTTGTCACGGATAGTAAGAGACATTCTTCTTACTGATATCTTCTTGGGCGACTTTCCGGTATTAATATCTTCAAAACTGGGAGTTGATATGAATATCGCAAATCAAATAGCACATAAAATAGTTAGCGAGTTATTCGCGCCGGCAATAGAGGATATTAAAAACATGCAAAGGGAAAAATTCAGAGATAGAATAGCCCAAGTCAAGAATAAACAGACACAACAACCCCCGCCAAACACCGAACAAGGTAATGTGATAAACTTAAGAGATAGAACATAACACAAATCCACAAATGTACACGAATACCACAAATAGTTAAGAACCCGCCACGAAAAAGACACACGAATATATTTGTGTGAAGCCATTCGTGGCATTCGCATGTCATTCGTAGATTAGTGTTACATTATGCGCTTCCAACTACCACAATTTATAGAGACGGAGACGAAATTAGTCGGGCCCTTGACCCTGAGACAGTTCCTATGGGTGGCCGGGGGAGTGGCCATACTTTTCTTATTGTTTATGACTATCGGCCTTAGTTTTGCGTTTTTTGTGGCTGGGATACCAGTGGCCGCGATTTTTACGGCTCTTGCTTTTTTCAAAATGGAAGGAATGCCGTTGATAAACTACATCGCTTATTTGCTTTCGTACTTGCTTAACCCTAAAAGATACATTTTTAGAAAATCAGAGGAAGATAATTTAAAATTTAAAAATCAAAGTGCAAAATGACAATGCAAAATGTTAAAATTTTAAATCTAAATCATTTTGAATTTTAAACTGTAATTTTTAATTTTGATATTTACATTTTACATTTGAAACATGCCCAATCAATCCACCGAACAATTAGTCCCCGTTGCTGATATTCGAGAGGGTGTTGTGATATTGAAAAACGGTTCTCTCCGGATGATTCTTGAGGTTTCCGCCATCAACTTTGAACTAAGATCCGCAAATGAACAGACGGCAATACTCCAAAGCTTCCAGAGATTTCTTAATTCTGTCGACTTTCCGGTTCAGATAGTCATCAGCTCCAGAGAGTTAAACATTTCCATTTATTTAAAAACCGTCGACGGGGTTGTAGAGTCTACAGAAAATGAACTTTTAAAAATACAGGCTTCGGAATATTCACGGTTTATAAAAGAGTTGTCCGGTTTATCGAATATCATGTCCAAAAAGTTTTTCGTGGTAATACCGTTTTACATATTCGAAACACCGGAAGTAACAGGTTTAATCCAAAGCCTGAAAGGACTGCTGAAACCCAAGGAGACCGCTAAAGAACTTACCGATGAACAATTTAGTACTTACAGAAACCAGCTTCTGCAAAGAGCTGAATTGGTTTATGGCGGCCTTGTCGGTTTGGGCCTTAGGATAAGACCGCTTGAAGACGAAGAGATCAAAAAACTTTATTATGAGCTGTATAATCCAAGTAAGTAACGCAAATCTACGAATGACGCACGAATACCACAAATAGTACACAAATAGCGCGCTACAAATGCGCTCACATGAATATATTTGTGTGAAGCCATTCGTAGTCGGCGATTTGTAGAACATTCGTAGTATTCGTTAAGATTTGTAGATTAGTGTTATATTATGAGCGAAGCGAATAACAAAAATAGTTTATCCGAGTACCTGGCTCCCGGGGCTTTTAATGTGTCCCCGTCCCATATTCAAATGGGGGATAAATTCGTCAGAACAGTCTTTATCGCCACCTATCCGAGATATTTGCAGACCAACTGGTTCTCTCCGATTGTTAACCTCGATCGAGTTCTTGATATTTCCATATTTATACTGCCAAAAAATACGGCAACCGTTTTAAAACAGCTGCGAGATCAACTTACGCGGCTTGAGGCTCAAACGATGGAGGAATCCTCCAAGGGAAAAGTAAGGGATCCTATTTTAGAAACGGCCATTAACGACATAGAAAACTTGCGGGATCGACTTCAGCAGGGCACGGACAAATTTTTTGAGTTAGGCGTATATATAACAATCTACGAAAACAGTTTAAAAGAGCTGGACGAAACAGAAAACAAACTGCGGGGCATGATGGAATACCAACTCGTCTTTCCTAAAGTATCTACATTCAGAATGCTTGAAGGATTTACTTCAACCTTGCCCCTAAACGACGACCGCCTGAACATTCACACTTCCCTCAACACTGAACCGCTTTCGTCTATATTTCCTTTTGTTTCGTTCGATTTAACTTCAGATAGCGGTATACTCTATGGCATCAACACACACAATAATTCTCTTGTTCTTTTTGACAGATTTCAGCTCGAAAATTACAACGCGGTGGTATTTGGAAAGTCCGGAGGCGGAAAAAGTTACACCGTAAAGCTCGAGATACTGAGAAGCCTGATCTTCGGCGCTCAAGTTCTGATAATTGACCCTGAGGATGAGTACAAGTATCTTGCCGAAACGGTTGGAGGTACTTCCGTAAAAATATCCATCACTTCGGACCAGCACATAAACCCCTTCGACCTGCCAGATCCCAAACCGGATGAGTCCCCGGCAGATGTTTTTAAATCTCATATTTTAGACCTGACCGGCCTTTTGAGGTTGGTACTCGGTGAGTTGACTCCCGAAGAAAGCGCCATATTGGACGAAGCATTAATACAAACATACGCCATCAAAGACATTACTCCAGATTCTAACTTTACCAATATCGAGCCTCCGGTTTTATCTGACCTTCAAAACATACTTGAGGGATTAACTGGCGCCGAATCAATGGCGGTACGAATTAAAAAATATACGCAAGGCACCTTCGCTGGGTTCTTAAATATGCCGACAAATGTTTCTTTGAACAATAATTTAGTCGTATTCAGCATACGAGATCTGGAAGAAGAACTTAGACCGATAGCAATGTATTCTATTCTCAATCATATCTGGACATCCGTGAGAAGAACCCAGAAAAAGCGTCTTCTGATCGTGGACGAAGCCTGGTGGCTCATGAAATACGAAATTGGAGCCGCCTTTTTGTCCAATATCGCAAAGAGGGCCAGGAAATATTATCTGGGTTTAACTACGATATCGCAAGACATTGCAGATATGCTTTCTACCGACAGGGGCAAGAGTATTGTAACTAATTCGTCTATACAGATTCTTACCAAGCAGTCGCCGGCCGCCATAGATATAATTCAAAAAACATTCAACCTTACGGACGCCGAAAAATATTATCTCCTGGAAGCAAGGGTTGGTTTTGGGTTGTTCTTCGTGGGACAAGACCACATAGGTATCAGGGTTGTGGCATCATATGCGGAGGACCAGATTATAACCTCCGACCCCAAGCAGATACTTGAGATAGAGAAGGCAAAAGAAGAGTGGGCAAAGTTAAGAAGCTAGGTTTTAGGGGTTAGGTTTTAGGGGTTAGGTTTTAGAAAAACTCCTAAAAGCTAAAAGCTAAAAGCTAAAAGCTGGAAATTGGCACAACTTGCAGAAAACCAAAATAATTATACCAACTCGGACGACAGTGAGAAACTAGACGAGCTCGACGAAGAAGAACAGAATTCCACTGAACTCGAAGCAGATCAGGAGCTTTATACTGCCCAATCATCGGCAGTAGAGTTGTATAACCAGGGCCAAGAATTCCGCCATCCTTCGTATTTTAAATATTTTGTTTTACTGGCTCCCCTGGGGTTCATCGTTGACAGCCTGGATATTTTTGCCCACATCTCCGGCGCCGGTATTCCTTTCGGGTCGCTTATTTCTTTCGCTGCCACCGTAGTCATGCTTCTCATTTTCTGGTTTACCAACACAAAACAAAAACGAGCTAATGAATATATCGAAAACATAGAAAAAAACATAGAGGTGATTACCCAACGGATAGCAAACGCCGAAAGGAACATTGTCAGAGTAGCCCGCCTAAGCCGCAAAGTGCCGGGGGTGAAACAGGTTTACCGTAAACTTCACTTGAGAACTGTCCGACGGGGAAGAGTGGCGCTAAGAGGGGTCATTAAATCCTCAAAAAGCCCGATTTTAAGATATGCGGCCATGGGAACCTTAAACCTGATCCCGTTTTTGGCTATTTTGCCGTGGCAACTGATAGGAGTTTATTTAAGTTACAGAGCAGAGAAAGAGGGTTACAAAAACGCACAAGACGCCTCGGACTCGGTTCTGGAAACAGTAGGAGAAACAGCTGTGTCTTAATTTCTAATTATTCTAATTGCTCTAATTGACCTAAATAAATCCCCACAACTGAATGACTAAAAAAGCCCCGAAAATGACTGAATTATTTCGGGGCAAGCGGCTAATTGCCGCTCATAAGACGCCACTCGCTGAATGCTTGATCTGCTTTATTTTTTAGCCAAATGTCGGCTATTACCACCATGACAGCACCAAGTAGCATCACAACCACCGTGCCAATCATTAGTGGGCCCAAATAATACAAGAAGGTGTCCCCACTGGCATATTTTAGAAGTAAGCCCCCGATAATACAATAAAAAACAAAGGGTCCGAATGCGGCTACATAAAACATCCTCTCTACTTTCTTCTGTTTAGCACTCCAGCCGCTTTCTTTCATAAAACTTTCTTTTAAATCGTCCTCAATTCTTTGCTTAGCTTCTTTTGTCTTTAAGCCGACCATATCTTCTCTAGAAAATTCCCTACGGCAATACGGACAAAGAAAGTTGTCAGACATACTACTCTATTCTCCACTTATATTCTGGGTCAGGTACAAATGTTAGTGCAACGCCTCTTCCTCTTGCGTCATTTATGTAGACGAGCCAACCGCCAGATATCCTAAGCCTGTACATATTATGCACAAAATCTCTTTCTACTTCTTCCCACTTGCACACTTCTATTTTTTCAGCTCTATCAGTCCTAAGCTCAGTCCCAAACATCGCAATCTCCTTGTTCAACGAACCGACTACAATCCTAGTCTTTTTTATGACTAAGTCAAGTACATTCAAAGTGGGACTTATTAAATTAAGGACAACAAGAAGCGAAACCCTTGCTTCTCTTTTCTCACCATAATGAACGAGTCTGCGAAAAAACCCAGCCAAAACAAGACACTAGAGACCCGGCCTAACTATTTAAACACTCCCCTAAGCGAGGCCCTACCGTCTTCGAATCACTTTGACGAATCGAGGAAGAGGACAAGGTTGGTATGAATGGATTCCAATAATCATAGGTCGAACGCCGAGCAGCGAGTCCTTGCGAGCGTAGCGAGGAGGCAAGCGAGGGTTACCTGTGATTATTGGCTAAATCCATACATATCATACCGAGTCCGATGACAAGATGAGGAACCGTGATGAGAAGACACGGTAAAGCCGAGCGAAACCTATGGGTACGGCTTAATTATCACCCTTCTCTGCGGTTCTGCTCCAATGCTTTCTGTTGCTATATCGGGGCAAGCCGCAAGTTCCATATGAACGATTCTTCTCTCGTATGCAGACATAGGGAACAATGCTTCGGCTTTTTGAGTATTTCTAACTCTCGTTACGGCTTGCTTGGCAACATCAACAAGATAATCTGCCCGCGATTTTCTATAATCGTTTATATCAAGAACGATTGTTCCTTCTTTGCCGTCTTTTACAAGCATAGCCCTTAGGACATGTTCCAGCGCTTTAAGATTTTGGCCGTTTTTACCTATCAAAAATCTGGCGTCATTGGGCGTTTGGATTGAAACAACAACGGCGTTTTCTTTCCGATCGTCACTAGATTCTTCCTTCGCCTCAATCTGGCAGTCGATATTCATAAAACTGGCCATCTTCTTAACGGTAGCTTCTACTTCTTCTTTATTTAATTTTTTGTTCGTTTCGTTCACTTTTTTCGTTTAATATATCCCTGTTCAAACATCGAAAATACAGTCGTTGTCACCCAATACAAGATAAGACCAGCTGGCAGATTCCAACCAATAACTATAATCATAATTGGGAAAAAATACAACATTTGCTTGCTTAAAGCAGCCATTTCCTTGTTTCCACCGCCATCTGCTTGCAGCGCCATGCTCTGCTTTGATTGAATAAATTGAAGCCCGCCAGCAACCAAAGTTAAGAGGCGGCTTCTTGTTGTAATATCAAAAAGCCCCAGGAAATTATGGTGAACAATCTCCGGCGTAGAGACAAAACCATAGAGAAGATTCAAGCTTTCAGGGGTAATCCCCTTAATAAACACCTGATACAAAGCTATAAGTATCGGCAACTGTATCAATAGAGGCAGACATCCTGCCAAAGGATTAACATTATTTTCTTTGTAAAGTTTCATGATAGCGGCTGACTGCGCGGCTTTGTCATTCTTAAATTTTGCTTTCACTTCTTCAATCTTAGGAGACAGCTCTTTCATTGATTGTTGTGACTTGATGGTCTTCAACGACAAAGGAGAGAACAACGCTCTTATAAGCACTGTGAGAATAATAATTGTTAAACCTAAATCGCCACCGGGGATTACGCCTTGAAGATAGACCATAGCGTTAAACAGGGGACGATATAGAATTTCATTGTAGATAGAGAACATGGTTTAGAAATTAAAAATTGGAAATTAGAAATTATGGCGCATCTATTCCTCCTTTTGAAAAAGGGCTACATCTCAAAATACGAATAAGTGACTTGACTGATCCTTTAACATAACCGTATTTACTTATAGACTCAATGGCGTAGTCAGAACAAGATGGATAAAATTTACAATCAGTATAAACAAAAAGGGGGATTCTCGTTTCCCGGAAAACAGCTGATAACTTTTTATACATAATTATTATCTTTAATATAAGCTTGGTCATTTTTTAATAGCTTCGATTCTCGCCATTGTTTCTATCAACTCTTGCGCTAAAAATACAAACCGGCTTTTGTCTATTTTTTTAAATACCGAGATCACCACATCATATCCACGATTTAATAGGCGCTGATTTTTTATTATTTCCTCTGAAAATATCCTCTTTACCCGATTCCTCTCTGTGGCAAGGGATATATGCTTGGCGGGGAGGATAAAAGCGAATCTTGAGCAACTGCCTCCGTTATCGATTAATTTAATGAACAAAGAACTGCCCTTAACAGTTCCTCCACGCTTAAAAACATTATCTATGTCTTTTTTTAATGAAAGTCGATTTTTCTTAGGAAGCGCCAAATATTACTACCGCTGAGTTAACGCTGATTACTACGCGGATTTGTCGCTGAATATTGAATATTTTTGGCGTTTCATCAGCGTCATCAGCGACTTATCGGCGGCCTTAAACAGTCAACTGTTTCCTGCCCTTTTTTCTTCTCCTGGCCAAAACGCTCCTGCCAAATCTAGTTTTAGATCTTGCAAAAAAACCGTGTTTTTTCTTTCTCTTTTTCTTTTTGGGTCGGTATAATGTAGTCTTCATAGACACTAATGATACATTTTTAAATGGCTTCTAGTCAACCCCTCACCTTTCAGCCAGATTTTTGAGATTTTTTCCTAACACTAAACAAAATAAAATTACACTGACTGAGAGGTGAGGGGTCAATATTGTAATCTTTTTTGCAGTTATATAAGTTATACACAGTATATAAACTTTTCCGCTACAATTACTCCTCAGGTTGATTATAATTACAAATAACAACTCCTGGCTAGTTCAGATTTACAATTTACAACCTACAATTTACAAACATTGTTAATTGTTTCTTGTTAATTGCTGGTTCGGTACTTATATATGACCAACGAAGAACTTTGGAAAGCGGTACTTGGCGAAATGGAACTATCCCTTTCTCGGGCTAATTTTATTACCTGGTTTAAAAACACTTCTATCCTTTCTAAAGACAAGGGCGCTGTAGTGGTGAGTGTACCAAACGGCTTTATAAAAGAGTGGCTCGAAAATAAATTTAACAAAAGAATTTTGTTGTCGATAAGAAATTTCGTTCCAGAAGTAAGAGAAGTCCGTTATCTCATAGGCCGGCCGAAAATCGAGCTAGTTAAGCATGACTTCTCTAGCATTATTCTCGAAAGGGGTATGGAGGATAGGCCAAACAATGACAGCGACAAGGATATTGACAGAACCACCAATCTCAATAAAAGATACAATTTCGAATCCTTTATTGTCGGGTCAAACAATGAGCTTGCACATGCTGCCTGTTTGGCTGTAACCAAAAATTTAGGAAAACTTTATAACCCTTTATTTATATATGGCGGGGTTGGATTAGGTAAGACCCACCTTCTTCAGGCGATAGGTAACAGGATCCTAAACGAAAATAATTTAAAAAACATACTCTATATATCAGCTGAAAAGTTTACCAGCAGCATTACGGAATCGATAATGAACAGAACAATTGAAGACTTAAAGGCCAGATATTCCCAGTTAGATCTTTTAATGATAGACGACATCCAATTCATAGCCGGTAAAGAAAAAACCCAGGAAATAGTTTTTTCCACATTTAATGAGCTCTACGGTAAAAATAAGCAGATTGTTTTGTCATCCGACAGGCCACCTCAAGCAATTCCGACACTAGAAGAACGGTTGAGATCCCGTTTTGAAGGCGGGATGATAGCAGATATTGGGGTTCCTGACTTCGAAACGCGTTTAGCAATACTTAAACAAAAAAGTCACGAGAAGGTTTATGATTTTAGCAACGAAACTCTAGTTTACATCGCTACTCATATCCAAAAAAATGTCAGGGAGTTAGAAGGAGCATTAAACAGAGTTGGAGCTTTCAGTCAAATCTACAACAGGGTACCCGACATAAAAGAGGTTAAGAATATTCTTAATACCTACTTAAGCAGCCCCTACCGAAAAACATCGCCACAATCTATCCTTAAGTCAGTAGCTGAGTTTTATAATATTTCCTCTAACGACCTCGTCAAAAGAAGTAGGAAGAAAGAAGTCGTAAGGCCCAGACAAGTTGCCATGTTTTTACTAAGAGAAGAAACAAAATTGTCGTTTCCAGAAATAGGCCAAAAATTGGGGGGACGAGACCACTCAACAGTTATTCACGCTTGTGAAAAGATCAAATCTGAATCGTCGATTGATGAACCTTTAAAACAAGAATTGGTTCTTATTAAAGAGCGAGTCTATAATTCTTTTGACAAATAATTTATTTACTAAAGACAACATAGACTAACTTGTTGAAAAACAGTTTATAATGAGTTAATTAAAAGTTGCTAAATATGAAATTTAAAGTTTTATCCCTTGTAATCCCTACCTAATCCAGAGTTAGTATATAACTTATTAACAAATTATATTGAGTCCAGGTCATCAAATAACTATTATAAAAGCTAATTTTATGGACTATTCGGTATACATTATCAACAATAGAGTGCTCTATAATAAGTAATAATAGATATTTAAATATAATAAATTATAATTATTAAAAAGACCTAGTAGCTATAAATAATCTACATTAATTACCACTATGAAAGTAACTGTAAACCACAAAAATTTAAAAACAGCTCTTAGTTTAGTTGAGAAAATTGTGTCGAGAAATCCTTCATTGCCGATTTTAAATAATATTTTAATTAAAACTGATAACGGGCGGTTAAAAATTTCGTCTACCAATTTAGAAATAGGTATTAACTACATGATTGGAGCAAAAATTGATGAAGTTGGAGAGATAGCTATACCTGCCAGAGTTTCATCTGATTTTATAAACAATGTTGTAGATGAAAAAATAACATTGCACACAAAAAACAATATACTAACTATTAATTCCGATAAGTATAAAACTCAAATATTAGGATTTGATCCCAAAGATTTTCCAATTATTCCTAAGATAAAAGAAAAAACAGCGACTATTTTATCATCTGGAATTTTGAGAAGACTGCTCTGTTCTGTGGCTGATTCAGTAGCCGTATCTGAAACAAGACCCGAGTTAGCCGGTGTCTATGCTGATTTTAATTCAAAGAGGGTAGTATTTGCAGCAACAGATAGTTTTCGTTTGTCGGAAGTAATTTTTGATATTAAAAACGCCAGCCAATGCAGTATTATAATTCCAAGGAATACAGTAATGGAAATGATAAGGATATCGAGCGATATTGACGGGGACTTAGATATAAAAATAGGAGATAATCAAATTTCTTTTTCTAATGACGATTTTGAATTGATCTCTCGTCTTGTGGATGGTAATTATCCAGATTATAAAAAAGTTATTCCTACTAAATTTCTTTCCCGTGTTCTTGTAGAAAAAAACGATTTAGAAAAGGATATCCGATTAGCAGGATTGTTTTCTTCAAATATCTCAGATGTAAAACTGGTATGTTCTGAAGATTCTGTAACCTTAAAATCAAAAAATTCAGACAAGGGGGAAATTGAAACAACTATTCCTGCTATTTTAAAAAACGATCCTTTCGATATCTCTATTAATTACAGATATTTATTGGATGGGCTGAAAATAATGAACAGCAACAAAGTTGTTATTGAATTTACAGGCAATGGTAATCCTCTTGTATTAAAACCGCATGATAACGACAGGGGACTCACATATCTCATTATGCCCCTCCGTAGTTAAGCACGAAGCACGAAATTTATAATTTACTACCAATTACGGATAAGTACGGATATACGGATCAGTAAATCCACAAAGATCAGTAACCCGTAGTAAGTTGTCGAATTTTGAATTTATCCCTTGCTTAGAAATATTACTACTTTCTTTCATAGAAAAAGAAAAGCAATTGAAGAAGAAATCGATTTAAAGTCTAAAATAGACAAAAACCTCCCCATATTGATAAGAGAGGAGATTTTAAAAAGAGCAGATGTTGAATATAAGTTATTCTACACGATCAACAGAGGTGTTATAAAAATAGAGACAGATAACAAACTAGTTGCTCAAGAAATTGCCATCAGAATCAGATGGCTGGAAGAACGGTTAAGAAACAGTGGCATTAATTTTAAGAAGTTGCTTATATAATTATTTCTTGGAAGAAATGTAACTGGTTTGGCCGATTATAATCCGAAGAATTTTCTCACTGCCCATTCCCAGTTATCAAACTGAGAGTTGCCCTTATCCTTGTAGTAAAAAATAGTATGAGGATCAGAATTTTCATAATTTCCGTTTAACATTATTTCCGAAGAGGATACCAAGTCTGGTTTAATAAATTCTTCGTTAGGTCGTTTTTGCAGAGCTTTAGCCATGAACTCGTGCCACATCGGGCCGGCCGCGCTAATACCGGCTCCTTCTTTCGTCATTGATTCTTGTCTGTTATTGCCAACCCAAACACCCGTTACGACAGATGGGCTATAACCGACAACCCAAGCATCCCTGTTTTCTTGAGTAGTCCCTGTTTTAGCCGCAACGGATCTGCCTGGAAAATAAAGAGAGCTTGAGTATCCGAATACCGACGCTCTCGCGCTGTTGTCGGACAAAATGTCGGAAATCATTCGAGCTACCTGCGGCTCAAGTATTCTTTTTGATTCCGTTTTGGTTTCTTCCAAAACAGCTCCATCGGCCGATTCGATCTTTTTTATAAAATACCATGGGCTTCTAATTCCGTCGTTGGCGAATACCCCATAAGCAGAAACAAGGTCAACTAGTTTAACCTCGGCTCCCCCAAGAACAAGTGATAGTCCGAATCTTGTTTTATCCTGAAGAGTAGAAATTCCCATATTTTCAGCAAGGTCTATGGCCTCTGGTACGCCGGCCAAATAAAGCGTCTTAACCGACGGCACATTTAAAGATTGAGCCAGTGATTGCCTCATTGTTACTGGACCCCTGAATCTCCCGTCGTAGTTTTGAGGATGGTAACAATCAAGGCCGTATTGATCTTTTTCTTGGAGAGAATCAGGCGAACAGTTCGGATTAAACTCTGTTTTTACATCAAACATGATTGTAAAATCAGGGTAGCCTTTTTGAAAAGCGACAGCGTAAGCAAACGGTTTGAAGGCTGAACCCGGCTGCCTCTTTGCAGTCGCAACGTTGAAGTTGCCCTCATTTTCAATGTCGAAATAATTGGCAGAACCGACAAGAGATAAAATTTCTCCGGTCTTTGGGTCTATTGAAACAAGAGAGGCGTTCGAAGCTTTATATTTTTCTTTGTTGACTTGGACGTATTTAGTTACGATTTCTTCTGCTGCGGTCTGCCGTTCCGTATCAAGAGTAGTTATAACTTTTAATCCTCCGCTTTCGACCGCGTCTTGTCCGTATTTATTCTCCAGATATTCTTTAACCATGATTACAAAATGGGGAGACTGGATACTTTCAATGGTGGACCTGAAGTCGACTTTGCTGTTAATTGCACTTTCATATTCCTCGGCTGTCAGTAAATTCAAGTCGGACATTCTTTTAAGGAGTATATTCTTTCTTAGGATTAAATCCTCCACATGGTTGCCATAAGGAGAATAATACGACGGAGCTTTTATCAAAGAGGCAAGGATGGCCGATTCGTTAATATTCAGTTCCGAAGCGGCTTTTCCGAAGAATGTTTTACTGGCCGCCTCTATGCCGTAAGAATTAGAGCCGTAAGGTATTTGGTTCAAATACATCCAAAGAATCTCGTCTTTAGTAAATCTTTTCTCTACTTCTATCGCCAATAAAGCCTCTTTTATTTTTCTTGTGAGCGTCTTTTCGTCGCCCAACAACCCCTTTTTTACCAGTTGCTGGGTTATTGTTGACCCTCCTTGGGAAAGGTCTAAGTCCCGTACATCTTTCAATAACGCCCTTAGGATGCCTTTTAGGTCAAGTCCTTTGTGGTTATAAAAATCAGCATCTTCAGAAGCAAGAGTCGCTTTTTTGATCGATTCCGGTATTTGATCCCATGGAATAATAGTTCTTTTCTCTTCGCCATGTATGTCATATAGCAGTACTTCTCCGGTTTTATCGTAGATTTTGGTTGATTCCGTTACTTTCCTTACGGCGATTGATTCAGGGTCCGGAAGGGTCAGCTCAATGTATATGAATAAGATTAGAAAGAAAATAACTCCGATCACAAACAACCACAAAAAAAGCACCGAGAATGCCTTGATCAGATGTTTATTGTTCTTAAACCCTAATAACATTTATAATCATTGATAATGCCACAAAAAAAGCGCATTTACAACCCTTTGGATAAGAGATATTATTTAAGAATATGTTTGGAAATAAAACAATTATAGACGAACAAAAAATAGAAGAATTACTAACTCGTCGAATTGAGGCGGTTTTTCCGTCCAAAGAGGAAGCGAGGAATAGGTTAAAAGAAGGCAAGGCGTTGAGAGTGTATCTTGGGATAGATCCTACCGGCCCCGATCTTCATCTTGGTCACACAATACCGCTACTGTTTCTCAAACAGCTTCTGGAGTTAGGCCACAAGCCAGTTTTGGTTATTGGTGATTTTACGGCGCGAATAGGGGATCCGACTGACAAAGAATCCACCCGCAAACCGCTTACTGAAAAAGAAGTTAAAGGTAATATGAGAAATTATCTTGAACAGGTTTATAAAATTATACCGAAGGGCTCTTTTGAAGTTAAATACAACAGTTCGTGGCTTTCGAAAATGTCTTTTGAAGAAGTTCTTAAACTTGCCAGCAGTGCTACTGTCCAGCAGATGATTGCTAGAGACATGTTCCAGGAGAGGTTAAAAAACGAAAAACCAATAGGCATACACGAGTTTCTGTACCCTCTAATGCAAGGTTATGATTCTGTGGCCATGAAGGTGGATGGTGAGGTCGGCGGCAACGACCAGACCTTTAATATGTTGGTCGGCAGGGACTTGGAAAAGAAGATGTTGAATAAAGATAAATTGGTTTTTGCTACTAAGTTATTGATAGACGCTGAATCGGGTAAAAAAATGAGCAAGACGGAAGGGGGGTTGATATCACTCTCCGATTCTCCTCAAGACATGTTTGGCAAAACGATGAAAACCGTTCCGGACGAAATGACAGCAACCGTTTTTGAACTTTGTACAGAAAAACCGACGCAGTGGATACAGGATAAAAAATCAAGCGATCCGTACGAATTTAAGAAAAAACTCGCTTTTGAGTTGGTCAGAATGTACCATGGCGAGAAAGAAGCTCAAAAGGCCAAGGATGAGTGGGAGAGAGTGTTCTCTAGGGGTGAATTGCCCAGCGAGATGGAAGAAGTTAAAACAGCAAAACTAGTGGAACTCGTTGGGTTGGTAACGCAAGGAAGTTCTAGTTCCGCCAAAATCCTCATTGACCAAGGCGCGGTGAAAGTTAACGGAGAAGTGAAAAAGGAGTGGAATTTTACGCCGAAAGAAGGAGATATAATCCAAATCGGCCCTAAAAAGTTTGTTAAGGTAGCACGATAGAGCAAAATTAAAATATGTAGAAGGATTTTGATAAGTGGAATAAGGAAAAGAAGAGTCTTGACGCCATTGGGCACGATGCCCTTTCTTTTCACGAAAGAGAAGTTTGGTGGTGCTCGATTGGTATTAACCTAGGCGATGAGCAAGATGGCAAGAATGAACTGTTTGAAAGGCCAGTGCTTGTTATTAAAAAATTTAATAACAAGGTTGCTTGGGTTTTGCCGATGAGCGCAAAAGAAAAAAGTGGGATTTATTATTATAACTTGGAACATGATGGGAGAATATTTTCGGTGATACTTTCCCAAATTCGTTTAGTAAGCGTCAAAAGGTTTAGACGTTTTGTCAGAAAAATATCACCCAACCAGTTTTCGGCCATAAAGAGAAAACTCATAGATTTTTTAGAGGACCGTTAAAAACAGACGGAGCCCCTTTCGGGGCTCCTCAGTTGGCCTAATGGCCATTTCTAAAGTAAGTATAGCAAACGTCCCCATAATGTCAATAAGTTTGTCCACGGTGGTTTATGCGATTAATTTTGCACAAGGGCTTACAGCAAGAGACGACAGTCCTTTTGGTGATAAAACTTAACTATGAAAAAAGAAAACATGGAACCAAGCACTGATCTTTTTAGAACTGAAAACGAAAGAAACATTGTTCTGACCCGGCAAGAGCAGGAGAAAATTTTGCAGAGTAACCCTTCTTTTCAGTCCATTTCAGGGGCGGTCTATTTTGATAATTATGATTTACCCTGTCCCATTCGCGTGAAAGTGAAAACAAAAGATGAGCAGATTGTTACCGTAGTTCTTAGAAAAAACCGCCATGGCGATGTAAGAAAAGAAATTCAGATTTTTAACGCCTTGAAAGAATATGGGTTGCCCGTGCCCCAAGTTCTATCCGGGCCATTTGAAACAGAAGATGACGAATATGCCGCAGTATATTCACTCTTGCCAGGAGAAAATCTCCAGAAATTAAGTATGCGTTCTGACGAGGATTTGGTCTTAGCAAAAGAACTGCTCGTTCAGGCGGTCATTAAACTTATGGATGCTACGGACTTCATTAAAAAGCACGAAATATCCAAAATCTTGCCGAGCGTTACATTGGCAGACGAATTGGAATCGCTAAATTCAAAAGATAATCCCTGGTTTGAAGATAAGGTTTATCAGGAGGCCCTTCAGAAGTTACAAAAGGTTATTCCAGATATTAAAACACCACTCGTGCTTTCAAATGGAGATTATCAGCCAGGTAATTTTTTAACAGAAGATGGTCAAATCACGGGTTTTCTTGATTTTGAATCACCCTCATTTCAAGACCCTATGATGGGATTTGTTAAATACCCAATATATGACTTACATCCGTTAGGTAGAACTGATGTCGTGGACACATTTTTAAACAAGAAAGGGTTTTCAGAAAAGGATTTTAATTATCGTTTAGCGCTCGGATGCTTAAAGATTTTGAAAAAAGAAATACCAGTAACAGGAGGAGACGAAGAAGTCCAAAAGTATAGACATAGGGTTGTCTCACTTTTGGACAAAAGTTTAAAGATTATTGATAGCTAATCCTCTAAAACCAAACCCGCCACTTGAGTGGCGGGTTGTCCATATTGAGTTTAATCTCAATTAGGAACTCGTTTTAGACGACCTCTTCCTCGTCGTCGCTTTCTTCTTCCTCATCCTCTTCGTCGTCCTCGTCTTTTTCCAACTCATCTTCGAGGTCCTTGTCGTCGTCTTCGACGACCTCTTCTACCTCATCGAATTTATAATTTACTTCGTTCATAAATTAACACTAATCTACGAATGAATTCGAATGATACGAATAAATTATTTGTAGCATCCGCATGTTATTTGTGGATTTGTGTTACGTACTATATTTTTCGACCGATTTTTAGCTTTTCATATTTTATTATTTGCACAACAAATTGCAATAGCCAGAGCGTCGGCGGCGTCGTCTGGCTTTATCGGATCTTTTAGACCCAACAACAGTTGGACTATCCTCTGCATTTGGGCTTTCTCCGCGCGACCGTAAGCACTTACACTTTGCTTTACCTGAAGAGGTGTGAATTCCTGAATTGGGATGTTGTTTTCGGCAAGCGTAAGAAGCAACACCCCGCGCATCTCGCTTACGGCCATCACGGTCTTCTGGTTTTTGAAAAAGAAGAGCTTTTCAATGCCCGCTTGATCGGGCTTGTGTTTTTCAATAAGTTTTTTCAGCTCTTCGGACGCTTCTTTAAATCCGGTAAATTTGTCACTGCCAACTTTTAAAATTCCATAGTCAATGCAAACAAGGCAGTTCTTGTCTTGTCGCACTACGCCATAGCCGATACGAGTTGTGCCGGGGTCGATACCCAATGTGACCAAGTCAATTTCTAATTTCTAATTTCTAGTTTCTAAACAATCTCAAATTTCAAAATTCAAAACGTCTTGAGATTTGGATTTTGCCTGCCTGCCGGCAGGCAGGGGTTTGTTTAGAGATTAGGGCTTAGAGATTAGAGATTACTCTAAATTTGTTACAACATCTCCCACGTCTTCATTATCGTCCAACGCTTCAAGTAGTTTATCAATTTTCTGTTGTGCCTGTTCGTTAACTTGAACAGGAGTGTTAAACATCCAGCCAGTACTGCCAGGCTGTACCATTTTTGCTTCATGACCAGAAAGAATTTTTTTTATTTCCGAGATAGCCCGGTTTTTATTGTCGGTCACGCCTTTTATTCTAAATGCCGCACTACCGGGTCCGATTGCCTCTATCACAATTTCTTCCAGTTGCGAGCTGTTTTTTTCCGATGCTTTTTTAATGGCTCGGTCAATATTATCATTCGGCATATTTTCTCGTCGTGCTTGTTCAATAGCGTTTTGAAGAGCGATATTACTTTTAGGGTCGGTACCTTTTCTAGCGGCAAGAGTGATGTTTTTTGAGAGTTTAGAAAACATCTGACCTCGTTTTTGGTCAGTAAGACCCTTTTTCCTTTTAATTTGACTCCAGCGACTGTGGCCGCTCATAAGAGTTTTGGCTTTTTGTTTCCTAACCCCAAATGTTCAAATCCTTTCGACGTGACGATCCTGCCTTTTGGGGTTCTGGCCAGAAACCCTATTTGCATCAAGTAGGGTTCGTAGACATCCTCTATGGTGCCCTCTTCTTCCGAGATGGATGCGGCTATCGATTTTAGGCCGGCGGGGCCGCCATCGAAGTTGTTGACTATGGCCAATAAGATCTTTCTGTCTGTTTCTTCAAGCCCCCTGTCGTCTATCTCAAGCATCTTCAAGGCCCTTTGTGCGGTATTGGCGGTGATGTAAGTGTCACCCATCCCGTACGAGGCAGAGGCGCGCTGCGAGCCCTCGCGGCCTCGTTCGGGATCCATTTGGCTAAAGTCACGAACTCTTTTTAGAAGCCGATTTGCAACTCTGGGAGTGAACCTTGAGGCAAGAGCGACCTCTTTAATTGCTTCCTTTTCGATACTTACGTTAAGCAGACGCGCTGAACGAGAGACGATCTCTTCAATGTCGCCTTGATTGTAGAAGTCCAGCCGATAGTTAGCGCCGAACCTAGATCTAAAAGGAGCCGAAAGCATAGAGATCTTCGTCGTGGCGGCAATTAGAGTGAAGCGGGGGAGATCTATTTGCAGTGTTTTTGCCGAATTACCTTTGCCGATGACTATGTCCAGTTTGAAATTCTCCATAGCCGGATATATTACTTCCTCAACGGCCTTATTGAGGCGATGGACTTCATCTATGAAAAGAATATCCCCGTCGCTTAAACCGGTTAGAATTGAACCCACATCGCCGGCTTTTTCAAGAGCTGTACCGGAAGTAACCCTGATATTGGCGCCCAGTTCTTTGGCTACCAAATAAGCAAGGGTCGTTTTTCCTAATCCAGAGGGACCATGAAATAGCAGGTGCTCTACCGGCTCATTTCTTTTTTTGGCCGCTCCAATAACGATCCTTAAGTTCTCTTTTATCTTGTCTTGGCCGACATACTCACTGAATGACCTGGGCCTTAAGGCATTATCAAGAACCTGATCGTCCGGGGTGGCCTTAGGGGTTAAGTTTGGAGGGTTGACACTCATTGTTTTTTAGCTTAAAATATAGCAGACTTCGGTTTGTTGATTGTGAATTATTCATTGTCAATTGTTGACGCAGAACCTCTATAATCTGTAGGCAATTGGGTTAAGTATTTAAATACATAGATCCAATCGGGACATTATCCTAGTTTGGATAGGTTGGTTTCGACTGGCCTACTCCTCGGAATTATCCTGCCCCCGTGTTTTTATTGGCTCGGGTCTTTGCCTACAGATTATAAAGGTTCTTACGTCGAAATATCTAATTTCTAATATCTAATTTCTAATCAAATCCCCAATTCCTAATGACTAATTTTAGAAACTTAAGAATTAGACATTATCTAGAAATTAGGAATTAGTAATTAGAAATTTGCTATCCCAGTACTCTCTCTATCTCTTCCATTGATGTAACTCCGTCTATAAGCTTCAGGTAAGCATCTTGCGTCATTGTTACCATTCCCTCGGCAATAGCCAAATCTTGGACTTCTGATACTGCCGGCGATTTCAATATCAGCCTTTCCATGTCTCGAGACATCTCAAAAGCCTCAAAGACACCGATTCGTCCCTTGTAGCCGGACTCATTGCATTCTTTACATTTTCCCGGAGCGCCTATTTTCAAACCAGCGTCCAGTTTGGGATATTTCGACATATCGACATTTTGATATTTCGAGAGGGGCTCAAGCGCCTCCTGTATTTTCCCTAGTTCTTCTTTCCCGGCTTTTACTGTTTTTTTGCATTCCGGACAAAGTTTTCTAACTAAGCGCTGGGCCATAGCCATGTTTATGGCGGGTGCTATTATCTGGGGTCTTATACCCAGATCAATCAACCTAGGAATGGTGCCAGCAGCGTCATTTGTGTGGATGGTGGATAGTACAAGGTGTCCTGTCAGGGCGGCTTGCAATGCGATATCGGCTGTCTCGGCATCTCTTATCTCTCCAACGAGTATTATGTCTGGATCCTGTCTTACGATAGCTCGTAGGCCGTTAGCAAAGGTGTATCCTTTGCGAGCATCGACTTGGGTTTGAGATATGCCTTCGATGTGATACTCGATTGGATCTTCTAGCGTTATTATTTTTTTGTCCGGCGAGTTTAAACGGTTAATAAAGGCGTATAGCATCGTAGTTTTGCCAGAACCGGTAGGACCGGTTGTAAGAATGGCTCCTGTTGGTTTTTTTAGAACTTCTTTCACCTTTTCCAGCAGATCTTCTCTTATGCCAAGATCCTCGATATCTTTTTTAATAGTTCGAGGATCCAAAAGGCGCATTACTATTGTTTCACCAAATTCACTGGGCAGAACAGAAACCCTTACTTCTATAGATATTCTCTTTTGTTTTATCGTGAATCGTCCGTCCTGAGGCATTCCTTTGGCGTTAAGCTTCATTTTTGACAGAACTTTTATTCTATCCAAAGCTTTTTCATAGGGATGTCTGTCTGTGGATGCAATATCGTGCAGTAAACCGTCAATGCGGTATCGTAAACGAGCAGAGCTAGGTTCTGGTTCAAGGTGGATATCTGACGCCGCAGTTTTTAGGGCGCCGGCTATCAATAATTCCAGCAAGCTGGTAGTTGATATTTTCTGGAGCCGGCTCCTCAGGTCAGAAGTGTTGTTTATTTCTTTCTCTAGTCTATCCAGTTCCTCCTCTTTTATTTCTATAGCTCCTATCTCAAAAGCCTCAGCTCTTTTTATGGTCCGGAATCTTTTTAAAATTCCTTGAAAGGAGCGGGGATTTGTTAAAATCACATCAACTTTATAGCTGGCCCCAAAACGAGAAATAATATTTTGGGCGGCGGGGCTATCAGGGTCAGTTGTTACGACAATGATTTTAGAGTCGCTTTTGTATATGACAGCGGCGTTTGCCAACCGAGCCTCCTCTTCATCTAGTAAAGACAAGGCATCAGGATCGATGGGAACTGATTTGAGGTCAGAATAAGGGAGACCCAACTTTTGAGCCTGAATTTTATACTTATCTTCTTCGGCATCCCTCTTTATCCCCAGAAGTTTTTTTTCTAACGCCTCCTCCCGCCTTTGATAAGATTTATCTTCGGCCGTTTTTTCCACAGGTTTGTCGTCGGTCATAAGTAAATTCTAACATTTACTGCCCCACTGTTTATAAACAGGACTCTAGCTGACTCCTATTTTTTGTAAAGGAAAATTTGTGGACAACAAAGGATGTTGACATAATTAATACAAATTGATATCATTTAAACATACTGATAAGTCCGCTGAGTGGCGGGCTTCGTTATTAAATTAACCTAATTAACCTAATTTCTACTTAACCTAATCAATGCCCAAACCCCAATGACCTAATGTCTAAAACGAGAATTTTTAGAAATTAGGATTTAGAAATTGAGATTTGATTAGAATAATTAGGTCAATTAGAGCAATTAGAAATTTTAATTATGCTTGATATAAAACAATTTTTATTAGCCATCAAACAGATTGCCGAAGAAAAAGGTATTCCAGAACAGAGCGTTTTAGAAACCGTGGAAGCGGCCATAGCGGCCGCATATAAAAGAGACTATGGCAAAAAGGGCCAGATAATAAAGGCAAAATTAGACCAGGAAACCGGCGATATTGAGGTAACTCAAACTCACTATGTTGTTGAAGGGATGGACGAAGAAGGAAACATAACCGGCCAATTGCCCATAAAGTTGATAGAAGAAAAACCCGATTTTCTGGAAATGGAAGCAAGACCACGCCGACGACAAGGGGTAGAAGCTTTGCCTAAAAGTGAAATCGAAAACAAGGAAGAAGAAGAGCTCAAAATAAAATTCAATCCGGAAAAGCATATTCTTCTTGAAGATGCCAAGAAAAAGAACAAGAAGGCTAAAGTTGGAGACGAGCTTATAACTAATCTGGAGACACACACTGACTTTGGGCGTATTGCGGCTCAAACAGCAAAGCAGGTTGTTATCCAACGGCTGAGAGAGGCGGAGCGGGGTGCTATCTACGAAGAATTTAAAAAAAGAGAAGGTGAGGTTGTCAGCGGCGTAATTCAAAGAAAAGAGGGCCTGCTTGTTTTTGTGGATATCGGGAAAACTAACGGGATACTGACCACAACGGAACAGGTTCCCGGTGAAAATTACAGGATTGGTTCCCGGTTGAGATTTTTAATCTTGAAAGTTGACGAAACGCCTCGAGGGCCGGTGGTTATCTTGTCTAGAGCTCATTCTAAATTAGTGCATGGCCTATTCCAAATGGAGGTGCCGGAAATTGACAGCGGATCCGTGGAAGTCAAAGCAATTGCCAGAGAGGCGGGATCTAGAACGAAAATCGCGGTAACCTCAAAAGAATCAGGGGTTGATCCGATTGGCTCTCTTGTAGGTCAAAAAGGGGTAAGGGTGCAGACCGTTATCAATGAGTTGTCGGGAGAAAAAATCGACATTATCATGTGGAGCGAAAAGGAGACCGAATTTATTTCTAACTCTTTTTCTCCAGCTAAAGTTTTGAATGTTAAAATTATCGATAATGACAGAAGGCACGCTTTGGTCGAGGTGTCTGACGATCAATTTTCTCTGGCCATAGGAAAAAGGGGACAGAATGTCCGTCTTGCCGCCAAGTTAACCGGTTGGAAGATAGATGTCAGATCACCAAAGGAAAAAGTTGGATTTGACGAAGTGGAAACTCCAAAAGAAGAAACTGAAGAGGCTCAAGGCGCGGAAAAATAACCTGAAACAATAAAAACATAAAGCACAAACGGGTTTGTGTTTTCAATTTTGTTATGCGTAGCAACCTCAAGAAACTAAACAATAACCAGATCAAGGCGGTGGTAGACCTTGACCAGAAGGACCTTCAAAAATATCTGGACAAAGCCGAAGGGATTCTTGGCCAAGATGTTGAGGTCAAAGGTTTTAGAAAAGGAAAGGCCCCCAAAGATCTTCTCAAAAAACATATTGGACAAGAAGGGGCCAGGTCTTTGGCTCTTGAAATTGCCGTAGAGCAAAGCTTGTCCGAGGTTATTAAAAACAACTCTCTGGATGTCTTAAATACATCTAATTTGTCTGTAGAAAAAAACGATTCCGTCCAGTTAAGGTATTCTGTTGTTCTTGATTTGTTTCCAGAGGTTAACCTCGTTGACTTGGCTGGGATAAAAATCAAAAGAAAAGATGCAGGTGTTGTTGAGGAGAAGGAGATAAATGATGCCTTGGGAGCCATAAGAAACGCAAGAGCTAAATTTGTTGATAGGGCGGAGGACGAGGCGGCGGAAAACGGAGACAGAGTCGAGGTTGATTTCGAAGTAAAGAAAGACGGCCAGGCGATAGAAGGGGGCATCAGTAAAAATCACCCCCTTATTATAGGAGGACGAAACTTTATTCCTGGTTTTGAGGATCAGCTGGTGGGAATGAAAAAAGGAGAAAGCCGGTCTTTTTCACTTGTTGCTCCTGTAGATTATTTTCATAAAGATATCGCCGGCAAAAGATTGAATTTTGAAGTGAAAATGAACGACATCAAAAAAGTCATCACTCCCGAGATTAACGATGATTTTGCAAAAACCGTAGGACGATTTTCAGACTTAAACGAATTAAAGAAAAGCGTCAAAGAGGGATTGGCTCAAGAGAAAATCTTAAAAGAGAACCAAAAATTGCGCTTGGAAATTTTAGACAGTATAATTCAGCGATCTAAAATAGAAGTACCCGAAAACCTTCTGGATAACCAGCTGGATATCATGGTGTCTGATTTTGATCAAACTTTGCATGAAAAAGGAATGGAGCTTGGCTTGTACCTGGCAAAGATAGGTAAGACCCAGGAAGAGTTGAAAAACGACTGGAAAAAAGACGCCGAAAGACAGGTTAAGATTTCTCTTGTTTTAAGACAAGTGGCCAAGGATTTACACATTGAAGCATCGCAGGAAGAAATTGAAGAGGCAGCCGGTAAACTGATACAGTCGGCGATGCTAAGAGAAGGAGCGGAACAAGCCGAGATTGATCCTTTGAAGATTAAAGAAAAAGTGGCTGCCGGGATTGTTAATGAAAAGACCCTCGAGTATATTGAATCGCGTTGCGCTGTTTAGATCGGGCTAGGATGAGCCTAACGAGTCTAAATTAAAACCGCCCTTCGGCAAGCTCAGGGCGGTTTTAATTTAGACCAGCAACTCGATATTTGTTGCAGCAATTGTGATCCCTTAGTATAATTTATACAAGGAAAAATTTGTGGCCTGTTCTCTCAAACGAGAGTACAAGGTTTTAACGCTGCTTAAATACGCAGTTGCCAGTACTAGCTGATTAACTTTAAAGAATGTATTAATTATACACCTTTATTGTTGTTTTGTCAAGTGTTTCAATCTCTTCGTTATTCAAATCTTTTTCTTCGTCTGGGGCTGGCAACGGTTTTTATTTGGTTTGGCATAAACAAATTCATTGATCCTCAGTATTGGCTTAGTGCCTGGGTGACTCAAAGCGTACTAGCCATGGCCTCGAAGTTAGGCATAAGTGGATTAGACATAGTTAATATTAGCGGTGTTTTTGAAGTTTTGGTTGGCATAAGCGTCCTAAGCAATATTTTTATGAAAGTGTTTTCCGTTTTGGCGATAATATTTTTGGGGGGAATATTGTTTACATTTGGCTTAAGCGAGATTTTGGTCAGAGACATAGGCCTTGTGGGTGGATTTTTATCATTGCTTTTTTGGCCGGAAAGAAGGCGTTTTATATAGTTGAAAAAACAGACTGTCTGGTATATCGTGTCTTGGGGATTAACCCCTTTTTAATTTATGAATAAAATATACCTCGACAACGCCGCTTCTACTCCCGTAAATGAAAAAGTCATTGAAGAGATGGCTACGGCCGCTAAACTCTACGGCAATCCTTCTTCATATAATGATTGTGGGAGAAAGGCGCGAGAATATATAGAGATCGCTCGACTTAAGGTGGCCCGGTTTTTGGATGCGCACAGTGATGAGGTTGTCTTTACAAGCTCAGGAACCGAGTCAAACAATTTCGCAATTCAAGGAGTTGCTAGAAACTTACAACCTACAACCTACAACCTACAACCTAAGACAAAACCTCACATTATAACAACGCAGATTGAACATCTCTCGGTGTTTGAGCCGGTAAAAAGGTTAGAGAGAGAAGGGTTTGATGTTACTTATTTGTCGGTGGATAAAGAGGGGTTTGTAAACTTGGGCGAGCTTCAGAAATCTTTACGGCCTGAAACCGTCTTGGTTTCCATAATGTATGCAAACAACGAGATAGGAACGATACAACCGATTACGAAAATCGGAAAGTTGCTTTCCGATTTTCGTAGCCATCAGCCATCAGCCATCAGCCATCAGCTGGTTTTTCATGTTGATGCTTGCCAGGCGACGGAGTATTTAGACATGGGGGTAAATCATTTAGGCGTTGACCTTCTTACTTTTAATGGTTCTAAAATATATGGGCCAAGAGGGATAGGCGTGTTGTATGCAAGAAGGGGGGTAAAATTATCCTCCATATTGCTTGGAGGTGAGCAAGAATCGGGGTTAAGGGCGGGGACAGAGAATCTTCCAGCTATCGGCGGATTGGCCGTAGCACTGAACAAGATAGACGAAAAAGAAGGGAAGCGTATTGCTGGTTTGAGAGATTACTTCATCGAAAAAATAAAGACCTTGCTGCCGGACGTAAAAATTAACGGCCCTGTGGATAAACGACTTGCGAAGTCGTTTATCCACAGGCTGCCGAATAATATAAACATATCGGTTCCCGGCCTGACGAGCGAGGTGCTTTTATTGGAACTTGATAAACATGGTATCTGCGCCGGAAGCGGTTCCGCCTGCACTTCTCACTCGGTTGAGCCGTCTCATGTTCTTAGGGCAGTCGGTTTAGATAAAAAGTATCTAGATGGAGCTTTGAGGTTCTCAATGGGCAGACAAACGATAAAAAAGGACATGGATCGTGTTTTAAAAATATTGCTCAAGGTGACCGGCGATCTTCACAAAAGGTACAAAAAGATTTGAAAAATCGTCAATTTATGGTAAAATTACCACCATAAGCTGCCCCTGTAGTGAAATGGATATCACGCGACGCTTCGGACGTCGAATTCCGGGTTCGAGCCCTGGCGGGGGTACATTTTAAAATTTAGTGATATTCCGCCCTTAGCTCAGTTGGTAGAGCAGCTCGCTCTTAACGAGACGGTCGTAGGTTCGAATCCTACAGGGCGGACTATTGACACAGTAATGTTTTTAGATTACCATATAAGTACAGTTCTTAGTCATTCGGAGGTAAGAAATATGGAATCACGCTTTGAAGAAGTTG